>Ga0208373_1005847_pt1 | contig 10046 bp, 8 predicted proteins | sample RifOxyC2_FD_184036 | JGI IMG/M metagenome (GOLD analysis project Ga0208373, IMG submission 184036) | Soil microbial communities from Rifle, Colorado - Rifle Oxygen_injection C2 (SPAdes) | ecosystem: Environmental > Terrestrial > Deep subsurface > Rock core/Sediment | place: Rifle, Colorado... | reverse complement strand
GGGCCGGTTCCGAAAAAGCGGATGGGGAGCCACTTTTTCTGAATGTCCGGGGAGGGCGGATCAGTCCCCGCGACGTGGCCAGGGTGGTAGAGCGGGTCGTTCTGCAAAGCGGCATCGGCAGGAAGATAAGTCCGCATGCCCTGCGGCATACATTCGCCACCCATCTCCTCGATGCCGGCGCGGATTTGCGGTCGATTCAGGAGATGCTCGGACACAGCAGTTTGTCCACGACACAGAAATACACAGCGGTGAGCGTCAGCCGGCTGATGGAAATATATGACAAGGCTCATCCACGGGCCAAAGAAACAGAGGGATAAAAAATGAATATTCATGGAACAACTATTTTGGCCGTCAAACACCGGGGCAAGGTCACCGTGGCCGGCGACGGTCAGGTTACGCTCGACACGACGGTTATGAAACACGGGGCGAGAAAGGTGCGCAGACTGTATCATGACCAGGTTATCGTCGGGTTTGCCGGGGCGACTGCCGACGCCTTCACGCTGTTCGACCGCTTTGATCAGAAACTCGAACAGTACAAGGGGAACCTGGTCAGAGCCGCTGTCGAACTGACAAAGGACTGGAGAACCGATCGGGTTCTCAGGCATCTTGAGGCATTGATGATCGCGGTCAGCCGCGATTCGTTTCTGATTATTTCGGGAAACGGCGATGTTATTGAATCCGATGACAATGTTATGGCCATTGGTTCCGGGGGTCCTTATGCCCTGGCGGCGGCGCGGGCGATGGTTCGTTATTCGGAGCTGACGGCGACGGAGATTGCCCGGGAGTCAGTCAGGATTGCCTCCGAGATATGCATATACACCAATGACCATATCACCACGGAAGAGATAGATTTAGAGGAAGAAAAGGAAGACAAACCCTTAAAAAGCAAGGAAAAAGATAAAAATGTCGCAGAATGATTTGACTCCCAGAAAAATCGTCGAAAAACTTGATCAGTACATCATCGGGCAGCACGAGGCGAAGCGGGCGGTGGCGATAGCGCTCAGAAACCGCTGGCGCCGTCAGAATGTCCCGGAAGAGATGAAAGAGGAGATATCTCCGAAGAATATCATCATGATCGGCCCGACCGGCGTAGGAAAAACTGAAATCGCCAGGCGGCTGGCGAAACTGGACAATTCCCCGTTTATCAAGGTTGAGGCCTCCAAATTCACCGAAGTCGGCTATGTGGGCCGGGATGTGGAATCGATGATCCGTGATTTGCTGGAGCAGGCGATTGGGATGGTAAAGGCAGAAGAGCAGGACAGGGTTATCGCCAAAGCCTCCGAACTTGCCGAAGATCGCCTTCTCGACATCCTGCTGCCCAATAAGACGACTGACGACAGGGTTGTGGAGATGATCCCCGTTGAGGGTCAGACGCCCGAGCAGGGGGAAGGAGCGCGCGTTCACGTTGCCGACACGACCCGCGACAAGCTGCGCCGGCTTCTGCGCGACGGCCATCTGGATGACCGTTTTGTCGAAATAGAGATAACGGAATCCCGCAGCGGCCCGATGGTGGAAATATTCTCAGCCTCCGGCATGGAGGATATGGGATTGAATATCAAGGACATGCTTGGCAATATCTTCCCGCAGAAGAAAAAAAAGCAGCGGATGAAGGTGAAAGAGGCCCTCGAGAAGCTGGTGGACGAAGAGGCGCAGCGCCTTGTTGATATGGAGAAGGTTACCAAAACGGCGATTGAACGCGTCGAACAAACGGGAATTGTCTTTCTCGACGAGATCGACAAAATTGTCGGCGACGACGGTTCGCATGGGCCGGATGTGTCTCGGGAAGGGGTGCAGCGCGACTTGCTGCCGATCGTTGAGGGTTCGACGGTAAGCACCCGCTACGGGATTGTCCGCACCGATCATATCCTGTTCATTGCCGCGGGCGCCTTCAGCTCGACAAAACCGTCCGATCTGATTCCGGAGCTGCAGGGGCGCTTCCCCATCCGCGTGGAACTCAATTCCCTCGGCAAGGAAGAATTCATCAGGATACTTACGGAGCCGCATAACGCCTTGGTCAAGCAGTACACAGAGCTCATGGCAACCGAGGGGGTAACCCTCATCTTCAAGGAAGACGCGATTGCCGCGATCGCCGAAACCGCGACGCTGGTGAATGACCGCGCCGAGAATATCGGGGCGCGCCGTCTCCATACAATCATGGAGAGCCTGCTCGACAAGATATCCTTTGACGCCCCGGAGATGAATGCGCAGGAGGTGGTGATAGACGCCGATTACGTCTCCGAACAGTTAGACGATATTGTTGAAGATGAGGATTTGAGCCGTTATATTTTGTAATTTGGGGGATGCCTTATGGAAGATATGACTGAAATTGTGGAGAGGGCAAACATCCTGGTTGAAGCACTCCCGTATATACGCCGTTTCTTTAACAGGACTGTTGTTATAAAGTATGGCGGACACGCGATGGTGGACGAGGATTTGAAGGATAATTTTGCCCGCGATGTGCTTTTGATGAAGTATATCGGAATCCATCCGGTTGTCGTTCATGGAGGCGGACCGCAAATCGGGAGCGTTCTAAAAAAATTGGGAAAGGAATCACATTTCATCCAGGGGATGCGGGTGACCGATGAAGAGACGATGGATATCGTCGAAATGGTCCTCGTCGGAAAGGTGAACAAGGAAATAGTCGGCCTGATAAACCGGCATGGCGGTCGGGCGATGGGTTTAAGCGGCAAGGATGCAAACCTGATCCGGGCGGAGAAGTATCTGCTGAGCGCTGACAAGGCAAAAGATACGCCCCCGGAAATCATCGATCTCGGCCTTGTCGGCAAGGTCAAGGAGGTAAACGCCTCAATTCTCAATACGCTCATGGCCGACGGGGTGATTCCGGTTATCGCGCCCACGGGAATCGGAGAAAACGGGGAGACCTACAATATCAACGCCGATCTGGTTGCCGGCGCGGTCGCAACCGCCCTTGGCGCCGAGAAATTGATCCTGCTTACGGATGTGCCGGGGGTTCTTGACCAGGGGAAAAGGCTTATCCACACGATGGATGACCGGATGGCAAGGCAGATGATCGGGGATGGAACAATCTCCGGAGGCATGTACCCCAAGATCAAGTGTTGCCTCAAGGCCCTGCATTCGGGGGTCGGCAAGACCCACATTCTGGATGGGCGCGTCAAGCATTCAATTTTACTGGAGATGTTTACAGATCAGGGGATCGGGACGGAGATAGTAATATAAAGGGGATTAAGGAATGGGCGATGAAAGAGATTGAAATGAAAAAAGAAGAATGGATCGAGATGTCCGACAAATACATAATGTCGACCTATAAGCGTTTCCCCGTTGTCATTACCAGGGGATTGGGCGTTCACCTCTGGGACAGCGAAGGCCGCTCGTATCTTGATCTGGTCGGTGGGATTGCTGTTTGCGCCCTTGGCCATTCCCATCCCCGGGTAGTCGCGGCGATCAGGGAGCAGGTGGAGAATCTTACCCACATCTCCAACTACTATCACATTGCGCCCCAGATCCTGCTGGCCGCGCTGCTTGTAGAAAATTCCCCGCTGGACAAGGTATTTTTCTGCAACAGCGGCGCGGAGGCCAACGAGGCGGCGATAAAGCTTGCCAGAAGATACGCCTCGGAGCACATGCCGGGCAGGAACGAGTTTATCACCATGCGCAACTCCTTTCACGGCCGGACACTGGCTACGGTCACGGCGACCGGGCAGGAGAATTTGCAGGTGGGCTTCAGTCCGCTTCCCACAGGCTTTAATTACGTTCCCTACAATGACCTTCCGGCCCTGGAGGCTGCAATAACCGACAGGACCTGCGGTGTTCTCGTTGAGCCGATTCAGGGGGAGGGGGGGGTTATTATTCCCGACCCCGGATATCTGCAGGGGATTCGCAGAATCTGCGATGAGCATGGCATTTTGATGGTTGCCGATGAAATCCAGACGGGCCTGGGCCGGACGGGGATGCTTTTTGCCTGCGATCACGAGGATGTTGTGCCTGATCTCATAACCCTTGCCAAGGCATTGGGAAACGGTTTCCCGATTGGGGCGCTTCTTGCCAAGGAGCACATTGCCGCCGCGTTTGTCCCGGGAAGTCATGGTTCGACATTCGGCGGCAACCCGCTGGCCTGCGCGGCCGCCCTGGCCGCGTTGCAGACGATTTTCGAAGAAGGCGTTATCGATAACAGTCGTCTTGTCGGCGAGTATTTCCTGTCGCGACTTGTCTCGTTACAGGAGAAGTATCCCGTTATTCGCGAGGTGCGGGGAAAAGGGCTGATGATCGGTGTTGAACTTACCTCTCCCGGCGCGAGTCTGGTTCTTAAATGCATGGCGAAGGGCCTTCTTATAAACTGTACAAACGGCAACATCCTGCGCTTTGTGCCGCCGTTGATCATTACCAGATACGATGTGGACAAGGCTGTTCAAATATTGGAAGAGGCGTTGGGGGAACAATGAAAAAGGATTTGGTAAGCGGCTATGACCTGGAGAGAAAGGATTTTGACGCCATTTTTGCAGGGGCGAGTCGGCTGAAAAAACTGTTGCGTGCGGGAAAAGCAATTGCACCACTGCAGGGAAAAACGCTGGGGATGATTTTTGACAAGTCATCGACGCGAACGAGGATATCATTTGAAGTCGGTATGTATCAGTTGGGCGGAAACGCTTTATTTCTGAGCGGTCGCGATATTCAGATCGGACGGGGGGAGACGATCGCCGATACGGCGCGGATAATGTCGCGCTACCTCGACGGGGTGATGATCCGCACCTATTCCCACCAGACGGTTGAGGAGTTTGCGCGGTTTGCGACAATCCCGGTTATAAATGGCCTGACGGACCTGCTTCATCCCTGTCAGATTTTGACTGATCTTTTTACGATCATCGAGAAGCGGGGGGGATACGAGGGACTTAAAGTCGCCTATATAGGCGACGGCAACAATATCGCCAACTCGTGGATAGTTGCGGCGTCAAAACTTCCCTTTTACCTTGACCTGGCCTGCCCCGACGGGTATGATCCGACCCCGGTTATTCTTGAAAAAGCGGCAGCGGCCCCGCTGGGGGTTACCCTGCACAGGGAGCCGGCGGAGGCCGTCCGGGATGCCGATGTTATTTATACCGATACCTGGGTAAGCATGGGGCAGGAAGAGCAGCGTGACGAAAAGATTAAAAAGTTTGCCGGGTTTCAGGTCAGTCAGTCTCTTGTCGAGAAAGCCGGAAAGGACGTTATTGTAATGCACTGCCTGCCCGCGCACCGGGGTGAGGAGATAGCCGCGGAGGTTATCGACGGCCCCCGTTCCGTTGTCTTTGATGAGGCGGAAAACAGGTTGCACGTCCAGAAGGCCATAATGGAAATGTTGATGCAATGATTAAGGAGGATAGAGAAGTGGGTGAAGTGAAGAAGGTTGTTCTTGCCTATTCGGGCGGACTCGATACGTCCGTCATCCTGAAATGGCTGATCGAGACATACAATTGTGAGGTGATCTGTTTTGCCGCCGATGTCGGGCAGAAGGAAGAGTTGTCCGGTCTTCAGGAAAAGGCGCTCAATACCGGGGCCGCAAAGATATACATCGATGATCTCAAGGAAGAATTCACGCGGGACTTCGTTTTTCCGGCCCTCCGGGCGAATGCCATCTACGAGGGGACCTATCTTTTGGGAACGTCGCTGGCCCGACCGCTCATCGCCAAAAGACAGTTAGAGATTGCGAAACTGGAGAGCGCCGATGCGGTTTGTCATGGAGCGACCGGCAAAGGTAACGATCAGGTCCGTTTTGAATTGACCTATCTTGCCCTGAACCCGGCAATCAACATCATCGCCGCCTGGCGGGACGATAACTGGAAGTTTGATTCCCGTTCATCCATGCTTGATTATGCGGAAAAACACCAGATCCCCCTGCCGCTGACGAGGGAAAAACCGTACAGCAGCGACCGCAATCTGCTCCACATCTCCCATGAAGGCGGAATTTTGGAGAACCCGTGGGCAGAGCCGGCTGAAGACATGTTTGTGCTGAGTGTTTCCCCGGAAAAAGCGCCGGACAGGCCTACCTATATGGAGATCGGCTTTGAAAACGGGCTCCCTGTTGCCGTTGACGGGGCGGCAATGAGTCCTGCCGTTCTTCTTGATCACCTCAATGAAATCGCCGGAAAAAACGGGATCGGGCGCGTCGATATGGTCGAAAATCGTTTTGTCGGCATGAAATCACGCGGGGTTTACGAAACCCCCGGGGGAACGGTCCTCTGGGCCGCACACCGCGCAGTGGAGTCCATTACCATGGATCGCGAGGTGATGATGATGCGCGATTCGCTCACTCCCAAATATGCCCAGCTCGTTTACAACGGTTTCTGGTTTTCTCCGGAGCTGCAGGTTCTGCAGAGCTTTATAGACGAAACCCAGAGGCATGTAACCGGGACGGCCCGCCTCAAGCTCTACAAGGGAAACTGCATTGTGGTTGGACGAAAATCGCCATTTTCCCTTTACGCTGAAGATGTTGCGACATTTGAAAAAGACAGGGTTTATAACCAGAAAGACGCAACAGGTTTCATTCGTCTCAATGCCCTGCGTCTGAAGATCAGGGCGGCGATGAACGCCCGCGGTCAGATTTGATATGGCAGGAAAACCATGACTGAAAAAACAGAAAAGCCCTGGGGAGGGCGGTTCAGCGAGGGCACCGATGAGGAGGTGGAGGCGTTTACCACTTCTTTGCATTTTGACCGGCGCCTTTACCAATACGATATCGAGGGCAGCATCGCCCATGCGCGCATGCTTGCCAAACAGGGGATCATCCCCAAAAGTGAGGCGCGGGCGATCATCGCCGGGCTGAAGGATATATGCGGAGATATTGCAGCGGGGGAGTTTTTCTTCAATCCCGATGACGAAGATATCCACATGGCGATCGAAAAGGCGCTTATCCTCCGTGTCGGCGAGGTGGGGGGCAAACTGCATACCGGCAGGAGTAGAAACGACCAAGTGGCCCTCGATACCCGCCTTTACCTGAGGGCGCAAAGCGATGACCTGATAAAGCTTGTCCGCAATCTTCAGCTGGCGCTTGTGGAACAGGCGAAAAAGGAAATGGGCGTTATTATCCCTGGTTACACGCACATGCAGAAGGCGCAGCCGGTTTTATTGTCTCACTATCTCCTTTCCTTCTGGGAGATGTTTGACCGGGATCTGGCCCGACTCAATGATTGTCGCAGGCGGGTAAATGTAATGCCGCTGGGGGCGGCGGCTCTGGCAGGAACTGGATTGCCTGTTGACCGCCAGTGTGTCGCCCGCATCCTCAAGTTTCCCCGGGTAACTCAAAACAGTATGGATACAGTTTCCGACCGGGACTTTGTCGCCGAATTCATTTTTGTCGCATCGCTCCTCATGATGCACCTGAGCCGCTTTTGCGAGGATCTGGTACTCTGGTCAACCGACGAGTTCGGCTATATCGAGATTGCCGACTCCTTTACAACCGGCAGCAGCATCATGCCTCAGAAGAAAAACCCGGATGTGGCGGAGCTGATCAGGGGGAAAACAGGCCGTGTTTACGGTGATCTCGTAGCGGTTCTGACGCTGCTCAAGGGGCTGCCGATGACCTATAACCGGGATTTGCAGGAGGATAAGGAGGCGCTGTTTGACGCTGTTGACACCACCAAGGCCTCCCTGCGGATTTTTACCATGATGATCGGCCATATTGCCTTTAAAAGGGAGAGAATGGAGTGCGGCGCCGAAGGGGGGTTTTCCACGGCGACCGACATCGCCGAGTATCTTGTACGCATGGGTACGCCTTTTCGCGAGGCGCATGGCATTGTCGGAAGAATCGTCGCCTATTGCATCAAAAACAAAAAAGTGCTGACGGAACTTACCATGAAGGAGTTTCTTGATTTTTACAGCGGTTTCGATGAAGATGTGTTTAAATATTTGACCGTAAAGCAGTCTGTCGGCGCCAGGAAAGAGAGAGGCGGAACAGCGGAGGAAACGGTTCGCGCGAGGATTGCGGAAATTGAGAGTGGTGACTGACAGATGAATGGCAGGAATTCGTTTCGCCTTGCGGCATTGTTTCTCATCATTCTGTCCCTGTTTTTTTACGGATGCGGTAAAAAAGGCGATCCCAGGCCGCCAAAACAGCTATCAGCCATCAGCGAACGGCCATCAGCGAACGGCCATTTGCATTCAGTATTCAAGTTCGCCGCCATTTGAAAACCGACCGCCTACAGCCGATATCTTGCTGACCGCGGGCAGCCAATTGCAAGAGAGAAAGGAACAATGAATTATTTCAATTACAAGGATAACGAACTGTATTGCGAGGAGGTTTCCGTCGAGGCAATCGCGCGGGAGGTGGGAACGCCTTTTTATCTCTACAGCGCCCGGACACTGAAGCGCCATTTTACGGCATTCACCGCGGCATTCGCGGGGATTCCCCATATTATCTGTTTTGCGGTCAAAGCCAATTCCAACATAGCGATTCTGAAGAGCTTTGCCAATCAGGGAGGCGGTGCGGACATTGTTTCCGGCGGTGAACTTTACCGGGCTTTGCAGGCCGGCATCGATCCTGAGCGGATCGTCTATTCCGGGGTGGGAAAGCGGGATGATGAGATAGATTTTGCCCTCAGAACCGGGATTCTGATGTTCAATGTTGAATCGCTCCAGGAATTGGAGGTCATCAACGAACGGGCCGGCAAACTGGGCCTCCGCGCCGGAATCGCCATTCGCGTCAATCCGGATGTAAATCCCCAAACCCACCCGCACATTTCCACCGGTTTAAAGGAAAACAAATTCGGCATCGATGTCGAAAGCTCGCTTCTGGCGTACCGGCAGGCGGCGGGGTTGAAACAGATCGATATAAAAGGGGTAAGTTGCCACATTGGTTCCCAGATAACGAAGATATTGCCGTTTATTGACGCGATCGAACGGCTGAAGACCATCATCCGCACTCTGCGGGCGGAGGGGATTGCGATCCGTTATCTCGATCTGGGGGGAGGTTTGGGTATTTCTTACGATCAGGAGGAGCCCCCACTCCCGGCCGAGTACGCCCGGGCTGTCATCGAGGCGGCCGGGGATCTGGGTTGCACCTTAATCTTCGAGCCAGGTCGGGTACTTGTAGGCAATGCCGGGATTCTTGTTACAAGGGTCCTTTATAAAAAAGAGAATGAAGCGAAAAAATTCTTTGTTGTTGACGCCGGGATGAACGACCTGATTCGCCCCAGCCTGTACGGCTCCTTTCACAAACTGCAGCCTGTAAAATTGACTGAACGGGAAGTAATTACCGCTGATATCGTCGGTCCGATCTGCGAATCGGGTGATTTTCTGGCCAAGGGACGCCGGGTGCGGGTTCTGGAAAGGGGCGAGCTGCTCGCGGTTATGAGCGCCGGGGCGTATGGCTTCACCATGTCCTCAAATTACAATTCGCGGCCGCGCGTACCGGAAATAATGGTTTGCGATGAGAGCTGGCATGTAATAAGGGCAAGGGAAAAGAACGAAGACTTGATCAGAGGCGAAAAAATACCAGATTGTTTTATATAACTTTGGAGGAGGAAGAGCCATGTTTGCAGGCGCCATTGTCGCTATTGTAACGCCGTTTAAGGGAGGAAAGGTTGATGAGGAGGCGTTGCGCCGCCTTATCGAAGAGCAGATTGCCGGGGGGACTGACGCTATTTCGCCCTGCGGAACAACCGGGGAATCCACCACGCTTTCCCACGAGGAGCACGACCGGGTTATTGAGATTGTCATCGATGCGGTGAAGAAACGGTTGCCGGTGATCGCCGGCACCGGCTCGAACAGCACGGCGGAGGCTATTCGCCTGACGAAGCACGCCTGCCAAGCGGGGGCGGATGCAGCGCTGATCGTTTGCCCTTATTACAACCGCCCGACGCAGGAGGGACTCTACCTGCACTATAAGGCAGTTGCCGAAGCGGCGCCGATTCCCATCATTATTTACAATATCCCCGGCAGAACCGGCACGAACATGCTTCCGGAGACGATGGCGCGCCTGGCGCAGATACCGAACATTGTCGGGGTAAAGGAGGCGGCCGGTTCCATCAAGCAGATGAGTGACATCATCAATTTGTGCGGGCCTGATTTCGATGTCATTTCCGGGGATGACGGCT
>Ga0208373_1005845_pt1 | contig 10050 bp, 10 predicted proteins | sample RifOxyC2_FD_184036 | JGI IMG/M metagenome (GOLD analysis project Ga0208373, IMG submission 184036) | Soil microbial communities from Rifle, Colorado - Rifle Oxygen_injection C2 (SPAdes) | ecosystem: Environmental > Terrestrial > Deep subsurface > Rock core/Sediment | place: Rifle, Colorado... | reverse complement strand
CATAAGCTTTCTGCTTATCGTGGTTCAAAAGACGAAATTAAGAGGACTGGAAGATATAAAGTCGGAGAAGTTTTATCTGAAAAATCAAATCACTTACTTTTTTTAACTGCAACGCCACATAGTGGAGTGGACTGACCCCCTGTTTTCGACAGCAAGATAAGCTACTCCCTTATTGCTTTTTACTTCCTTTCGAACTCTTCAGGCGGGACATAGCCAATGCCTGAGTGCAATTGCTTCTTGTTATACACCTCCTCTATAAATTTCTTTATGTTTGCATGAGCCTCTTCAAAGGACTCATACTCCTTCATGTGCACCTCATTGTATTTAATAGTCTTAATGGCGCTCTCCGCAAAGGCATTGTCATATGAGTTTCCTTTCCTGGACATACTTGGGATCATACCTACTTCCTGCAAGGCTTCCACATAACCTGTAGCAGCATATTGCACCCCTTGGTCTGAGTGATGGATACATCCCTTTAGGTTATCCCGGCCACGAAGGTCAATTGCCATATACAACGCCTGCAAAACCAACTGTGTATCTGCATTTCTGCTCAATTCCCATCCGATGAACCTTCTGCTGTAGACATCCATGATGATGGCCAGATAGACAAACTCCGAAAACAGAGCAATATAGGTGATGTCAGCCACAATCAGTTGGTTGATTCCTGTTGGCACAAATCCCTTTGCGAGATTGTCGTACTTCTGGAAGGTATGGTTGGAGTTGGTCGTTATCGGCTGGAATTTCTTTCGCTTGCAGAGAAGTTTCTCCTCGGCCATGAGGCGATATATTCTCTTGTGGTTGACCGTGTAGTCTTCCCTTTGGAGAGCCTTTGTCATGCGTTTATATCCATAATAGGGAAACTCCTCAGCGATGTGATGCAAGACCCTGCGTAGTTCATTCTCAAACGGATCGCTTTCTTGCTTCCGCTTTCTCCAGACACTATAGCCGCTCCTGCTGGCATCAACCAGTTGGCAGGCTTCAGGCATACTCATGAGGCCGTTTTCTTGAAAATGGTTAGTGAGTACCATGTAGCTCAACCCCGTTTGATCCGCTCTTCCGCTAATCTTGCCTTTAGCGTCTCTGAAGCTTTTTTTAAAAAGTCCACTTGGGCGTAAAGACGCCCCACAAGACGCTGGGACTGTGCTAACTCTGCCTCAAGCTTACAAATCCGGCCATGACCTGCAAAGGCCCTTCCGGGATTTTTCTCAAATTCATCCTTCCATTTATAGATAATCTTGGGATGAATATTGTTTTCCTTTGCTATCTCGGCAACGGACTTTGTGCTAAGTTGCCTGAGGATTTCCAGCTTGAATTCACGTTTGAAATTTCTTCGTTTTACCATTCTGACACCTCGTCGTTAGTTACGCAGAAGTAGCTTAACTGATTGCCGTTTTTAGGGGGTCAGTCCAAGATGACAGGAAAGGACTTGAAGGCAGAACTCAGAAGAATGCTCGTGAAGAATCTCTGTTTTTGCTAAACAAATACCAATTTTGTTTCGTCTAAAGGTAAAATGTATATTCAATATAGGCATATACCCATACTTGATATACTTTTTGCCTAATAGTTTGGAGAAAAACAATGCTGATGCGAACAGAAGATATTCTGGTTATAAGTCTTGTCGCCCATCAACTGCGGTTCCGCTGTGGTAATTACCAAAAATTTACAGCCTTTCGCTTGATTATTTGTCTCATGCGGCGTGATGCAGAAAAAAAAAGGGAATGAGCTATAACCAGCATTCACGAAAGAATACCCTTCCCTTTTTATAGGAGCAAAACATTCCATTGATGGCATGAAGAAAAACCTCTCAGCTATTGACATCAGGTACCTTGTGAATGAACTCCAGCAACTAGTAGGCGCAAGAATAGACAAAATCTACCATCCCTCAGCTAAAGAGCTGCTTATCCAAACCTACCAGACAGGAAAGGGAAAGCAACTCATGTATATCAATGCAGGGATTGCCGCATATATAACGCAAAATAAGGAAGCAGCAGGCGAAGAGCCAGACTCCTTCTGCATGTTCCTGCGAAAGCACCTTGATGCGGCGCTCGTCCGGAAGATTGAGCAATATGATGCAGAAAGAATCATCGCTCTTGAACTTTCCAAGAAAAATGCATCCTACGCCCTCATCCTTGAGTTCTTCGCTAAAGGCAACATCCTGCTCACCGACCACCTCAACGTCATCCTCTCAGCTGCTGAATACGGCTCGTGGAAAGACAGGAGCCTTCGGCCAAAGATTCCCTATACCTACCCTAAGCGACCATACCGCCTCTTCACCCTTGGTGAGCAGGAATTGAAGGAAATTCTCTCTGCATCAAAAAAAGAGTCAGTCGTGACCTCCCTTGCCGTTGACCTCGGGCTTGGCGGAGTCTTTGCTGAAGAAGCGTGCATCATTGCAGGCATCAACAAAGAGACAGGGCCAAAAGAAGTGGCAGAAAAAAACGCAAGCTCTCTCGCCAGCGCCCTCGCTAGCCTCATCAATAAGCAGCAAATCAGGCCGCAGATAATCAGAACAGAAGGCAAAAGCATTGACGCAATCCCCTTTCCCCTCAGCGTTTACAACGGCTGTGAGGCAGAGGATACAATGACATTTTCGCAGGCGCTTGCCGCCCACTTCAAAGCCCTGCTTTTCCAGCCGAAAAAAACAAAGCAGGACATAGCGCTTGAAAAGATTGACGCTATCATCGCCAGGCAGCAGGAGAGCATTGCCGAGCTGAAGAGCGATGCCGCAAACGAAGCAAGGAAAGCCGAACTCATCTTTGAGCACTACGCAGCAGTCAGCGATATCCTCAGGGAGCTTAGGAAAGCAAGAGAAAGATTATCATGGAAGGAGATAGCTGAAAAGCTCAAAGGCCACAAGACCATAAAGCAGGCCATTGGCAAGGAAAATGCCGTTGTGGTGGAGTTAGGGGAGTAGTACCCTTTTTTCTTCCTACATTCTCATGGTTTTGGTCATATCTCCATTGCTGTTTGCCGGGGTTACAAATAAATGTAGCATGATGGTCTGAAAATCCAGTGATGTCACGCAATCACGCGGAGTGCAGAATCCGTGGTTTTGGCAGCGGAATAATGAATGAAACGCCCTGCTCCCTGAGCCACGCTGATTTTTCGATTATCTCTTTAGCAAAATTCCATGCAAGGATGAGGACATAATCCGGCTTCTCCTCCCTGAATCTGCTTGAGGAGACTATAGGAATATGTGTTCCTGGGGCAAGATATCCCTGCTTCAGCGGATTATCATCGACAATATAATCAATGTACTGCTTGCTTATCCCGCAGAAATTCAAAAGGGTTGTTGCCTTTGCAGGATAGCCAAATGCAGCCACTCTCTTTCCTTCTGACTTGAGCTCAGCCAGGTAGCTGACAAGCTCCTCCCTGACTTCCTGCACTTTTTGGGCAAATGCGCCATAGGTTGCCTGTTTGATCACTCCCTTTGATTTCTCCGAAGAGAGCATCTCACCTACCGAAGGGCAAACCTGGTTTGGGCCATCCCTGAACTGGACAAATACCCTCAGGCTTCCGCCATGAGACGAAACGTGCTCCACATCAAACACTTCCATGCCATGCATGCTGAGGAGCTTGCAAAGCGAGGTGAGGGAGTAATAGAAGAGGTGCTCATGGTAGATAAGGTCAAAGGTCATGTCTGAAAGCATGTCAAAGAGGTAAGCAACCTCAATCACAAAGGCTCCCTGCGGGCTGAGCATTGCCCTGACGCTTTTGACAACATCATGGATTGCAGGGATATGGGCAAAGACGTTGTTAGCTGTAACCACATCAGCCCTTCCGTGCTTTTTTGCTATTTCACCTGCAACAGAGGGAGAAAGAAATGCGTTGAGTGTCTCTACTCCTTCCCTGTTTGCAGCCTCGGCAAGGTTTTTTGCCGGCTCTATGCCAAGCGTGCGCACTTTATAGCCCTGAAAACATTTAAGTAGCAAGCCATCGTTACTGCCCACATCTATCACAAAGGACACATCACTGAGATTGAACCTGCCTGAAAGGCTTTTTGCCATGGCTGCAAAATGATCCCGGAATGTCTTTGTTGTCGAGGTGACATAGAGGTAATGGCTAAACATCACTTCAGGTGGAACGGTAAAGGTCAGCTGGACCGTTGTACACTTTGGGCAAAAGCAGACAGCCAAAGGATATGATTGCTCCTGAGGGCAGGCATTGTCCGGCGGGACTAGGTTATTTGCCGGAGGGCTCTTCCCAAGGGACAGGAACGGCTCAATACCTTCGGCTGCGCATATTCGGCATTGCATGAAAGCAGCAATCTTGCGGCACAATAAAAATTTTGGGGTTTAGCCATCAATACTTTTATAATATTTAAGATAAAATCACCTGCTGCCCTTCCACAGTGCTGAAGCTCTCCTGAGGGCGAAGCGGGGTGAATCCAAAATATGAACATTGCAATAGCAGGAACCGGGAGATGGGGCAAAAAAGTATTGCATGCCATCAATGGGCTTAAAGGCGTGCAGGTTTCCTTTATCTGTGCACAGCATACATCTTCACTTGCTGAAGCAAAAGGCATTATTGGTGATGGCCATGATGCCAGGCTGACCACGTCGTTTGAGGAGATATTGAAGGATGCTGATACGGATTCGGTGATGATTCTTACGCCAGGGAGCACGCATTTTGCGATGAGCAGAGATGCGCTTATTGCAGGAAAGCATGTCTTTGTGGAGAAGCCTGCCGCATTCAGCTCGCATGAGATGCAGGAGCTTGCCAGGCTTGCCTCGGGCAAGGTGTACATGGCAGGCCACATTCATCGTTATAATCCAGCTGTCCTGCTTCTCAGGGAAATCTTACAGAAGGGAAGCATTGGAAAGGTGCATCACATTCACTCACATGGCTGTGGCAACGGCCCACAAAGGGATGACATGGGAGCGTTGTGGGATTATGGGCCTCACGATGTTACCATCCTTCTGCATCTGCTGGGGTCAATGCCTGAGAAAGTGCAGGCTGTGGCAACCAAGGGATCACATTGCTTGCATCACTCAACGGTATCCTACTGGCTTACTTTCCCAGAGGGCATTGTGGCATCATGCCTTGCAAGCTGGGAGTATCCTGCCAGGAGAAGAGATTGCGTTGTAGTTGGTGAAAATGGGTATGCTGTGTTTAATGATTATGCTGATGAAAAAGTAAAGGTGATTGGAATTGATGGCAAAAAGCTGCCTGCAGGGCATCAGGAGCCTTGTGCAATGCCACTTGATGCCGAGCTGCGGCATTTTGCTGATTGCGTCGCTTCAGGGAGCGAATCGCTTACAGGAATCAATCAGGCATCACAGGTTACGAGAGTGCTTGAGTGTGTCCAGCTCTCGCTGGAGCGTGGCGGTGAAGCCATCTATTTATAGGGGAAATCATGGTTGAGGATCACATGAAGCTTTCTATTATCATACCTGTTTACAATGAGGCGGCAACCCTTGCAGAAATCGTCAGGAAAGTGGAAAGCGTCGTTATTGATGGAGTGGACAAGGAGATTGTGCTGGTTGATGACAAATCGACAGATGGCTCAAGGGAATGGATAGAAAGGCACGCAAAGAAGGCTGATGTCGTAGTCCTGCTTCCAAAAAACAGGGGCAAGGGAGGAGCATTGAAGGAGGGAATAGCCAATGCAAGTGGGGATGTCATTGTTTTCCAGGATGCCGATCTTGAGTATGACCCCATTGATTTTTCAACAATGATCAAGCCGATTCTTCAGGACAAGTGCCAGGTGGTATTTGGGTCAAGGTTTGCAAAAAAAGAGAGGCATGCAGCGGACATGTACACTATCCATAGGCTTGGCAACAGTGTGCTTACCTTTCTTTTCAACCTGCTGTATTGCACAAGGCTTACTGATGCTGAGCCATGCTACAAGATGTTTAGGGCTGACATCCTGAAAGGCATGGAAGTCAAGGCAGATGGATTTGAATACGACATAGAGCTGATGTGCAAGCTGCGAAAAAAAGGATACCGCATCTGCCAGATGCCAATAAGCTACAACCCACGCAAATTTGACGAAGGGAAGAAGATAACCTGGGTTGACGGGCTCAAGGCGGCGAAAGTGATGCTCGTGCAGAGATTCAGGCCATAGTTCAGAGGGCATCCATTTCTGCATGCCCCAATCAGCCACGTTCTGCATCTTTTACAGAGGCATTATCCTTTTTTCTGGCATAGAGCAGCACAGAGACAGCTATAATCCCTGGCGGAATCAGAAAGGGATGATACCAGATGTCAATCCCCATTATTCCTATGTAATAGCTTGCAATGCCTACAATTGCTGCGCTTGCCATGCTTCCTACAATTAGCCTCAGGGCAAGCTGATACCTCATGTTGAGCCATAACGTCATGCAGTAGCCAGGGATGACAGCTATCCACAGCAGGGCAAGGGTTATCCTCCAAATGCCAGCAAAGGACTCGTTAAAGAATATGAGTTTCAGAACGATAGCCATGCCTATCGCTATGTACAATAGCCTTACCCATTCAGATTTTAGGAGTTCAGCCATTTTCAATTTCCACCTCATCAGGCATGCATGCCACGCTCTTGTTGGTATTCTGGACTATGGCGAGCACCTCATTCTGGAGCACTATCTTATTGTTCTCATTCTTTAGCAACTGCTGGAGAAAGAGCCGATTGTATGCAGTAAGGGCATCGGATCTCGTTACTATGTCTACGACAATGTAATCAAACGTGCACACGTCAATCATGTTGCTTCGGTTATCCTCCCGCGTCGCATAGTGCATGAAACCTGTTCTTTGGATGAGCCCGCCTCCGGTGTCCCCTGGAACCTCGGTATGCAGTGTTCTTCTGAGAGCCATGTCATTCATGGCGCTTCGAACAGAGTCTAGGGTTGCAAGAGCATGAAACCTGCGGCTGTTTCTCATGACTGCGTCCTGCTCATAGTGCTCGCTGTAGAGAAAGTATATTGCGGCATCTTTTGGGGTATTCTCTGCTATCCATTCATACGCCTGCCAGTGGTAGGGATCAGTGATGCTTCCTGACACCTGCTGGTAGCTTGCAACATAGGGGATGCTCACCAGTCCCGTAACAGGGATAAGTATCGCTATTGCAAGCGCCATGCTGTGCTTTATGTCCCATTTTCTGTAGGCTGCCTTTGCGGTAAGGTAGAGCCCAAGCCCGAGCAGCCCGCCAAGATATACCGGCCAGTTAAACCGTAGGGTAAATGCCCGCATGCCAAATCCTATGTAATTGGTGCAGCCTGCTGCAAGAAGGAAGAGTGAAGGGTAGAGGAATTTTGCATTCTTTTTTTTCCAGAACAGCACAGCAGCAACAATCCCCATTATCAGGAAAGGGATGAACAGGCCAAAGTACTGAAGATAAAACGTTGGCCCGCCAAGCCATACGGGCTCAGGCCTTAAACTCATGTAGCTGCTGCCCTGGGTGTCAAACCACGCGGTTTTGAAGATGACCATGAAATAGATGGTGATTGCTGCGGTCAGGGCAAAGGCACCAGCAAACTTCTTTATCATTGCTATTCCCATCTCTTTTTTGAGGAAAAGCACGAGAGCATAGATGAAAATAAACAGGGCGAGGAATATCGCCTCTGAGGTGTGGGTGAGCACAGATGCTGCAAAGAACAAGCCTGCGAGCAGTGTCATGCCTTCTTCGTGTATGTTCAGGAAAGACCAAAGCGCACACACAAGGAATGCCTGGGACAATAATGATGGCCAATGGCCCCATAAGAATCCGCTGTAGGAGCCCTGTGAGAATATCAGCGGAACAAACCCAAGGCCAATCAGGGCTGCATTCCTGTTGAATCCCCTTACCATAAAGTATGCGAGGGCAATAATGGGGATGACAGTAAAGAACACCATGAGCTGAATTGCATCATACGATGCCAAGCCTGATAACAGGGAAATTTGGGCAGTAAGATGATACATGACTGGCATGTAGAATCCTACCACGTCAGGGTAGCCGCGCATGTTGTAGAAGGCTTCATACCGGTAATTTCCCGCATCCAGAAGCCCCTGAGCCCTTGTCTGGTGCTGGAATGCATCCGATGCAAGATAGGCAACGGGAAAGTCATGGGCTATCGCATGGCCAGCCGCATTGCCATAGCCAAGATACAGGGATAGGGAAATGATAGCAAGGAGAAATGATAGTTCTATTGCAGTGCAGGTATTTTTTTCCCTTGGGGTTTCCTCCTCCATGTGCTTATGCCTGCCATGCCTTATTTTTAAATAATCCCATCTGCAGTACTTCTTCGCCTTTCGGAAGTGAGATGACTGAATTTTCAAGGATACGCCTATCACCAGTCCGTGAGGCTGAATGCCGCATCACTTCCGTTGTCTCCAGATGCTCATGGCCAAGCAACGCCTGGATGTGGGTGATCCCTTCACCCCTCTCCAAGAGGTGGGTGACGAAGCTTGCGCGCAGGGAATGGGGGAATGTTGGCCTTCCCAATACTTTCTTTGCAGCCTTTGCCACAATTTCCTCTGCGCTTCGTGCGCAAAGATGGCCATGCCTTCCAGGGAAAAGGTACCCTTTTTCCGGGTTCAGCACCGTGTAATAGGAAACAAATCTCTGTGAGAGGCAGACTAAGCGGTCTTTTCTTCCCTTGCCCTGCCTCACCAAGAGTATTCCTCTTTCAGTATCAATATCCTGAGATTGTGCGGCCACTGCTTCAGAGACTATGAGCCCTGAGCCGTAGAGGAGCATTAGAAGAAGCTTGTGCCTTGGGTTATTGAGTGATGCTATCATTCTATCTATTGTTTCTCTTGTATGCACCACAGGCAGCTTCTTTTTTTGCCTGACTCCTGCGATTCTTATCCTTCGCCTGAGGATCTCACGGTAGTAGAATTTTACTGCTGCAAGATAAGTATTGATGGTCTTTGGCTCTTTTTCGTTCTTGAGGAGGAAGAGCCTGAACTGCCTGATGTCCTCAATTCCTGCATGATGCAGTGGCTTGTCCAGCCAATGGATGAATATTCTTGCTCTTGTAACATAAGTCGCGATGGTTACCTTGCTGCAGTTTCTGGATTGCAGCTCCTCCATGAGCTTGTCGGTTGGTTCCAGGGGCATCCACCTCTTTGCCTGTTGAGGCGCTATGGGTGGATATATCCTGTGCGTGCATGTCCATGTGTCCAGTGTGTATTATAGGTTCGAACAAAGGATAAAAGAAGTTAGAGTAGAAAGATAGATACCCAACTTTGAAGAAAAAGTAAGAGGATTATGATTCAACTACGAATGCTTCTCTCAAAACAGCATTTATTAAGATTTTAGACTTATTATTTCATTTTTGCTCATAACTCAAATCCTCTGAAATCTCTTTAATCTGTTCCAAAGCATTCTCTAAATCTTCCACTAAACCGCTTGCTATAACGCTTGGCTCTGGCAAACTGTCCAAATCGTCAAGACTTTCATCTTTTATCCAGAATATGTCAAGATTAGTTTTATCTCGTTTTAAGATTTCTTCATAAGTGAAGCATCGCCATCTGCCGTCAGGATTGCTTTCAGAATATGTTTCTTTTCTTTCGTGCCTATTCTCTATGTTATAGCATTTGATGAAATCCTGTAAATCCTCATATTTTAATGGATTTTCTTTTAGTGTGAAGTGCATATTTGTTCGCAAATCATAAATCCATATCTTTGAAGTTTGAGGTTTATCTGAAGCTGCTTTTTTATCAAAGAATAAAACATTGGCTTTTACTCCTTGAGCATAAAATATTCCTGTAGGAAGTCTTAAAATTGTGTGCAAGTCGCAGGTTTCCATAAGTTTTTTTCTTATTGTTTCTCCTGCTCCGCCTTCAAATAAGACATTATCAGGTAGAACTATTGCAGTTCTTCCATTTATTTTTAGTATGCTTCTGACATGCTGTAAAAAATTAAGCTGTTTGTTGCTTGTTTTTGCCCCAAAATCATCTCTTAGGATTGTCAAGTCTTTTGATGCAGTTGTTCCTTCTTCAGTTACTATTTTTTCAGAGGATTTTTTACCAAATGGCGGATTAGTTAATACCTGACTTTCTGAACTGAGATAAGGTCATTTTTTCACAACACTGCCCATTCTCGTCGTGGAACATCTATTTTTCAGCACCGAAAAGATTATATAGGTGTTG
>Ga0208373_1005842_pt1 | contig 10054 bp, 8 predicted proteins | sample RifOxyC2_FD_184036 | JGI IMG/M metagenome (GOLD analysis project Ga0208373, IMG submission 184036) | Soil microbial communities from Rifle, Colorado - Rifle Oxygen_injection C2 (SPAdes) | ecosystem: Environmental > Terrestrial > Deep subsurface > Rock core/Sediment | place: Rifle, Colorado... | reverse complement strand
TTTTTACGGCCATGAAAAAGTATTGAACGGTGTTAATATCGAGATCTTACCGGGAAGTTTTACCGCCATTATCGGCGAGAGCGGAAGCGGAAAGACAACCGTTCTCTCTATTCTTTCAACGCTGCTGCAGCCCTCACTCGGAACGGTCTTGTACGACGGCAAGCTTTTGGATGAACTCGGCAATATTGACCGTTTTCGACGGGAGCATATCGGGTTTGTATTTCAGTTTCACTATCTTATCTCCTATCTGACATTGCGTGAGAATATTGCACTGGCAGCATTGGATGCGACATTAATCGATCCGCTGATGGGAAGTTTGGGGATTGAGCGGCTGGGGAAACGCTATAGCGATGAGATCTCCGGCGGAGAGCGTCAGCGTGCCGCGATCGCCAGAGCCCTTGTTAATCACCCCTCCGTCGTGTTCGCGGATGAGCCGACGGGGAATCTGGATACGAAAAATGCATTGGGTGTGTACGAGCTGTTTCGTCAGTTCTCGGATCAAGGGACGGGGTTTGTCGTAGCGTCGCATGATAAAAAGATAGCCGACTACGCAGACGTTATTATTGAGATGGAGGATGGCATTGTTAAACAAATTCATAAATGATGAGCTTCCCCTTGCCTTTGTTTGGCTGATTTTAGGACTTTTTGCGGGGCTGGTGTATGCGGTAGAAATGGTGGGTCTGGACGGTTCCATGACACTTCTCTCCCCTGAGAGGGCGCGATCGTTGCATATTTCTCAGATGCTGTACGGATTTTTCCCGTTGATCCTCTCGCTGCTCCCGTTTGCCCTATTTCAAAAAGAGGGGGTATTGTCCGAAACCGCGATAGGCCATTTACGCCGTTATTTCGTCGTTTGGAACCTCTTTTTACTCTTTATGTCTATGGCACTGCTGTTTGGAAACATACGGGGATTGCCGTTTTATGATTTTCCCTATCAGCTGAACTTTTTATTGGCGTTTAGCGGGCTGTTTTATCTCCTCGCTCTCGTAGATGCCTTGCGCCGTTATGAAAAACGTCCTTTATGGGTGAACGTATCACTGCTTGCCGTCATCGCCGCTCCCATAGCACTGGTCGTTCTTATGAACCCCGATTACGGTCAAGTGGAGCAGACCCTTGTCGGGCCGCATGGGGATAACACACTGGGGATGAGTTTTACCCTTATTCCGATCTATTATCTGCTGATCAAGCTCTTCTCCGCGCAGGAATTCAAGCCTCGCTGGCATTGGCTGTGGATCGTCCCGCTCGTCGGTTATGTCGTATCGCTCATAATCCGTAATTTTTTTCATTGCCTTTGCTACAGTGAAGAGTGGTTTTTTCAATATTTGACTCTTTTGTACCTCCCTTTATTGTGGGGTTGGTTACGAGATGCAAAGGTAACTTTTAAAACCAATCCTTATCTTATCCTCTCGATCGGTGCATTTGTTTTTGTTAATCTTCAGGGGAATTTTCTCTTTATTCCTGAAATTCGTGCACTGATCCACCGCAATAATCTGGTTGTGGGACATGCCCATATCGCTATGGGGCTAGGGGTTGCGTTTATGGCACTTGCCATCCTCCATCATCTTTTACCTGAACTATTTCGTCGAGTCTATGCTGTACTTTGGACGGTTCTGATGGCACTGATGGCACTTGTCCTCACCATCGCCGGAATCATTGAAGCGGGAGGCTTTATCGGAGCGATTGAACCGTTGTTGGGAATACGTGCCCTGCTCGGTGCTTTGCTCATTGGTATAGTGGTTTGGATTACCTATGAGCGGCTTAAATTTCGACTCGATTCGCCCCTCAAGTTTTATCATCTGAGCGGTTTTTTGAGTGATGCGGGGGGAGGGGTAATCCTGATCCTCGGCGGTGCGGCACTTTTCCCGCTGCTCGGATTTCATTTTAGCGGAACGTATGAGTATATTGTGTTTGCTTTTATGATCGGGACGGGATTGATGCACTGGTATGGAATCCACAGTGATCCGCACCGTTTTGCGGAGCTTAGCGCAAGTGTACGTGTCATCTGCGCTTCTGTATTTGCCGCACTCTATATGGCGGGTGCACTGGATGGAATTGCCCTCTTGGTGGCACTCTATGACGCCTCATTTGCTTTGGTGTATTGGTTATTTTTACGAGGCAAACAGTGAACCTTCTCGTTATCGTACTCAGTTCACAGCTTTTATATTATCTCCTTATCGCACAAACAGGGGTGGTGGGTGCGTTTGATTCCCATATCCATGACCTTTTTACCCTCCCTATCGGCGGAGTAATGGGGGCACTCTTTAATGCGCTTTGGCGACACAAAGATCTAAAAACTGAACTTTACTTTTTGTTTGGGGTTCAGATTATGATTTCGTGGTTTTACCCCAATTACTCGCTTGGGATGTTGTTGGCACTCGGTTTTGTTGTCGGATATACGACACCGCTTCTCCTGTATATCTTTGGTTCGCAAGGGAAGCTTCAGCTCTCGTACGGTCTTGCTATTTCGTATGCCATAGGGACAGCTTTGTATACCTATCCTTTTGAAGAGAGAGGGGCTATCGCTCTTGTGTTACCCCTTATTTCTATTGTGGCCTTACGGTTTTTTCATCTCAATCGTCTGCTACAGATTGAGTACAAAAAATTTCCGTGGCGGCTTGTTATCGTGATGATGCTCTGGATCTTTGCCGATTCAGCTCTCTTTGAAACACTGAGCCGATCGGAAGCTATGGACATTTGGAGCGACTATACGCTGCTGATTATAGCGTCTCATTTGGTAGGAGTTTATGCCGCATACCATTTTGGGGATGAACTCTTAAAACAGATTCCTGTTATTTTGGGACTGTTCATTGTGAGTTATATCTTGTATTGGCTAGAAAAACCTATCGGGCTTGCGATTGTCTATCCGATTGCAATTTCGTACTATAATGTCCTTGTATTTCATAGATTGATTCAGCTTCGCAATATTAGAGTTACTGCACTTTCGATGGTTGGAGTCGGATGGATTGCAACATCGGCTGCTAACGCTATTGCATTAGAACATCAGCTTTGGATTGCTGTGGCGGTACTAGGGATATTTTCCCTTCTTTATCCATTTTATTTTAGGAGAGTTACATGAAAAAAATAGTGAGTTTGGGTGCGGTTTTGTTGGCTGCATCAGCATTTGCCGGCAATTTGACCTTTGAATCGGGGAGCATTAAAGCACATACCGAAGTATTCGGAGACTCTTCGATTGATCCGACTGCGAAAAAAGCAACATCGCATTTGTCAATGGATGCGACTCCCGCAACGTTAAAAGGGACGATCGAGGTCTCTATGAGTGATTTAGTAAGTGATAATAAAAAACGTGATGCTAATATGCAAGAGACATTGGAATCGTCTACTTTTCCTAAAGCGGTATTTGAAGTCAAAGAAGTTGTAGCTAAAGGGGGGGACAATGTCATCCTTAAAGGGTCAATGAACCTCCATGGCGTCACTAAGCCGATGAGTTTTGAGGGGACGGTGAGCGAAGAGGCTTCCAAAGTTCGTATCAAAGTTAAAAGCAGTATGAAAATGTCCGATTTCGGGGTCACTCCGCCGAAAATGGTTTTTTTAACCGTACGTGATCAGGTCGATTTGAGTATTGATGTTTCGTTGAAACGATAACTTTTTCAATTAGCGGTTAACCAACCGATTGTCATTTCGTATTATAATGTATTGCTGTTTCAAGCAGTGATACGTTTGATCGGCTTGTCGATGAGGGGGATCTGCCGCAGCGATTTTAGGGCTTTTAACCCTCGTAACTCCATTTTATTTTAGGAGAAAGAGATGATTAAAGCAGTTAATATGGCAGCGGTTTTATTGACCGCTTCGGTGTTCGCGGGAAATTTAACGTTTGAATCGGGAATCATCAAAGCCCATACGGAAATGGCTTTGGACAGAAAGATTGATCCGTTCCTGAAAAAAGCAACGTCCTATTTGTCTATGGAATCAGCCCCTTCAACATTGAAAGGGTCTATTGAAGTATCGATGGGTGATTTTATGAGCGACAATAAAAGACGTGACAAAGATATGCATGAGACATTAGAGTCTTCTTTATTCCCCAAAGCGGTATTTGAGATCAAAGAGGTCGTGGCAAAAGAGGGAAATACTGTGATCCTCAAAGGGATGATGACTTTGCACGGTGTGACCAAGCCGATGAATTTTGAGGGGACAATCACTCAAGAGGGGGCAAACGTTTATATTAAAGCCGCTAACGAAATGAAAATGTCCGATTTTGGGATTAAACCGCCTAGTCTGATGTTTTTAACGGTCCGCGATCAGGTTGATTTGAGTGTTGACATTTCGTTGAAGCGATAAATTTCCCCTACACGTAACGTCCGTGAATGAAACGGGTAGGATCCCGATCGGGTAAGTTTCTCAAACCACTCGATCGGTTCATCGATCGGCTCATCCGAGAGGATAAAGGTTCCGTAATGGATCGGAATTATCGTCTTGGCTCCCAAATCGTTGGCCGCTTGGAGCGCTTCGGGAGGATTGAGGTGATTGTGTTTCATAATTGCCTCAGGACGATAGGCTCCAATCGGTAAAAACGCTTCATCGATATCAAACTTCGCACCAATCTCTTTAAAATGCTCCCCCATTGCACTGTCACCGCAATGGTAGAGGGTATGATCTGCATTTTGGATGACGTATCCTCCCCATAGTGCTTTGTTCATGTCAAAATGGATACGGTTGCTCCAGTGGCGGCTAGGAACAAATGTGATAAATAGCCCTCTTACCATCACCGATTCCCACCACTCCAGCTCAAAACACCGCTCACGGGCTATTTTCCCCTTTAGATAGCGCCAAAATCCCGCAGGGGCTACAATAATTACCTCTGGATTTTGTTTGAGGAGATACTCGATTGATCCTTTGTCGTAATGATCGTAATGGGCATGGGTGATGAGGATTACATCAGCACTTAAATGCTCTTTGGGAATGGGAAGAGCGCTGTGCCGAGCGTAGAGAGGGATATTTCCCAGAACGGGGTCGATGGCTACCGTAGTATCCGAGAGTTTTAGCCAAAGGGTGGCATGTCCCAACCAAAGTGCATACTCACCTTCGGGGAGGGCCTCTTGTGGGATGATAGGAAGTTTAGAGTGATTGGCTTGCCGTTTTCGAAAAGATTTGGAGAATTGCCATTTAAGTATCGTCGTGAGTGATATTTTAGGGGAGGTGTGGTGATGCGACATAATATCCCTTTTTTCTCAATGGGTAATTGTACCTTTTGGATGATTAATCTGTTGTGCTCTTTTTTTAGACATAAATGAGTATTTTTTCTATTTTAGGGGGTCGTTTTTTTGTCGTATCTGCTATACAATTCTTCCAAATGAGATGATGAGGAAACGATGGAAAATCAAAAGAGAGAAACAGTGGATCGTTATGTGTCTTTTATGAATATTGATTGTTATAAGCATGCTACCGAGGTGATAGACGCCATTGTTGAAGTGACACAGGAGAAAAAATATAACAACCGTTTTTGGGAGGTATTTAAAGAAAAAATACCTCAAAGTTATCATAATAAACAATCCGATGAAAAAGTTCTTTATCATGTGTGTGCTTCCGTATTTTATATCGAAGAATTGTTTGAGCAGAGCAATCACACAGTAGGTCTTGAATTAATGAAAAATTGCGAGTATCAATGCTGCTAAGATATTTTAGAGATTTAAAAGGGGGATACGACTACTATTGCAGCAATTAAAATAGGAGTAGTGTATGGAGCAGTTTGCTTTTATTATAGCTTTGTTACTGATCGGTATAGGGCTTCAAAAAAGTTCCGCTCCTGAAGATTTCGCCAAAAGTCTCAATTTTTTTGTTATTTATGTCTCACTCCCCGCTACCGTATTGCTTCAGGTTCCGAAGATCCATTTGGATATGTCGGCATTAGGGGTGGTGCTTATTCCATGGCTGTTATTGCCGATTACGGCAGTGATAATCATCGCGATGACCCGAAACCAACCCCCGCATGTCCGCGCCGCACTGCTCCTTGTAATACCTCTAGGGAATACGTCGTTTGTCGGCATTCCCATTACCCAAACATTGCTGGGCTCGGAAGCGATCCCGTATGTGTTGATGTACGATCAGTTCGGAACTTTTTTGATGTTCTCATTATACGGAAGTGCGGTGATCGCCCGCTATGAGAGCGGGAAGATTCATAAACGGCTGATTGTCCGAAAGATGCTTTTGTTTCCTCCGTTTTTGATTTTACTGTTTGCTCTTATCTGGGGGGAGGTTCCTTTTGGTATCCACCCTTATGTAGAGACGCTTGCCTCAACCCTCATCCCCTTGGCATTGATATCGGTAGGGTATTCGCTCCGTTTCGGCGGAGATATCGATTATCCCCTTTTTACTAAAGCACTGGCACTTAAATTGATAGGGATGCCTCTTATTGCGTTTGGAATTTTGTTTGGGATGGGGGCTGATCCGCTTCCCCTTAAAACGGCGGTACTTGAATCGGGGATGCCTTCGATGATTACCGCAGGCGCATTGGCTATAGCATCGGGATTTGCCCCGCGTCTTAGTGCGGCACTGGTGGGATACGGCATTTTCGCGGCATTGGTGACACTCCCCTTCCTCGCATACTTGATGGAGAGATTGCTTTAACCCCCTTGTTGGTGCGATCCGTCACAGTAGGGTTTACGACCCGAACGTCCGCATCGGCATAACCATCTATCGGTCTCAACTTCCTCAGAAAATTTGATCGGCATTTTACCGGTTCCCTCATGGTTTCCGTCGCAAAACGGAAAAGTATTTGATTGCCCGCATGTGCAATACCAATACTCTTTATCGGCATCCAGTGACGCTTTAAACGGGTTGTTTTGAAAATGGGTTTCCAAGCTAAACTCCTTTTACGATATAAAAAAGGATACTATGCTTTATGGTTGTACAGAATTAAATTTTAAGATTAAATTGAATTAGATAAAATAATTTGTTTGTAGCAATAGTTAGGGTAATATTAATGACATTAATACGCTTTCTAATCAAAAGGGGCAAAAGTGAACCGATTTTTTTTAATCGTCGTTTTTATAGCACTCTTTGTGAGCGCCTTTATTATTTTGTCTGATGTGACGTTTGGTACGGAAAACAAAACCATTCCAACGGTAGAAATAACGGCCAAAGAGACGGACCTTGATCGATCAAATGAGCCGACAAACAAAAAACTAGCGTATATTGTTTCGGATATGAGAATCCCGTTTTGGGCCATTATGGCGAGAGGTGTCCAGCGTAGCGCTGAGACATTGGGGTATGAAGTCGATATCTACAGTGCAGAAAACAGCAGAAAAAAAGAGCTGGAATTTACGGCGAAAGCTATCCGCGAGAAGGTGTCGGGAATTATTGTATCCCCTACGACATCATCGGCGTGTGAAACTATCCTAAAGCTCGCAAAAAGTGCCAATATCCCTGTGGTTATCTCCGACATCGGAACGGATGGAGGGGAGTATCTCTCGTATATTTCTTCGAATAACAGAGACGGTGCATATAATATTGGAAAAGTTCTTGCCAATGAGATGGTCAAACGCGGTTGGCGTGATGGAAGGGTCGGGATTATCTCCATTCCCCAAAAAAGGCTGAACGGTCAGCTTCGAACGGCAGGATTTATGCAAGCGTTGCGCGAATATGGGATTAAAGGTGCCGATATCAAACAGCAATCTACTTTTTCGTATGAAGAGACGTATGCCTATTCGAAAGAACTTATAAAGAAATACCCTGATCTTCGTGCCCTATGGCTGCAAGGGTCAGACCGATATCAAGGGGCTTTGGATGCTATTGCCGATGCGGGGAAAAAGGATCAGATTCTACTGGCTACTTTTGATGCAGAACCGGAGTTTTTGGAGCTTATCCCCAAAGGTATTCTTGTCGGTTCAGCAATGCAGCAGCCCTATTTAATGGGAAAAGAAGCGGTACATGCGATGGATAACCATTTAAGTGGGGAGAAGATTGAAAAAAATCTTCAACTCCCTATTCTTGCTGTTTCAACTGAGAACATTAAAGAGAAACTTCCGATTATTAAACAGAATGTTTTAGGAATTGAGACAAAAAAATGAAGCATAAAATAAAGATTCTCCCCTTTAAACAGTCTTTGTATGTAACGCTCGCTATCATTATTATCTCAACCGTTACCGTGATTGTGTCGGTGCATTCCGCCTATTATTACATTGTGACGAAAAATAAGACGGTAGAGGCAATGAAAGACACATCACTCCTTACCATCTCTGCCCTCCAAAAAAATGTTACCAATCTTATAGAAGCGTATGCCGTCAATGAGTACGATACTCTAGTCCTTAATGAAATAGAATCAAGAGATATGCTTGCTATCCTTGTTGAAGATTTTAATATGGGGAAGATATTAGGAAAAGAGTCCTATATTAGCGGGAAAATTCGGGATGTTGATGGGAATATAGTCGATTATGATCCTAAAAATTCTCAGCATCGTAAGCAGCTAGAGGAGTGTTATTACTCTGATACCCATACAATAACTTCTCCCTCAGGGGATAAGCTCGGCGTGATAACTATATTTATTTCAGACCAAGTGATGAATAAGGAGTTAAATCAAATCATAACCGAAGCGCTAATCAATACTTTTGCCCTCTCTTTATTGTTGATTTTATCCCTTTTTGTCGCCATACGTCTTTTTATTTTAAAACCCCTCTCCAATATCGTAAGTGTTATCGGAAATAGTGATGAAGACGGAATCCCGATTCAATTGATCCCCGAATACGATGCACGAGAAATTTTTCTCCTCTCCACGACTATGAATACGATGATTAAATCGATAAGAGCTTCAAAAATAGCACTGCTTGAGCAACACAATCAGCTCCGAACACAAAAAAATGCCCTTCAGTATCAAGCGACGCATGATGCACTAACGGGGCTTGCCAACCGGATTCTCTTCAGTGAAAGACTGGAGCATGTGATAGAAAAATCGAAGCAACAGAGTGGGCGTATGGCACTTCTCTTTATTGATCTTGACCATTTTAAAGAGATTAATGATTCGCTGGGACATGAAGCGGGGGATGAAGTTCTCAACATCGTAACGAAACGATTAAAAGACACAGTACAAAATGAGGAATCTTTGGCCCGTTTCGGAGGGGATGAATTTACCGTCATTATCGAAGGGCTGCAAAAAGCAGAAGAAGCGCTCTATTTGGCGGATAAAATTTTAAAAATCCTCTCTGAGTCGATTACGGTCGCTCAAAACGAGCTCTATGTAGGATGCAGTATCGGAATCAGTCTTTATCCTGATAACGGCGATACTCCTCAGGATCTTTTAAAATACGCTGATGCCGCTATGTATGCGGCTAAAAACGAGGGGAGAAACAACGTTCGGTATTACACCTCTGAAATGACGGCACGGGCATTAGAGCGGGTTGTTATGGAGACCAGTCTGCGAGCAGGGCTTAAAAATGAAGAGTTCATTGTCTACTATCAACCCCAAGTCAACGGGAAAAGGGATAGACTCAACGGGATGGAAGCTTTAGTGCGTTGGCAAAGTCCTACAATAGGACTGGTCTCTCCGGCAGCTTTTATCCCTATTGCCGAATCCACAGGGCTTATTGTCGAACTGGATCGATTTGTGATGAGACGTGCTATGACGCAAATATCGGCATGGTACAAAGAGGGGCTTAATCCGGGAATTCTGGCAATGAACCTCACGATGAAACAGTTGCAGCAAAAAGATTTTATCTATTTTTTAACCCATCTTATCGGTGAAACAGGATGCAAAGAAGAGTGGATAGAGCTCGAAGTGACTGAAGATCAAATTATGATGAATCCCGATGAAGCGATAGAAATTTTAAGAGAAATTAGCAGTATAGGGGTCAAGATAGCCATTGATGATTTCGGAACAGGGTACTCCTCCCTCTCTTATCTCAAAAAATTACCGATTAATAAACTTAAAATTGATCAGTCGTTTGTGCGTGAATTACCGCATGATGAAGATGATAGAGCCATCACAAAAGCGATCATAGCGTTGGCGCAAAGTCTAAATCTTGAAATCATTGCCGAAGGTGTCGAGACGCGTGAGCAAAAAGAGTTTTTAGTCCAAAACGGATGTGAGAATATTCAAGGGTATTTG
>Ga0208373_1005836_pt1 | contig 10063 bp, 5 predicted proteins | sample RifOxyC2_FD_184036 | JGI IMG/M metagenome (GOLD analysis project Ga0208373, IMG submission 184036) | Soil microbial communities from Rifle, Colorado - Rifle Oxygen_injection C2 (SPAdes) | ecosystem: Environmental > Terrestrial > Deep subsurface > Rock core/Sediment | place: Rifle, Colorado... | reverse complement strand
CCAGGAAGTTGAATTTGACAGCCAGTAATCTAAGTCTATTCCAGGAGTTTTGTCTGACATTAAGCAGTCTTTCAACTCCTCTGAAAATTCTTCTAATTCTCCATCATCTTTAATCTTATGATAAGCTATAAATAATTTATCTTCTTTACTGCTGAATTTAGCATCAAGCCATTCAGCTCTCGATGGTTCTCTTACTTTTATTATTTCATTTAAAATTTTCTTTATTTTTCTTTTAGCTATTTTAGAACCGTCTGCATATTTTACATTTCCAGACCTTAATAAATTGATGAAATCAACAAACTGCCTTATTGTAAGCATAAATTCTTGTTCACTGTGGAGCAAAGTTTGGCATTCACCCCATTTATTGTTTGAGTGTGATCTTTCTGTTGAAACTAATATATTTGGATAGGAAGAATTCCCAACTTTATTATTTGCTGGAAGAATTATCCAGTTTTTTGGATCTTCTACCGTTGAAGCTTCTGGAATTAGTACTTGTTCTTCTGCTGCTTGCAGGGCTAACTTACCAGGTTTTCCTTCAGACTTGACTATGGTCTGATAAGTTATTTTATAAGTTCTTGGCAGATTGAAAGTTTTCCTGTCAATAAGGCATTCCTGATAAAATTCTATTTTTGGTTTTATAAAGAACAGGAATCCTCTGGAATATGAGAAATTTACTTGGTTGTTTTCTAAGGACTTAATTATTTTTGTTCTAATATTATCTTCTTGTTTATTATTTATTACTATATCTCTAGATGATTGGTCAATTGAAATAAAGTTTAATATATTATCAAGTTCGCTTAAGATTAATTCTTTAATACCTTCAAAGACATTTGGATAAATTCCTTTCTTAACTTCATAAGGAATAGGCGTGTGATCTCCTTCGTCATCAATCTGTGTTATTATTATTGCCAATTGTATATTATATTTTAACGTGCTTCCTATATACTGCTGTATTATGTTATTTACATTCTCTAACTTAATAACCATATATTTTTAGGAATTAATTTGAATAAAAAGGTTTAGTTTTACAAGATGAGATTCATATAATTCACTTATTAATAATATTTTTGGAAAATATTCTTCATTAAAACACTTATCGCACATTTCATTGTGCCAGTCCCTGTTGTGTGTGAATATTTTCTCATTGCATTTTGAACAATTAAAATTCATTTCCTCATCGTGTTTCATATGAAATGTTCTCATCTTTTCTGGATTTTGATCTTGGCTTATTGTTTCTGCAAAAAATCCTTCAGACCAAAGTTCTCTTCTTTGTTTTGCCTTTGAAATTTTGTGTTTCTTCATACTGTTAATTATATTTCTAGCTACATTCAGAATGTCCACAATCCAAGCATGTAGGAGATGAGCAGCCATTTATATATTCTACATTAGGACTATAGCACTTTACACAATGCTGTTGTTTTACTTCAACATGCATATCTGTTAATTTTTTTTGTTCTTTGTCACCTATTTTTCCTGTTTTGCTTAAATGTCTTTTTAATACTATAGCAATAGCATGCGGTATTGAATCTATTCTATTAGGGCCAAAACCATAAGGACGATCACCTTTTGCTGAATTTAGATGTTTTATGGCTTTCATAGGGTCATATCCTGCCTGGAATGCTTTTGACATGAATACTCCAAGAACAGAGGTCAAGCTACTTAGTTCAGTGCCTATAGGTGGAACTGAGGTAAATATTCTAGATGGACCTTCTTTGTCATAAATTATATTTACATGTAAAGGGCCGTGTCCTGTTTCTATTTCATAATAGTCTGAAGATACTCCTTTGCTATAATCTAACTCTCTGTTTTTTTGTTCTTCTTTTTGTTTTTTTGTTGTTTCTGCTGAAGTTAGGTTCAATACCTGAACTTCTTTACATCCATCCCTATAAACAGTCACTCCTTTGCAGCCTGCATTGTAAGCATACAGGTAAGCTTGTTTTATGTCTTCTACGCTTACAGTGTTTGCCATGTTAATTGTTTTTGACACTGCGTTGTCTGTATGTCTCTGAAATGCTGCTTGATGGTCTATATGGATCCTCCAATGTATGTCGTGTGAGGATGCAAATATTTTCTGCAGGTTTGTTGGAATTTCTTTTATTCCACGAACAGATGAATGATTATCTGATATTTTTTTAAGTAATATATTTTTATCTAAGCCGAACCAATTGTGTTTCTCTGCTATTTCTAAGAACAAAGGCACGACTTCGTAATAAACATATTTTGGATCTGGTTCTTTACCTTCTTTTAAGGCATCAACTGCTTCTGCTTGATAACGTTTATATGCTATAGCAAAGAAAGGCTCTATGCCACTGCCTTGTAAACCTGCAGTTATTGCTATTGTTCCTGTTGGAGCAATGGTTGTTCTTGCACAATTTCTTGGACATAATTTTTGTCCTCTGAAGTACTCTCCTTTTTCATCATAAATACTATCTTTGAAATTGTAAAATACTCCTCTTGTCTCTGCTAATTCTTCAGACGCTTCTAATGACTTCAAATTTATAAAACTCATTATTTCTTCAGCAAGAGTTATTGCTTCATCTGAATCATATGGAATTTCCAACTTAACCAGCATTTCTGCCCAACCCATAACTCCAAGGCCTATTCTTCTATTCCCTTTTGACATTACTTCTATTTCTGGCAGTACGTAGTGACTCATATCTATTACATTATCTAAAAAATGCGTTGCCAATTTTGTAGTATATTCTAGTTTTGTATAATCTACAACATATTTTCCATCTGATTGCTTTACGTGATTTGATAAATTTATACTGCCAAGAGTGCATGGTTCCCAAGGTAGTAATGGTTGTTCACCACAAGGATTTGTACTTTCTATTTGTCCCAACTTCGGTGTTGGGTTTGAATTTGTGTTATTTATTCTGTCAACAACTACAAAACCTGGATCTCCTGTTTCCCATGCGCATTTTGCCATTAAATCAAATAATTCTTTAGCTTTTTCTTTAGCTACTGGCTTTTTTGTTTTTGGATTCAATAAGTCTATTTCATGGTCATTTTCAACAGCCTTAATAAAATCCTCATCCAATGCTACTGAAATGTTGAAATTTTGAAGGAAGCCACGATCTTTTGATTTCGATACTATGAACTTTCTAACATCTGGATGTTTGTAGTGCATTATTCCCATATTGGCTCCTCTTCTTGTATTGTGGCTTACAAAACCATTTGCTATGTAAGTATTATTTTCTGGGACAGATAAATCTACTGTGTAAGTTTCTCCTTTTGTTAGAGTTTCTACTTTGTCATAAAATTGGTTATTTGTTAAAAACCAATATAATTTACTCTCTTTTATTTCCTTATGTTCTTTAGCTAATTCATTAAGTCTTTTGTAAGTTAAATTTCTTTTTTCTTTTACATTTGACATATAATGTTGTATATCTCTATATAAATTTCTATTTGCACCTTTACTTACTTTTCCTGGAGCACAACCTCTACCTTGACCATTATATATTAACTTAAAAATCTTTTCTTGATTAGGAATTATATCATTAAATTCCCATTTTGTCTCTTCAGTTTTTATTCTTTTATTCTTTTTATCTGATAAGAAACCTATTTCAGAAAATCTTTTTAGACCTCTCTCAGTTATTACTCTTAAAACATAAAGAGGATTATTTCCATAACTATTTTTTCTATCTAATTTAATTGACTTACTGGTTGGTATTCCTAAAGATAACATAAGTTGTTGTGTTTCATCTATTAATTTTTCAGAAACACTACAAACAGATGGATAACCTTCTTCAGTTATTGTTCCATCTGCTGTAAATATCCCCCTAACAAAACCTTCAGCAAAATACCTTCCGACCCTAAATACAATTTCTGGCACTCTTGCTTGTAGAGCAGACTCTTTATTTACACCAATATTTTTTAACCAATGAACTAATGTTGTCCTGCTATAAAAAGAATTAGTGCTATTATCATTTTCTTTCCTAGTTTCACTTGGTTTTAGACCGAATAGATTTAATATTAGATTATGCATATACTCTTTTACTTCTGGTTCATCATCTCCAAAAGATAAAATTAGTCTTCCTGTTCCATTTTCATTTATTGAAAAACAGCCATCGCCTATAAAATAACCTATAAATTCTCCTAACCCTATTGTTGGTATTTCTGGCAAGATTATGGGTCCTGCATTAAAATGCGCTTCATAATTAAATTCTGGAAATTTATAATTTGTTTCTTCTGGATAACTATCTAGTTGTAATGCAAGCCAATCACCTTCTTTTATATTTTTAAGATGTTTCCATACATATTCTCCTTGTTCATTAATTACTCTAAACCTATGTTCTGGTGTTGCTATTACACTGTAATTATTTTTTGTCTTTATTGTAATAACTTCTGATTTTCCATTATTGTAAGCCTCATCAGAGAGCTTTGGACCTTCATCAGTCATAACAGTAATTGTGTGGCCTTTCCAATTATTTACTGCAATCTCTTTTACAGGAACGATTTCTCCTATTTGTATTAAACCTTGTTGGGTTGATACTCTTGTATCTAAAGCCACGCAACCGCCTTGTTTTACTACTTCTGTTGAAGTATCGAATATTCTCATAAATGAAAGTGGCCCTGAAGCTATTCCTTTTGTAGACTGGACTGGATCTCCTTCTGGCCTTAATTTACTAAATGAAAAGCCTGTGCCTCCTCCAGATTGATGAATCAAAGCCATGGCAGTTATAGCATAATAAATTTCTTCAATAGAATCTCCTACAGGCACAACATAGCAAGCATGCAGGCCTTGCAGATCTCTTCCAGCGTTCATTAAACATGGGGAATTAGGCAAGAAGTCAAAGTTAGACAACATATTATAAAACTGCTCTTCTTTTTTTCTTAATAAAATAATTGCCTTTGCATTTGTTTGTGCAAGTTTTAATAAATTCTCTTCAAATTTTCTGAAATTGTTTATTCTTTCATTTCTAGGCAAATTTTTAAGCTGAAGTAATAACATATGTGATTTTGAATCATGTTCAGATATAATTGTTTGATGGTGCACTCCATCTAAAATATGTTCTTTAGGAATTTCATGATCGTAAAATAAATCTGCTAATGCAATGTTTCTAGCAATTCTCCTTAACCATAATTCAACTGAGTCACCTCTTAAATATTTATTGGCCATTACTTTTAGCTGATTCTCTGTAACTTTGACTTTTGATCCTTCTACAGACAATTCTTCTATAGATTTTAATCCATCAAATGTAGAAACATAATCCTCTTTTTTTCTTTCAACCTGCATTTATGCCACCTATCCTTTTTTTAATAGTCCTTGAATTTCTTTTTTGAAATCTTCTATGTCTGCAAATTCCCTGTAAACAGAGGCAAACCTTATATATGCAACTTTGTCAAGCTGCTTTAAATGTTTTGCAACCTCTTCTCCCAGAGATTTACTTTGGATTTCATTAGCGTCAAGTGTTCTTAATTTTGCTTCAATTTTGTTTACAATGTTTTCTATCTTTTCTATTTCTATTGGAAGTTTTTCGCATGCCCTTAATATGCCTTTCTTAAGTTTTTCCCTATCAAATAATTCACGCCTGCCGTCTTTTTTTATTATATAAATCTGCAGCGGCTCTGGTCTTTCATACGTTGTGAACCTTTTTTCACACTTAAGGCATTCCCTACGCCTTCTTGTTATGTCTTCACTTTCTCTTGAATCTACAACTTTTGTTTCTGTGTGACTGCAAAATATGCATTTCATTTATGTTTTGTTACCCTTGAGTAAACACCATATATTGTGCTTCACTTAAGTGAAAACACAAAATATGGTATTTAGTTGGTGTTCTTGTTTATATATTTTTCTTAACTTTGGAATATGTTTTGTTATATTGGTACTATTTTAGATCTAAATATGGCTAAAGATTTTAATTTGGATCTTTTTAGTAAAATTGTTTAGCTAATCTTGGACCTGTTTGACCCTGATACGTACTTCCATCGCCATATAATTTATTTGGAATATCTATTGTTCTTTCTGGTTTTAAAACTGCAATAGGCTGTCTGTGGCTTATCGTTCTTGGACTCCTCGAAACAACCAGTTCAAGCACTGCAGTAGAACCTAGTATTTTTTTATTTCTGCCTTTTCCAAATGCATTGTCAAAAAAACCAGCCTCATTTGACTTATCATCACCTAACGTTAAGTCATACTGGACCATCTTGGCACATATTGAATGAGGTATTGATGGCATTTCATACGTGGGAAGTATAATCATAGTTGCGTCCCACAATCTTAGTAAACCATCTTCTGGCTTTCTTATTTCTTGCCAATACTGCTCTTTTCTTGCTGATTGTCCTTTTTCATATTGGATTGGTAGATCATTATAAGCAGGAATATAGCCAACAGTTTCATCAGAAAGATCTACCGTTAGTACTAAACCACCATTAATTAACTCTCTAGTTGGTGGCATAGGCCTGCCTTCCTTATCATAAACTAATGTTTCTTTTAAGTGCAGATCCATTAATTCATCGTCATCAATAGTTGCATCGCCGTTGTAAAATCTTATTTGCTCAATGCTATCGCCTTTTCTAAGAACTTCCAAAAAAGCCATTGAAGTAAATTCCAAATATAATTTCCCTTCATAGCCTGCAGGAATTTTATTATATCTTGAATTATGGTCTGTTACTAATCTACACCTAAAAAAATTCCTTCCTGCTGTGCTCTTTGTATCTGCTTCTCCATATATATTTGGCGGCAAAGATAAAAATTCATTTAATTCAACAACATAAGTTACATTTCTTTCTACTGGTTTTGGTTCACCAACATCAATGCCTATTGTATAAAGTGAGCAATTCTTTAATACTTGCTCTACAGTTTCATTGGCAGATGGAGGTTTGAAATTTGCCACCCTGTGTATTGGCCCAAATAATCTTGTATCTAGTGTGGCTGGTTGCAGTTGATTTTCTAGCCAACTTTCATTTACTGGACTCTGAAATTTTACTGCTTTAAATTTATCTATTAATATGTCTTTAATATGTTGGCTTGGTAAAACACCCTTTACGTCAAAACTTAATTCAGACATAGGTTTTTAATTTTTATTTTATTTATAAAGAATTATTTTGTTAGAAGTATTTTTATGAAAATAGATATTAAGTGTAATAATATTCACCTTTATATCTTTGCTCTTGATCTAATTGTGAACCTGGCTTGTTAATTCTTGGCCTTCCTGTCAATTTATCCCTTCTGTAAGTTATATCTAAGTTTTTTAGAACGTGGTTCATTCCTTCTCTTTTTTGAACTGGACCATAAACATGACCTTCTTTTGCTGGAATTCCTTCAAATATAAGCATAGAGTCTGCCAAATAATCTATAAATTGAATATCATGGTCAACAATTATTGCCGCTATTTCCTTATTTATAACAAAATCTTTTATTATTTCTGCTGTACTTAAACGATCTTCTACGTCTATAAAAGCAGATGGCTCATCCATTGCTATTATATCAGTATTTTGTTTTGACAAGCAGGCAGCTATATGTATTTTTTGAAGCTCTCCACCAGACAATTCAGATATCTGATTATGAAGTATTGGTTCTATGTTTAATTTCTCTAGTATATTTGTCTTATACCATCCAGATAGGAATTCAGGACCAGCAATTTTCTTTAGGTGTTCTTCTACTGTGCCTTCAATATTCTGCTCAAGATATTGCGGCTTGTAACTTATTTTTAATTTTTCCATAACGCCTTTATCAGGAGTTTCTATTCCAGAAATTAATTTTAGAAATGTAGATTTGCCTAAGCCATTCGCACCCATAATTGCCATGACTTCTCCTTTGTGAATTGCACCAGCAGCAGTTTTTAGCTTAAAAATTTCATAGTGCTTTTCTAATTCAGGAAAACTAAATAAAATATCCTTAGATACAAAACGCTCTACCGGACGTTCTGAAAATCTTATAGGATATTTTCTAAACCTTATGTTTTCTTCTGGAAACATGCCTTCCATATAATCATTAATTCCTCTTCTTACACCTTTGCTCTGGGAAAATATACCATAACATGCTGGCTCTCCATATACAATTTGTATCTCATCTGAAATATAATCAAGAGTAGCTAAATCATGCTCTACGACAATAACAGATGCTTTTTCTGACAATTTTCTTATTAATTTTGCAGCTTTTATCCTATGTGTAATATCTAAAAAAGAAGAAGGCTCATCAAAATAATAAACATCTGCATCTTTTGCTGCTGCAGCAACTATTGCAACTCTTTGAAGTTCTCCTCCAGACAATTCTTCTATTTTTCTTTCTGAAATATTAGAAATATCAAGTTCTGACATTAGATTTTTTATAATATTTCTTTCATCAACTTTGTTTAGCAAATCATGAACTTTGTGGTTGTTGTATAATTGCACCAATAATTCCACTCTTTGCGGTTTATATGAAACTTTTACTTCTTTTTTTATTAATTTTTGAAAATATTCTGCTAGCCATGTATTTGAATATTTTTTAATTACTTCAGACTCTGAAATTTGTTTATCATAAAATCCTAAATTTGGCTTTATATTTCCTGTTAATATTTGCAAAGAGCTAGATTTTCCTATACCATTCCTGCCAATTATTCCAACAATTATGTTTGGTTTTATAATAGGCAAAGAAAATAATTCAAAAGAGTTCTTTCCATACTTGTGTATTGGTTCTTCTTTTAATCTTTCAGGTAGGTTTATTATATGTATTGCTTGAAACGGGCATTTTTTGGCACATATTTTGTGTACTTCCATGACAACTTCTTCAGAAATTTCTGATTTCCCGCTTAAGCCTAAGTGAAATCCTTCGCCGCCAGATTTATTTATAGGATCATATTTCATGCATTCGTGCTGACATTTATTTGGATGGCACTTTGATTTTTCTACTACTGCAATTACTTTTCTCATTTTCTATAACAACTCGAAAAGGTTTATTAATGTTTTGAGAATATTTCTTAAAATAGATTATTTTCTAGATAAAATTTTATAAATACTGTGCTTTATTTTTTAAAAATGATAATAGAACTAGAGGCGCTTAGAGGTGAATTGATCCTTATAACTGGCGTTATGAATTCTGGAAAAACCCAGGAAGTAATAAATACTATTGACTGTTTAATGCACAGTCCCCATAGAAGAGCATTTATGGCTTTTACAAATAGCAGAAATACAAGAGATGGAATAAAAAGATTTGTCTCTTCTAGCGGCCTTAGATCTGATGAAGTATTTGTAGCCAATGCAGAAAATCCAATAGAAATCTATGAAAAAATAAGAGAAAAAGAAGTTGTTGATGGGATGCAGAATATTTTTATTTTTGATGAAGGAAACCTACATACTTACAAATTTGTACCTGTTGTAAAGGACTTAATGAAAAATGGTAAGGTTGTTGTTGTAGCTGGTTTGAATTTGGATTTTAGGGGAGAATTCTTTGGTCCTATGGGAAAATTAGAAGAAATAGCAAGAAGCAGAGAAGCAATTACTGGAAAAAAACTTGTAGATATGCATCATTCTTACTGCTGTATTCTTCGTGACGAGAAACAATGCGGCAAAAAGGCATCATACACATTTAGATTAATTAAGGCAGAAAATGATGGTAATCTTGGTTATTTTCATGAAGGGGTTTTATTTAACAGTTATATAAAAGCACCTTATCATCACCCAACAATTTTAGTTGAGGGTTCTGTTGGAGGCATAAAATATACAACTGCATGTTCAGAATGTTTTGGTGAACTACCTGGAAAGAGTTTAGTAGCAGATTTATTATCTTATACAATGGATCATGAGAATTCTAAATACAATGATTTAGTAGACAGGTTTTCTAAACAAGGAGATATTTGCGACGCTCTAGCATACACTATTGAAGAGAAAAGATTAGACATGTTTGACGGAATCTATAGATCAAGAATTAAATCTGGAGGTTTAAATGATAAAGAATCAAGAAAGCTAGTAGAAATAAGCAAAGCAAGAGATTCAAGCAGAGAAAGCCATGACACTTTTGATATTTATCACGAAATAAAAAGTAGAAGAAGCATATCAAGAGAAGGGTTAAAATATAAATTTGGAAAAATTATGGGTTTTGAAAGAATTCTTGCTGATTTAATAAAAGCCAGGTTTT
>Ga0208373_1005835_pt1 | contig 10064 bp, 18 predicted proteins | sample RifOxyC2_FD_184036 | JGI IMG/M metagenome (GOLD analysis project Ga0208373, IMG submission 184036) | Soil microbial communities from Rifle, Colorado - Rifle Oxygen_injection C2 (SPAdes) | ecosystem: Environmental > Terrestrial > Deep subsurface > Rock core/Sediment | place: Rifle, Colorado... | reverse complement strand
AAGAAGCCTTGTGCAAAGTGTGGGCTGGAAATTGGCGATAAACTTCGTGAGCTTCTCGCTAAAGTTACAGAGACTCTTAAGACTAACCGAAAGCTGAAAAATCAAGTTTGTAGAGCCAGGTGGCATATTGGCGAAGGTTGGGATATTGATGAGCTTGCCTTCAAAAAGCAACTATTTGCCAGCGGTGAATGCGGTGCGCCACCATGCAACGATACAGCCACAATTGATGGCGTATGCTACAAAACGCATGGCATCAATTATGTGCTATGGGGATTGCTGACGAACATTTGCCACGGCAGCTTCGATAAATCCATTACTTCAATCATTGGCTATCGTATTGCATTTTCGATTGGCACTCAGATAGATCCCGATTCTGGTCCTAGCGGTGCGGAAACACCAGAAGTTGATACACGCATATTATGGGCACGAATGGGGTATGAAGGTATAACAAAATGGACGGATCTAGAAGATCCAGGTATCCTCGTAAGATACCTATATCGCGGATCAATCTTTAATAAGGAATCCTGGAGGCTGACGACATATAATCTATTTTGGAACCAGGTAAATCAAAGGGCAAAGGTGAACTGTCCGCCTTGTCAGCAGAAGTATACAGGCACATTAACGGCAAAGTTATTGAAGAATCTAAAGGTCACACCTGGAGCAGAGGACTTTGTTGAAATTAAGACAGCTCCCTAGCTGGCGATATGCACTATGAGACGTATCGCAATCATCACTGCATTATTGCTATTGACGGCCATCGTCATATTGTTTCTCTATTTCTTCCGCATTTCTGGTGCTGGACACAAGAGGGATCATATCATTGAGGTTCTGGGACAGCCGGGCAGAGTGGTTGCACTTAAGCAATGGACAGCAACCACCCTCGCCCAGCACCAGACTAATCCAGCGGCGATGATCAAGCCCCCCCTATTCATAAATGAATTGGCTGATTCTAGACTCGATTGTGTGTCTACTAGCATAGTAGAAGGCACTAAAGAAATCTCTCCGCATATGCTTATTATCATTACTTCCCCTTTTCATAGATTCCTTCTCATTCTTGGTAATGAGGATGAAATCGAGCGCGTCTATTCAAGTGATAAGGCCCCCAACGATAATGGCAAGTCAAGAATCATAAGGATTGACTCGGGCGTTTGGCTGAAGTACATGGGCGCACCTCGATGATTGCATTTATATGCACACCCCGTAATGTATACAAAGTCATCCGAGGAGAAAGCGGCGAAAAACCCCCAAGCCCCTCAGCCCACGGTGACGCCGAATGATGCTGGCGGGAAGGACACAACACCAGAACAGAAGCCGAAGGGTGATAAGGACGTGAAGTGATGAACTTAGCTTTGATATAGATATGCTACACCAACCTGCCCAGCAAGAACGCTGGGCGGTTGGGTTTTTGAAGTAGATGAATATATTTGAGTGGGGTTTTGTTTGATGCAAAGAGGTGAGTTGTGAAGTTGGTTTTTGAGGGAATAATCCCTTGAGTTGACTGAAATCAGACTTGAGCTTCTATCCAATAGGAGTGATGACCATGGCTAATCGAGTATCGGTGAGTGAACTACCTCTGCCAATGGATTTGGCCACCAAGATCATCTCACTTCAGGTCAAAGACGGTAATGGAAAGCTTCGGGGGTATCTGACGATCAATAAGGCGTACATTGCATGGTATAAGGGTAAAAAGGCCAAGCCTTGCATGAAGATTCATCTTGACCAATTCATCACCGCTGCCGAACAAAGAGGCTGCTTCGGTGCGAATCGCATCCGCGATACATTCAAGTATCTAATTGCTCGGGAAGCAAGACCAGTATGATTCATAAAACACCCAACCTCTTCAACTCAAAGAAACACTTCGCGCACGCTAACATGTCTTCACGAGCGTCATGCTTCCTCTCATACTCTTGCTGAAAGAGCTTGAAATATAATTCATCTAACCGAGGCCACTTGAAGCTACCAGGATACTTACCCTTGCCTGGAATCTTACAGAACTTCGCTGAATCCTTCATCGTGCATACTTGCTTCATGGAATTGAGGTTACAAAATAGCCCTACGCGGTAGAACTCAGCCTCGATAACATTTACATCGAACTTGATGTTATGAGCAACGAGAGTGCTTGCCATGCGCCTGGCTTTATCAAAGTCCTCTAAGACGCGGCGAAGAGGAAGACCTTCAGCAAGTGCTCTTTGGTTGGTGATGCCATGAAGGCTAGAGACATGGGAAGGTATATTGAAGTTATCTGGCTTTACAATGACGGTGCTCTGTTTTAGTGGAAACGAAATATGATCGCATAGTATCCATGACAATTGAACGAGTCGAGGCCAGCAGAAAGTATCACTGGTAGGAGCATTCCAATCTACCGGAAGTCCGTTTGTCTCGGTATCGAAGATGAGGTAGGCCATGATTGAGTTCCTTGTTCTGGTTTTCTGGATGATTCCCTTTCTTTTTACTGATTCAGGGCTGTAGCACGGTGAGGAGTTGGAGGCGGTTCAAGGAAATGGCTGAAGACAGAGCAAGGGTGAGAACTTGCGTTCCCACCCTTTGCCCCCTGGCAGGGCCGTAATGGAGCATCGGGTATTATCCTCTACGGGGCTATGAGGATTTCACCTGTTATCCAGAGGTATGTGGGTTGGTTCCTTCAAGGATTTCCCCTTAGTTTTACTATTCCCGTCGATAGATAGGGTCGTTTTCGAGATAGTTCCTCAATGGAAGGATCTGTCAGCAAACCATTTATGCATCTAGCGAAATACATTGACTGGCTGAGGGGGTCTGATATAATGGGGTCATGGTCAAGAGACTATCGACTATCAAGCGTCGCACCAATCCTCGGCCGAAACTGAGGGATAAGTATTTCCGTTGTCAGATGACAATGCCAAGGGAGATGAACGATTGGTTGGAAACTCTTGGATCTGACAGCAGAGAGAATGGAGGTCATAAGCTCACGAAGTGCCAGATTGTTCGTTCTCTAATAGATGCCTTGCGAAGAGTCAGGCCAAGACTGGATATCCGTGAGATCAAGAGCGAGGAGACCTTAACCAAACGGATCATAGAAGCATTCAAGCGGTGATGTGAAGTAAGGGGGGCAGGATTGAGTTCCTGTCCTTCTTCTTTTGGTTGTTCTCATTTGTGTATGGCCGCTAATACAGGCTTAGTAGTCTTATTGAAGGAGACGGTTCTATGGCGAGACCACCAAAGATATTGCGAGGTCAGATGACGATGCCACGAGAAGATGTTGAGTTCTTAGATACATTGGGACTGGATTGCAAAACCGCTGGTGGCAACTCAATGGCAAGGACAGAGATTATGAGAAGTCTTATTGTCGCGAGCAAGAAGCTGAAGTTGAAGGCTGAGGACTTGAGAACCGGGGAAGGTATCCTAGCTGCGGTTGCTGATAAGAGGGCGAGTCATCAAGACCGAAAAGGCTAGGATGGTTTTGAAGGTGATATTGGGTCTTATCGCTATCGGTCTATCTTCAGCTTGGCTCTACCCGCAACATGCTACATTGGGCTTCTTCGGATCACTTACTTTAGCGGTTTTGCTTGGAGCCTTCATGGCGACGGGCGTCTTCATTATCTATATACTGATTGAGGAGTAGCCAATGACTAACCAAGATAAGGTTGTGGCCGCTGCTGGCAGTGCAGCAGGGATGGGGGTGTGTTTTCGAGTCGTTCTCGGCTGGATATTCCCTAGTCCTGATTATGGTTTTGTCCTCACTTTTCTTGCTGCGGGAGTTTTTGCCGCAGTATTTATTTGTGCCGCAATAGTCTTTTTCGCAGCGGAAGATGTGATCAAAGGTGGGAACCCCATCAAGAGACTTGGTAAGTGGCTACAAAATATCGGGGAACAGCCGGATAAGAATGATGGCACTCAAAAGGAGATGAACAATGACCAGTCAAATACCCCCAAGTGATCCTGTACAAGGCAATTCCACCAAAGTCAAATGGATCGCAGCAGGAATTGGAATACTCGTGGTTCTTACCATTCTATGGTCTATGCGAAGCCTCATTATCATGGCGCTATCGGCTGTAGCTTCAGTCGCTATTCTTGCTACTCTTGGCTATCTTGCGTTCGTTCTCTATAAGATCCATGGTGCAAAGCAATCGACCGAATATAAGCCGCATCTACTGCCAGCCGGAGGCGCACTTGCAGGCTCGGTAGTCGCCTTGGTAGTCATCAAAGGTGTAGGCTCATTGATTCTGCCGAACTATAATGTTCATGTGAAGACCCCCGAGGAGATACAGCAAGAGATTGCCAAAGCTGAAGCGACTCCCGTGCCATTGAAAGCAACCCCACCTTCTGCGGAGAGGCAATCCAGTGAGTATTCAAGGCCTCAAGAGACTCCGCAGAAAAGAACTACCAGTGATAGCGGAAAAGATAATGCGGCATTAACGCGCAATACAGCCGGCATTTCTAAAGGCCAAGAACCTGCTAATGCGTCACAGAACCATCCAGTAGCAGTGAATAGGGTAAATAGAGGTTCTGATCCGGAACCTGCTGAAGATGAACTATATCCAATAACTATACCAAAGGTCAGCACAAAGACGGATGTCAAGCCAGTTGAAGTGAAGCCCAATGCAACTATATCAGCGGGCTCAAATGTGGCAATATCATTAAATACAAGCACGAAGTTCATGGCAAGAGAAGGTGCTGCACATATGGCCGTACTCTCTTCGTCTCTCGCGGTAAAGGTGGCAAGGATCGGTTGCTACCAATACACGATAGAGCCTTACAAGTCCTGAAAGAGTATCTGACCGCTCGTGGAGGCAGGCTTATGAAGACTTCGCCTCTTTTTGTGACTCACCCAAGTGGAGGCCATGAAGAGCGAGTGGAAGCAGGCGATTTATGCCAGGTCTTTCAGCGATTGAATAAGAAGAGCAAGAAACAGATCTACCCGCATTTGCTTCGACATACGTTCGCTGTTCACATGCTCCAAGGTGGAGCCGATGTACGCTATGTTCAGGCACTTCTAGGCCATGAATCAGCGGATACTACGGCCAAGTATTTAGGTCTCGTGAAAGCCGACATAAAAGCTGCGTATGATGCAGCCATGGAAAGGTTGTTTTCAGGCTGAACCCATGAGGTTTTATGCTTGCCGGTAGGATCAGGGTGGGGTAGAATATAGCCCATTGATGGGGCAGAGTTATAGGGGTATCGCCATGACCGCACAGATAGAGATCCCCAAAGCCAAAATAGCCGAGTTCTGCAAAAGGCACCATATCCGCAAGCTGTCCTTGTTCGGGTCAGTCCTTCGTGATGACTTCAGACCGGATAGCGATGTTGATGTTCTGGTGGAGTTCGAGGACGGAGCCAAGGTCGGACTTTTCGATGTTGCAGCCATGGAACTTGAGCTATCGGATGTAATGGGCAGAAAAGTCGATATTCGGACCCCTGCTGAACTGAGCCGCTATTTCCGTGATGATGTTCTGAATAGGGCTGAACTACAATATGTTCATTGATAATACGGGCCGAGTTCGGCATATGTTCGATGCAGCTACTGAGGCCCTTTCCTTTGTGAAGGGGAAGGAACGTAAAGACCTTGATGGCACTCGGATCTTGGCGCTATCCTTGGTCAAATGCGTTGAGATCATTGGTGAGGCAGCATCCAAGATCACAGAGCAATATCGTAAGAGTCATCCTGAAGTCCCATGGGCACTCATCGTAGCCACAAGAAATCGGTTGATCCATGGCTACTTCGATATAGACCTTGATCAAGTATGGGATACGGTGACGAGGAACTTACCTGAATTGGTGAGTTCCTTGAAGCCACTTATTCCAAGTGAGAAGACCTGAACCAAAGCCATAAACCAGGAGATTGTCATCATGCCCAAGAATCTTGCGCTACTCGCTTCAAAGTTATCACTTGCTGATATCAAAGCCCTTGCCAAGTTGAAGAAGGGTGGTGGCAGGCTGAAGACGTTGAAGAATAAAGAGAAGAAATTAGCGAGACAATTGGCTGCGGTTCGCAAGAAGATAGCTGCTGCTATAACTGGCAAGGATACAAAGAAGGTGAAGGTAGCCACAGGAACCCCAAAGGCAGTAGCCAAGAAAGCCGTAGCTAAGGGTCCCAAGCAAGCAACAGTAGGCATTACCGATGCCATAAGAAAAGTCATGGCTGGTGGCAAGGCCATGAAAGCCGCAGATATCGCCAAGGCTCTACCGGGGGTAGACTTTCCTGTGACGAATGAGGCGGTATTGAAGCAGAAGATTGCTGTCAATCTAGGGACACAGAAGAAGGTCTTCAAGAAGGTGGCAAAGGGAACATATAAGTTGATTCCACAAAAAGCCACTGAGACAGCGCCAGCAAAGTGAGGATGGTATACTCGGACAGCGGCATCGCGAGACATGAGCTTCATGGGCACCCCTTTCTATAACGTCACGATATCACGCCGTTATAGAAATGTCAAGTCTATTCTCCACTTTTTTCGTATAGCGAAAATCGCCTGCCACAATTTTGGCAGGTTCCGCGCCATCTGCGGCGGCCGAAAAAGCGGTTGACCTCTACCGGGTCGCACCAAAGGCACCCGCATTTTGGGCAGCCGGTGTTCACGTATGGCGGGTCATCCTCGCGGGTCTGGACCTCCGGCGCCTGCGCCTGGACCTCGGCCTCGACCGCGATAACGACCGGCTCGGCGTGCTGGACCTCGGCCTCCTGGACGGCGACCTGCGGCTCCTGGTGCTCGGCCTTGGCGATCTCCTTCTGGGTGTTGTGGGAGGGCAACTTCTTATCAATTTTTGATAAAAGGTCTGTCCTGGTTCCCTGTGTTTCTTTCCCCTTCTTCGCGAGGTCTTCCGTCAGGTCTAGGCTGAGTTCCTCGATGGCCTCGGCGGATTCGCGCTTGCTGATGCCGATCTCGGAGAGGGTGGGGGCGTCGTCTAGGACCGGTCGCCCCTTGATACCGGTCTTGCCAGGGATAGCGCCCTTATTCTTACTTCCAGGCACCGCCAGCAGCTCGCCCATGATGATCTCGGCCTCGGCAGGGTGTACCGGTACAGCAAGGAGCCGTTGGACGGTCGCGAGGCCGCATCCGACCGCTGCGGCGATCTTCCGCAGGCTCTGGCCAGAAGCGCGCAATTCCCGGCATTTACGGGCCTTTTCAATGGTTTCGTTCTGCACGTTTATCTCCTAAAGCGTTGTCATAACTAACTTTCAATGTGACGGGGATGTTGGCTTCTGCCCGGGGGGGCCCCCCCCGCCTGGCCAGGACCCTTTGTTCGTTCGTTCGCACACGCATGCGGACACGGGGGGCATTAGGCAACCTTTGTTCGTTCGTTCGCAAGCAGGATCGCAAGGGCAAGGACAAGTGTGTATATAGGTTCGACATTTCTCTCTTCTTGAGTACCAGAATGAATGCCCCGCAGCCTGAAAGGGTTGCGGGGTTTTTCATTGGCGGGACAAGGAGTTGCAGCGACGGGAGGCGGAACATCTGGGGCTCCTTGGCGTCGATGGGGGTGGATGACTGAGGATGCATTTCGACACCGTTTCCATGCAAAGCGGGATAAAAACGGGATAAACTTTTCTTCTAAGTCCCAATGCCTGATTCAATGTCTGGCGTAGTCTGGGTGGGCTTTTCCTGCTCCTTGCGCTCGCAAAATGCGTGACCGCAGTTCGGGCAGACGATTTTTTCGCCGGCCCCTGAGCAGCTTGATCAGGTGCGCTGGATGGTCATTTAACCACGTCATCCTTCTCCACCATCCCTTTCTTCCGCATCTGCATGCCAAGTTCCTTCCTGATATCCATGGACTCCTGTTCCGTAAACAGGCTCACGCCCATTTTCACATATGTGAGCGTCTTTTCAGCAGGCGCCCGTGACCAAGTCAGAATGATCCCGTAAAGCTCTGCCTTCTTGTTGATGGGCAGATCCTTGCCTGTCGTGAACGTCTGGTACGTGCGGCTCCTTGCCTCCCAAGCCACAATTTCCTTGTCTGGATCCTCACTCCGTTTAAGGTCGTCGATCCAGTCTTCCACCGGCTCAAGATCGACATCGGTAAAGATACTTCGGATAGCGGTGATCCGCTTGATCATCTCTTTAGGCAGGATCTCATGCCGGATCGGTCCGGACTTGACCCGCACGATCTTAGGATTTGCTGTTCCGGCGCTATCACTGACAGCTGTTCTTCCCGACGGAGCGCTGTCCGTGTATTGCTCTGGGTCCAAGTAGATAAGGATCCCCCCCCAGTACCAGTCCGGCAGAAACAGGCAGCAAACGGGTCAGGAAGAGTCTGGTCATGCGATCGCTCCTTGTTCGGGTCCGGCGGAGGGCCTCTGCTCCGTCCACGCCCCCTTGGCCTCGCAGTTCGGGCATGCCAATCCTGCCTCGTTTGCGATAGCGCAGATCGAGACGGCTGGAATGGCTTTAGAATCCAGATACGGAGGGAAGAACCGCTTCAAGATCTTGGGGCCAATATCTGCCAAGACACTGTCACGACGCAGGACATGGCCACATTTCGAGCAGCATAGCATAGGCTGGTTCCGGCGTTCTACTCTGGTTGCCCAGCAGCGATATCAGGCAGCCCCCTGAGCCTCTTCCGCACATAGAAGGCGCCGCCAAACGCCACCGGTATCGCATAGAGAATGGCGCTCGCAACCATCCCTGGTATGCCCTGCTTGTCGATGTTGGCGAAACCGCCGTTGTATGCGGCACTGATCAACAGTTGGACACCCATGGCCCCAATGGCAGCAACGAAGTACGTCCCGTAGAAGCCCAGCATGCCCAGCAGCACCCAGCCCAGTCTGGACCGGCTCTTCTTGGTGGCTTCGGAATGGAACGTCCAGATGAGCCAGATGAAGACGGCCAACGCAAAGAGCTTCTTGACGATCTTGGCGAGCAGGAGCCAGGTCATACTGCACCTTCATCTGCCTTGGGAAGCTTCGTTCGGGTCTTCGGGTCCGGCGCCTGGCAGGTCCAGGTAGTCACGTAGTCGGGGTTCTCGATCTTCCTCCCAGACTGGCGTAGCGTGTAGATCCCGGGCTTGGCCTTCTGGATTGCCGCTGCTGCCGGAGGGATGCTGCAGGGTTCATCGGAGTCGTCCAGGTCCACTTGGATTCCCAGTCTATTGGACCACGTCTTGATCCGTCCTGACCACTGGTGTTGCTTCGTGACGTTGCCTTCGTGGTCGAGGTAGGTCACGCCGATGAGGATAGTCTTGCCGATGTACTGGTCGGCTTTCGCTTCATCGAGATAGGTGGGCTTGGCCATGTTGTTCTCCGGTGCCGGCAGGATAGAACGCTCTGAAAAAGCTGTCAAGGCAGGCGGAACGAAGGGGGATAACCCCACTTCGCCTTGGCTGCCGCCAGCAGACGAAATCTCACGCACATGAGCGCTATTTCGTCTGGCAGGGCAGCAAATGGCCTTGTTTCAGCCAGATCCGTCACTATACTCGCCATGGTCTGCCCTGGAGAAATCCGTGTCCAATGAGAAGCCTTCAGTCCCTATCCCCAGCAACGCACGCCGCTTTGACGAGTTGGCTGCGCAATGGGACGACAATCCCATCCGGCAGGCACTTTCTGCCGCAGTCGTCAAGGCGATGGTGCAGCGGCTCTCCCTGCAGCCGACCATGAAGGTCATGGACTTCGGAGCCGGAACTGGCTTGGTCACGCTCGGAATACAGCCTTATGTCGGCACGATCGTCGCCGCTGACGTCTCGCCAAAGATGTTGGATGTGCTTGCATCCAAGCTTTCCGCCATAGGCATCACCAATGTCCGAACCCTTTGCTGGGATGCCGAGAGCGGGGACTGTCCGGAGGGTGGATTCGACATCATCATCAGCTCTATGGCGATGCATCACGTCTCGGATACGGGCGCTCTCTTGAAGCGTCTCCATGCCGCACTGAAGCCCGGGGGGCGGCTGGCATTCGCCGACCTCGATGCCGAGGACGGTTCGTTCCATCCAGACCCTACAGGCGTCTACCACAAGGGATTCGACCGGCAGTCGATTACACGGCAACTGGAAACAGCGGGGTTTGCCGACGTGGCGCTGCATGACGCCCATGTGATCCACAAACCTGGAGCGGACGGCAGGGAGCGTGGATACCCGGTCTTCCTGTCGGTGTCACGCCGTCC
>Ga0208373_1005834_pt1 | contig 10065 bp, 5 predicted proteins | sample RifOxyC2_FD_184036 | JGI IMG/M metagenome (GOLD analysis project Ga0208373, IMG submission 184036) | Soil microbial communities from Rifle, Colorado - Rifle Oxygen_injection C2 (SPAdes) | ecosystem: Environmental > Terrestrial > Deep subsurface > Rock core/Sediment | place: Rifle, Colorado... | reverse complement strand
TACGTGAACGGTCGCATGTTTGAATCCTTCCCTTCCACAACAGCTTCACTACGAGACTGGAAAAACAATACGCTCGATTACTTACAAGAACAAAAAGAAGTCTCTTACGATCCAATCAATATTATCAACGTTAATACCGACAACACCGGAAACAAATCAGACTATCAAAAAATGCGTTTTGGAATCACAACCACCTTGCTTGGCAATGGCTACTTTGGGTTTGACTACGGAACTCAAGACCACGCACAGCTTTGGTCATACGACGAATACAATACGTATTTAGGAGCTCCAAAAACATCTTTACAATCTACCTTTAACCCACAACAAACAACCTTAACAACTGGTGTGTGGTAACGTGAATTTGAACAAGGCAAAGTGATTGTCAACGCAACTGAAGACGAACAAACTATTGAACTAGACGGAGACTTCGAAAAACTGCACGGCACACAAGATCCGTCGGTAAATAATGGATCCATCGTTTCTGAAGTGACGCTCAATTCAAAAGACGGCGTCATTCTCCTTCGACCGATTGAAAAGCTCACGCAAGCAACATTTGTAAACGGTTCTTTTGCTCGTGTGTTTGATGCAACAGGAACAACAAAACGTACAGGATTCTTTGCTTATGAACCTTCTGTGCGTGGTGGATCTCAAGTCGTTCAATATGACCTCGATCACAATGGAACCCTTGAAACCATTTCTGCTGATGCAACGTTTGTAACGATTGCCCAAGCAGATGGAACCGTTCTTAAAACATTTGCTCCCTATACAGAATCGTTTAAAAGCGGAATCAATATTTCTGTGGGTGACTTGGAAAACGACGGAACCGTTGAAATTGTCACGGGAACAGAAAACGGAGGCGGTCCTCAAGTTCGTGTCTTCAATCACGAAGGTGTTTTAATTAATCCCGGTTTTTTTGCTTATGCCAAAGACTTTCGAGGCGGTGTCAACGTTACCATTGGAGACTTAAACGGTGATAACATAAAAGAGATCATTACTGGAGCTGGATTTAATGGTGGTCCACATGTTCGCATGTTTAAGAAGGATGGAACGCTTATCAATCCTGGTTTTTTCGCCTTTGATCCCCTTTTCCGTGGAGGCGTCAACGTTGCCTCGGCTGATGTTAACGGCGATGGTATCGACGAAGTGATCACAGCCCCTGGGCTTGGTGGAACTTCCACGGCAAAAATCTTTGATCGCGACGGACATCTCAAATCAGTCTTTACTGTTTTCAACACAACAAGTCGACAAGGAATGGAAATCACCGCAAGCGATTTAGACAACGACGGCAAAGCAGAAATTATTGGACTCAGTACAGACGTCTTTACTCTCAGTGGATTCTAATATGGAACTCAATAAAGAAATTCGAAAAGGCATCGCCTGCGACAGTGTAGGACATCCTCATTCCATTGTTGGACGAGCGATCTGTTTAAGCGTCCACCCTGGAAAAATGCTTTTGTTTCCATTTCTGCGATGGTTTGAAAATAAATACGACGGAAAATACAAACATGCAAAATTGCTCTTCGCTCTTGATTTACTACTCCTTGGTGTAGCAATAGCGCTTGCAGGCGTTGCTCTTTTTCTTTGGTTGAATCCTTTCAAAGCTTTTGAAGACAACATCCTCTTTGAAGCAACCGTTGCTCCTCGCGAAATTTCCACTGGCGCGTCATCGACGCTGGTTATTCAATATCGCAACAACACATCTGAGGCGCTACGTCATGCAACGTTACAACTTTCATTTCCAGATCATTTTCTTCTTCAAAAACTTTCTTCAGAAGACCGTCCAATCATAGATCGTCAAATCGATCTTGGAACGATTGGTGTTGGAGACGTCGGAACGGTTCATTTACAAGGTGTTATGCTTGGAAGTGTCGGAGAAACACAAACATTTAAAAGTGATCTTTCCTTTGTTCATGGAAACGACACAGATAGTCCAGGACTCAAAACGGTTGAATACGGTTTTACCCCTACTTCTTCCAAACTCGTTCTCTCCCTTCAACTCCCAGAACAGCTTATGGCGTTTCAGGAAGTGAATGGGACGATTGTCTATGAAAATACAAGTGAGATTGATTTTCCTGAAATTGATATCGAGCCAACTTGGCCAGAAGGGTTTACTTCAGACACACAACGTTTCCGAGTGCCTGCCGTCAAAGCGCATGCAAAAGGAACGATTCCATTTTCTGGTTATCTTGGCGATGCGAAACAAGAAATCGTATGGAGATTTGATCCATCGTTTGTTTTTAACTTGGAACGCTATCAACAAGACAAGCTGATCCACATCTCAACCGTCGTCCCTGCCCCCCTTAAACTTTCACACAGCATAGATAAATCCTCACTTCAACCCGGTTCAACAGCAACCATTCATATTGAATACGAAGAAGTTGGTACCATGCCTGTTTCCTCTGTCACGTTTGGTGTTGAATCCCTGAGTCCATTTTTCCCAAGTGTAGAAGTGCTCTCTCCAACAGCACTTAAAATCATTCAACCAGGCGAACGTGGATCTATTGATCTTAACGTACGGCTTCGACCATCGATTAAACAAAGTGAAACAACCGTTTTTGAAAACCTATCTGTGGACACCAAGGCGGTTGCTCATTACACCTTTGGAGATAGTCCTGGACAGCAGGTTACTTCAAAAGATTCTGTCGTACAGATCCCTCTGACGACTCCACTTACATTTGAATCCTTTGCTCGCTATACCACTGCCTCCGGAGATCAGATTGGTCGAGGCCCCCTTCCTCCCACCGTTCTTAAACCGACATCCTATTGGATTTTCTGGAATATCGATGGGACAACCAATTCCCTTGAAAACATTTCTGTCTCTGCGGTTTTACCGGAAAATGTCGTTTTCACTGGTAAACAAAGTTCTTCACAAAACGGGGGAGTTTCCTATGACGCAACCACACGCACCCTTTCTTGGAGTGCGGATAAACTCTCTCCAACCTTCTCCCCTCTGAGTAAAATTGTTGGAATCGCTTTCGAACTTGAAATCACCCCAACAGCAGATCAAATTGGGACATCTCCTGTTCTACTAAAAAGGACGACGTTTACGGCTGTAGACGCCTTCACAGGAGCTCTTTTAACCAGATCCAATCCAGACATCACTACCTTCCTTCCAACCGACAAACTGGCGCAGTCCAAAGGCCAAGTTAAATAACATGAATAAACCTCAAAAAGACCCACAAAAGCATGAAAAAGGCCTTAATTCAAGCCTTTTTTCTTGTTCCAAAAGCCTTGTCAATGATTGACAAAATGCTCATTTTGTGGTATCTTTCTGTGTTATGAAAATCGCAATGATTGGGCAAAAAGGTATTCCAGCCCGGTCTGGGGGCATTGAACGGCATGTGGAAGAGCTCTCAGCCGAACTGGTTTCACGTGGACATGAAGTCCTCGTGTTTTGTCGTGCTTGGTATATTTGGCCAATTCGCAATCATCGCGGCGTACGCTGCTTGAAAGCTCCAACAATCCAAACAAAACACTTTGATGCAATCGTTCACACGTTTACATCAATTATTCTTGCTGCTCGCGAGAAAGTGGATGTCTTTCACATTCACGGAGTTGGACCAGCTCTTCTTGCTTGGTTGCCAAAATTGCTCCGACCATCCGCAAAAGTGGTTGTCACCTTCCACTGTATTGATCGACATCACCAAAAATGGAACTGGTTTGCTCGTCTCATGCTTGGACTTGGAGAACGAGCAGCTGTTTATCTTCCAGACGCAACCATCACGGTTTCAAAAACCCTGGAAGCGTACTGTCGCATGAACTACAGTGCGAACACAAAATACATTCCAAACGGTGCACAAATTCCTCTAGAAAGTGCAGATGCAAAACTGCTTGAACCGTTTCATCTAACGCCTGGTAACTATCTCTTGTTCTGTGCACGTTTGGTCAAACACAAAGGACCGCACTTGCTCATCAAGGCTTGGAAACAGATCCAAGCAAAACGACCAGAACTTGTAAAAGGAAAGAAACTCGCGATTGTCGGAGGATCTGCTTTCACAGATAGCTACGTTGAACAGTTGAAAAAACAAGCAGAAGGTGATGAGTCCATCGTCCTGACCGGTACACAAACAGGCGATACCCTTCACAGTCTCTTTCTCTACAGCTACGCCATGGTTCACCCTTCAGAATCTGAAGGATTGCCAATTGCCGTCCTTGAAGGAATGAGTTATGGAAAATGCGTTCTGTCCTCAGATATTCCAGAAAACTTGGAGCTGACACAGGAACATGGACTTTCATTCCGACGTGGAAACGTGAAAGAACTTGCTGATCAAATGATCATGATGCTTGAACAGCCAGATCTTGTTCATGCGGTTGGGCAAGAAGCCCGAAAATTTATTGCAAAACAATACGACTGGAAAGATATTGCGGAAACAACCGATTATCTCTATCAACTTGTTCAGCTCGAACCCGAGCTTGAAAATATCAAAATTTAAAACACCGAGGTTATCCTCGGTGTTTTATTTTTTTTCATTGAGTCGTATTGCCTCTTCGTAAATCTGCATCAAACGTCGATAGTGATCTTCTACACGAAACTTTGTATCAAGAACGTGGCGCGCGTTTCGGGAAAGTTGATTTTGAAAATCTGCATCATAAAATAATCGCAGAACAGCTTCGATCCATCCTCCCAAATCAGTTGGCTGCACGAGAATCCCTGTCACATGATCTTCTACAACCTCTGGGACTCCTCCAACATGACTGGCAATCACAGGTTTCCCCGCCGCCATAGCTTCCAAAATAGTGAGTGGAAACACTTCATGCACACGTGAAGGGACAAGCAGAGCGATCGCACCTCGATAGAGTTCATTAAGCTCATCCCCTTCCCGAAAGCCCAAAAACTCAACATTGCGCATTCCTAATGCGAGGCGATGAAGATAGTCCATTTGAGGCCCGCGTCCAACGATTTTAAACCGAACCTCTGGAAGCATCTTTGCTATTTGAATAACTGTCTGAGCACCTTTTTCTTCGCTGAGTCTTCCTACAAACAAAACGTATCCATCGTGATCATAACGTGGTTTCATGCTCGACCCATCGTACCCATAGGCATTGACTCGCAACTTCTCGCGAGGAAATCCTCCGCGAATCATCTGGCGTTGCATGTACTGCGACGGACAAATAAAAAGGTCAATCTGTTTCTGATAGATTTGCATCCATCGATGCACCTTGTAAGTAAGGATCTGTGCAAAACTCGCCGCATGCGATCCTTTGTGAAATTTAAGATAGGTTCCTCGGACAATACCCAAATCACGGTAATCATTTCCACAACCATCTGCCCAAATATTGTACTGCGGGGAAATAAGATGATGATCATGCACCGTCATGACCGTTGGCAAACGATGATCCTTGAGCGTATGCAAAATGGACGGAGAAATCTGTGTGTAGATATTGTGAATGTGACAGAGTTGAGGTTTCTCACGATCAATAAGCAAATCCATTTTTCGTCGAGCTTCGAACGAATACAACATGCGACCAACGGTTTTCAGTGCCCCCATTCCAAACAAGACTTGTTGCGTTTGCACAGGACTCACAAAATAACGATCTGATGCAGGGAGATTACTCTCGTGCTTCATGGCAAAGGGCAACACGACATGACCTTGTTTGGTTAGCCAATCAGAAAGACTCAGGACATATCGTTCTGCCCCTCCTTTCAAATGAAAGTATTTGTTAGCTTGAATGATTTTCATACGGTCGCATCTCGTTTGTTCTGACCCAATACAACAATGAACCCTGCATACAGCCAAAAATAATAAGCAATAGTTCTAATTTCAAGGATGGTAGAAGTAAACGCATTAAACACAACAGCGATAACAAGAGCAGAAAATCCTAAGCATAAAGCTTGAACAAATGGATCTTTTGATGCTTTGTAAGTTCGCAAAGCAAAGAAAAATAAACCAAAGATAATCCAAAGATAAAATACCATTCCAAGTGTTCCTATTTCTGCCCAAAGGGAAAACCAATTATTGTCGATATAACCCTCCGTTCCAAACACACCAAACGGAAGTCCTGTTTTTTCATAAACGGTTGTATTGCGCAGGGCCGCTGCCGCACCACCCCCATATTGACCAGGACCCCATCCAAAGAGAGGTGCGCGAGAGACAACATCAAGTGGAGTATGGACGAACCAGAATGTACGACCAAGACCATAATATTCCCCAGCCCATCTAGCATAACTAAACGACTCAAAAAATCGCTCACTGAGTGTCTGACCAGATCCTTCTGTCAAAAGCGAGATACGTAATCCAGAGGTAAGAAAGATGACAAAGAGAGCCACCACAAAACCAACAAGTCCCGTAGCCACACGTCGATCTCTCTTGATCCAAAGTCCTATGAATAAAAATCCAAGCAGGAACGCAAACCAAGAGGCTCGTGAATAGGTTAAGACTAAAGCCGGAAGTCCAAGCAAAAACAACCACGGCAGGAGTGAAGCAAATTGATTGGAGCGCTGCTTGGTAAACAAAAATCCGGCTCCTAATAAGAGAAAGACGTAAAGAAAATTTCCGAGTCGATCATACCGACCAAGCGTTCCAAAAATACGTGATCCAGGATCCCAAAATTGATCAACGCCTTCTGTAAGCGTGATGGACCCAAGCGTGTGTTTTTCTGCAGGCAGAAGAAATTGATCCAATGGTTGACCAACAAGTGATTGGGTCATTCCAAGGATTGACTGAAAAAGAACGATACCGAATAAGGCTGTTGTGAGCAATCGAACAAATGAAGCGGAAGGTTTGAGTTGAACAATCAGAAAGAAGACTAGGGCAAAACGTATTATCTGACGAATACCAAGCAAGGCGACAGAGGCAGGAACAAAATTAATAACCACAGACGCAACAATACTGACCAACAACAACACCATGGGCGTATCAAGAAAGAATGGTTGATAGGTTCTCTTACCAAGAAAAAATTGAACGAGTACAACACCTGCAACCAAGTAAATCAATCCTTCTGAAAAATATCGCACCAGGACATACACATCATTTGGTGTAAACTTTAAGACAATTGATTCAAACGGAAGATACAACGCAAGAAATCCTAAAATCCACAATGGCCGCGTAAAGGCAACAAAGAGAGCCACAATGGAAACCAAACCAGCCAATACCATTCCGGCAGAAAAAATGGATTGAAGAAAAATAAACAAGACAAGCAAACAAAAAAGTCCTCCCACAAAAAGCTTCGTGTGTTCTTCTGCACGACGATAGACCACTCTCAAATCGATCATACTGCTACTAGTTTAACACATCTCAATAAAAAAAACGGCCTGTGCATCTTGCACAAGCCGTAGAGAAAAAACTACGGAACCAAATGTGTTGCCGAGAACTCGCCTGCCGTATCCAGCCAGCGACCATCGAACCGATTCTGATTACTCTCAAACTCCACACGCACCTGATTGGATTCCACGAAATCTCCAGAGAAGTAGAACGTCCAGTCCCAATGTTCGAGCGTCAGAGACCCCCACACAAAGAGATCGTCGTAAACTTCCCCTTCGATCGTCCCCGTCTGAACATCGGGGTACGGCTCGAGGAAATCTCCATCATACGTACAATTCACACGCCCCATGATCGAATGCGTCTGGTCGAGTGAGAAAGTCAGAGACACCGTTCCCGTGCAAGCACCGCTGGGGTGTCCAAACACAGGATCGGTCACGCGCAAGGCAAAGGGACCTTCATACGACCCTTCGTCCACACACAACCCTTCGTTTCCAGGCGTTCCGTCACAGTTGTGATCTACGACCGATCCGCAAACTTCAGGAGCCTGCGGGTGGATCGAGGGATCATTATTGTTGCAGTCGCCGTCGCTCCAAGAAAGACCCTCGGGCATTTCGTCTTGCGAACACCAGATGACCAGATGATCTGAGTCACCCCAATGATCCGCGTCATCATCTTCGTAGCCGTAGAGAATATCCTTGAAATCAACACTGGGGTCAGCGGCGTCAGTGAGCGTGTCACAGTCGTTATCGCGACCATCACAGACTTCACGACCATCAGGGTGAATCGTGTCATTGTGATCATCGCAATCCGTGTCTGAACCCACAAACCCAACCTCTGGACACCCATTCACACACAGTTCATCCGAGCTTCCAAAACCATCGCGATCCGCGTCCAAACACTTGCGAATCATCACCCCCTCATCGAGAGTACCATCGCAGTTGTCGTCCACAAGATTGCACAGCTCAGGCGCTCCCGGAAAGACCTGGTTGCTGTTGTCATTGCAGTCGTCACGCATGGACGACATGCCAACAGGCACAACACCACACACCCACACAAAGCTCACAATCATTGCCCCATGGCCATCGCCATCTGCATCCGGGAACACATTGGTTCCGATCAGATCGTCGACGATACCATCACAGTCGTTATCCACCTCATCGCACACTTCCGCGCGCTGATTGGGATAAATCTGTGCATTGAAATCATCACAGTCACCCTGGTTCTCAGAGTAACCGTCCAGATCGTCGTCCGTCACGTTGGTGAGCTCATCCACGGAACCATCACAGTCGTCGTCGATGCCGTTTTCACGCTCGGGTGCGCCCAGATGGACGTAATCGAGTCGGTCATTGCAGTCGCTGACGTCATTCACAGTTCCAGCAGGAGCATTACACGCAAGTGCCATGAGCAGACGATCACCAAAACCGTCTCCATCCACATCCGGAGCAAACCGGCTGAGGGTTCGAACACTGACCGTTGGGTCAGCATCGTCGGAGAGTCGATTGCAATTCTCATCCACATCAAACTCATCACACACTTCGAGCACGCGCGGATTGACGTTCGCATTTGCGTCATTGCAGTCCTGATCGTTGCGAACATTTCCCTCAGGCACCACACAGCTGAGCAATCCCTTGTTGGGATCGCCAAAACTGTCGTGATCCTGATCCGCATAACTCTGTTGCATCAGGCCTTCGTCAATCTGCCCATCACAGTTGTTGTCGATGCCATCACACAACTCGCGTACACGCGGTCCGACAAACGGATCCGCGTCATCGCAATCACCCGTTCGGACAACACGTTCTGCACTGACCAAGCAGGTCCACTGCTCAGTGAGCACATCGCCGTAGCCGTCCATGTCGTCATCGGCGTAGGAAGGATTCAACACCCCCTCGTCGATCAACCCATCGCAGTCGTTATCCTGCCCATCGCACACTTCCTCCCCACCGCTCTGAATGTCCTCTCGATGATCATTGCAGTCGCCGGGGTTGGGAAGATAGCCGAAAGGCCGAGAACAGGACTCAAGCGTCACAGACGGATTTCCCGCCCCGTCCTGATCCAAGTTCTGGTACCAGGTCGGAGCGTCGATCGCCTGCTCGTCCACTTCCCCATCACAGTCGTCATCAACCTCGTTACAGGTCTCGGCAACCGCGGGGTTTACATCCGTATTCTCATCATCGCAGTCCAATCGCGGATCCTGCGGGTCAAGCCCACAGACGATTTCCAAACTTCCTGCCTGGATGTAGCCTTCGGGACGTTCACACGCAAACAAGACATCAAAAACTTCCCCATCCATCGATCCTTCCGGGCACTTGTCGCCATCGCGATCCGCGTACCACGTCAGAAGAACTTCTTCGTCCATGAGATGATCACAGTCGTCATCCAGACCGTTGCAGATCTCGACACTTCCGGGATGAATACTCATGCGATCATCGTCACAGTCACTCAGATCCGCAACGTACCCAAGGGGTGCATCACAGGCCATGGCACGATCGTTCGGATTTCCAAACCCATCGCCATCCGCATCTCGATGATAGATCGAGAGACTTCCAGCAGAGACGGAGGAGTCAAGATCATCTGCCAATCCGTTGCAGTCATTGTCCACGTCGCCATCACAGATCTCACGAGCTTCCGGATTGATCGACGCATTCACATCGTCACAATCACCCGCTTTCGTCGTGCGACCAACGGGAATCGTGCAACCAAACAGTTCCGTCTGCGAATCTCCGTAGGTATCTCCGTCGACATCCGCGTACGTCGCAAAACGTTCGCCTTCGTCAACTTCACCATCGCAGTCATTGTCGATGCCGTCACAAATTTCCTCACTGCTCGACCGATCGCGATTATTGAGGTCGTCGCAGTCTCCTGG
>Ga0208373_1005833_pt1 | contig 10066 bp, 12 predicted proteins | sample RifOxyC2_FD_184036 | JGI IMG/M metagenome (GOLD analysis project Ga0208373, IMG submission 184036) | Soil microbial communities from Rifle, Colorado - Rifle Oxygen_injection C2 (SPAdes) | ecosystem: Environmental > Terrestrial > Deep subsurface > Rock core/Sediment | place: Rifle, Colorado... | reverse complement strand
CCAGTTGAAGCATTTGTTAAACATTCTATATTAGAGCCACCAGTATCTAAGTCTACAGTAAAGTTGGATGCATTCAAGTACTGGCTTGCATTAGTCTCACCTATTAAATTAATAACTGTAACTTGAATACTAGGCGTTGTTATATTTTTGTTTCCTGTATTATTCAATAACATAGGATCGTTGTTAGATGTTTCATTTAGTGAGCTTGTATTTAATGTTGCCCATGTCAGTGCAGAAGGTCCTATAGAAAATGCAGTAGTTAAGCTTAATGTAAAGTTAGCACTTGTATTAGTTATGCCAAGATTGTTATTATCTGCAATTGATGCATTAATGTTCCAAGCCCCAGCGCCGTCAAACCAGTACAATCCAACTCTGCATACATATTCCCTAACTGTTGAATTAATATTTCCTACAGGAGCACATGTGTCATTTCTCCTTGTAACTTCTCCGCTAGAATTAAAAGCGCCTCTTGCTGTAGCGTCATTCAGGTCACCAGTGCCATCAATATCAAGGACTCTAAAATAAAAAGTAACATTAGTAAGTCCTCCTTCTGTAATACTTTGCGTTGCACCTATAATAGAAACATTAAAAATAATGGGCGCAATTCCTCCTACTGTAATATTAGCTGAAGCGCTCTGTGTAGCTTTGCCTGAAAGCCACTTAATAAAAGAATTGTCAAATATGCTTGCATTTATTACAGGAATTAAAAAAAGGACAAAAACAATAAGAAACAATAACACCCTCGTACTTTTTTCCATTAAGTTTAATGAATATTTCTATTTTATAAAGCTTACTAAATATGAAAGATAGCAATAAAATATATAATTTAATAATAATTGCTGAGTCTTCAATCGTTAATTCATTAGTATTTGACCAAATTTTTTAGCTTTTATTTCTAATAGATAAATAATATTATCAAGAAATTTCAATAATTATTCTATGTAAAGATACACAACTTTAACTTTTCTTATTATTTTCTAACTTCAAATTTAATAAATGCTTATTTATTATGCTGCAGTCACCGTCCATGTACCGCCTAAATTAGTTGAATAACTCTGTGGATTTACAGCTGTTGTAGATACAGCAGTCAAGCAGTAATATAATTGTTCTTGTGAGCTTGTCTCATTTCCAAAGTTTCTAGTAAAGTTTCCTCTAGGCATAAGCGATCCTGTTATATTTACTGCAGTATCATTTATCATTGTTGCTCCAGATGTTGCATTTACTCCACATTCTGAAGGACCTAAGCCACCAGTATCTAAGTCTACAGTAAAGTTGGATGCATTCAAGTACTGGCTTGCATTAGTCTCACCTATTAAATTAATAACTGTAACTTGTATACTGTTTGATGTTATATTTTTGTTTCCAGTGTTATTTAATAACATAAGACTATTGGATGTTGCATTAATTGAAGTTACGTTTAGTGTTGCCCATGCCAATGCAGAAGGCCCTATTGAAAATGCAGTTGTCTGTGTTAAACTAAATGTAGTATTTCCAGGCACGCTTGCATTATTTACTGTATCGTTTGCAGTAACATTTACAGTCCATGTTCCAGCACTGTCAAACCACCAGATAGGAACAGTACAAGAATAATTAGCTTGCGTTATGTTTACGTTACTGACAAGGCTGCATGAAGAATTATATCTTGTTTGCTCGCCTGTTAATAAGAACGTTGCATTTACAATGCTTATGTCTCCTACACCATCTGCATCAGAAACTAATGCATAGAATGTTACATTTCTTACTCCGCTCTCTACAATGCTTTGTTGAGATATTGCTGTTATGTTATCAATATTAGGTTTTCTGTCTCCAACTGTAAATGACTGCAATGTTGTCTGATTTGTGTTGTTTGAAGTATCATTTGCATAGAATCTCCAGTATACAACTATGCCAGGCCTTGCTAATATTAATGAAGTATTTATTGACGTGTTTGCTTGTCCACTAAACAACGCTGCTGTGCTATTTACAGGTGTGCCACTCTGATTAATTTCAAATATATAACTAGATAGTCCCTGATTGTCTGTCCAGCTTGTATTAAATGTAATATAGGTGTTATTGTAAACAGCAGTTTCATTGATTGTAGCATTATCCCATTGTGGGAAAGCAGTGTCTGCACCAGAATCAACAGTAATATTAAGAGTTCCTGCTCCATCTTCTGCAAATACAGGAGTAGGTCTGTTATTTGAAGTATCATTTGCATGGAATCTAAACTGCCATGTTCCAGTAGCACTTAATATTGTTGTGCTGTTATGATACTCATTTCCGTTCTTTGTTGGCGTTACATTATAACTAACTGCAGAAGGAGTTATAACTTCAAGTTCTACAATACTTAAATCACCTTCATCATCAGTTACTGAAGCATTTATTTTTACCGCAGTGTTTATTGGAACATTTGAAGTTGCATTTATTCTTGCAATGCTAATATTAGGTGCAGTTACATTAGGGAATACAAATACTGAATGGTTTAGTGTGCCTGTAGTTCCTGCAGTGGAATTTCCTATGTCTGTGCTTGCATCGCAGTCTGTGTCTGCAGCAGTTCCTGCCCTTCCAGCATATGTTGTATTTATAACTCCAGCAACAGGCAGTGCCAGATATTGGTATACATATACAACTCTTCCTCCTCCGCCTCCTCCGCCTCCACAAGAATCACTTGATGTACCTGATCCGCCATCCCCTCCAGCTGCGCCGTCTGCTGTAATTACAGCAGTTTTGTTTAGTGTAAGATTTCTAGCAATTAATATTATATGTCCGCCACCGCCTCCTCCGCCTCCTGAATTATCTGAAGAATCTCCAGCTCCTCCAGCACTTCCATTAACTCCAACAACTCCAAATATAGATACATAGCCGCTGCTTGCATTTATTTTTAGTCCTCCACCTCCGCTTCCACCATCTGCAGGAGTTGGATCGCCAGCTGAACCGCCTCCTCCACTTCCCATTAGTAATGCAAGATCTCCAGCAGTTCCTTCAGTAAGACCACTTAAACCTTTTAGTCCTGCAACTCCTGAATTATTTCCTCCAGCTCCTCCACCTCCTCCAAATCCTCCGCCTCCGCCTCCTGTACCATAAGAGTTAGCTGCTCTTGTTCCTCCGCCTCCGCCAGCTCCGTTTGGCGTTCTTGCAGCGCCACCAGCAGTTCCTGTGCTGTTATCACCTTGTGTTGCAGTACAGGAATTTCCAGAGCAGCCACTTCCGCCCCTTCCACCTTTTCCAGCACCAACTATAGTTCCGTTTTGATATACAGTGAAATTTCCATTTGCTCCAAGACTAAAGTTGGCATAGCCAGTGCTTGCAGTTACATTTCTTGCACATATTGTTGCAATTCCTGCATTGTCAATTATAACAGTATCATAAGCTGTAATTTCTCCGCATATTTCAGTTGTTGCACTGCTTATTGTTAAAGTAGGATCAATTTCCACTATGTCATTCACATTTTTACCTTCTATACTATAATCTTTATTTAGATAAATATAAATGATATTGGAATGAACTTGCTTTATCTCAATACTGTATCCTTTTTCAATTTCAGTTCTAAAGTCTAATTCAAATTTGCCAGTCTTAATATGTCCAATGAAATCATCAATTATTTTTATTGGAGAGCTTGAACTAATCCTATATCTAGACTTGAATGTTTGAGTTGGAAGCAGGAATTTGTATCCAATTTTATATGAATGCAAGCTACCTATTTTATACTTGGAGAACTTTCTGTCAGTTTTATTTTGTTTTATCTCCTGTGAATCAAATTCAATCTCAACAGTTGTATCCTCAAATGTTGAAGTGTAAGTAAATTCATCTTTGCTTTCTAGAGGAACAGCTTCATTAAATAAGCTGCCAAATATAATAGGTTTGTGTATTATCAAAGTTTTCTTTTCTTTTCCAACAAAACTAATTTCTTCAGCTGAATAACCCAATATATTGATTTCTTTTATCTTGTCTTTTGATATTCCAATATTCCTCTCACTGATAATTTCATCTGTATCTTTTGTCTCATCTTTTCTTGTAAATACAGGAGCAGGAGGTATTGTTGTATTGTCAAATGTCTCTGTAATATTTATCTCTATATTTTCCTGTGTCTTGTTTGCCAAACCAGTTTCTTGGCTGACATTTACTACAGACACTTTAGTTTCTTTCTCAATACTAATTTGTGTAATATTTTCAGCAATTAAACTTCCATTGTCTATTATTCTAGATATTAATACATGCTCTCCTTTTTTGTCTGGAACTGAAATATTAAATTCTCCAATATTAATATTCAGCTCGCTGACATTGTATCCATAAATAGTATTATTATCTTTATCAATGCTTGTAAGTTCTGCTAAGTATTTGCTAATATTTGAGAAATATTTTTCTTCATTAAAGTTTATTTCTAATATACTAGAATTAGGTACAAACTGATCTATCTTAAAGTGTACGCTTTCATTTATAATATTTCCAGGCTGGTAAATGCTAAATCCTGTAAATTCAGGATTGACAAACATAAAGCTCAAGATAAATACAGCTAGCACTCCAGCAATTGTAGTTAATTGCAATGCTTTAGTTTTATTCTCTTGTCTTCTAAGTTCTTTATCGCAAAGTTCTAAGCCATGTCTGTAGTATGTAATACAGCCATTGTAATAATTAGTCCACTGTTCAAGTGTTCTTTGTTTAAGTACGTTGTTTAGTTTTTGCTTATATATTTCTAAATCAATTTCTTTTAGAGCATACTGTCTATCTAATTCTTCTACAAATCCTATTACTCTTCTCTTTGAGTTCTGGCAAAGCTGGATATTCCTGATTAGCTCAAGCTTCCTGTTTTCCAGCTTAGCTATTTTATTCATTGTTTATACTTCCCTCTAGCTTTGTTGTATGAAGTCCAGACAGTACGGTCATCTCTTCTAAGCAAGACAGCAATCTGATGGAAACTTAGCTTGCAAACATCTTTGAGATAAACACAAATATTTTCCAAAACACCAAGACTTCTATTCCTGAAAATTTCAAAAGGAATGTAATATTCGCAATCTTTAATCAAAAATAATCCAGATTTTTTCTTTCTGGAATTAGAATAAGTTGCCCATATAGTTCTGGGATCTCTGTTCAATAAAGAAGCAATTTCAGAAAAACTAAGGTATTTATTTTCTTTCAAAAATTTAACAATGGTTTCTAGACAGCTTAACTCATCGTTCGAAAAAATAACAATAGGAATTCCATCTTTAGGCTTTTCTACTAAGCTTAAAATGTTTTCTTTGTAGTTCTGTTTCTTTAAGACGTCAATTGCGTCTGTAAGCTGTTTTTCAGCAACCAGTCTTTTCAGCAGTTCTAGAATGTACTCTTCTTTGTAGTTCTGTTTCTTTAAGACGTCAATTGCGTCTGCAAATTGCTTTTCAGCGTTTAATCTACTAGAATCTACCTCTTTTTTACTTATTCTATAAGATTTCACTTCTCATTAAATAAGTAATTATACTTATAAATATTACTATTTACTTACTAAATGAGAAATACAACATTAAATAATACTTATTAAATAAGTAATATAGAAATTTATCTTATAGCCATCTAAATAAGCCAATGTTTCTTGGCCTTTGTTCTCTAAATTCTCTTTCTGCAATATTTTTCCATTCATTTTTAACCCATTTTCTTTCAAGTTTAATAAAGTCCCCAAAGCCTCTTTTTTTCAGTTCTTTGTTTACAATTCCTCCTTTATGAGGATGGTTGTATAATTTAGGCAAAGGGCTGTTAAATCCATGGCTGTAGTGCGCAAGTTCATGTGCAATAGTCAGTTGTAATATAAAATCAGGAACGCTTTCATTTCTAAAATAACCATTTATAACTATTTCACTGTCTCCATTTTTTAATTTTTTTATATGTCCGAATTTATTTTTCCATCTGCCTTTAAATCTAATTTTTACATTGTTCTTTCTTTCAACGTCAGAGAAATTACTTTGCCATATTTTTTCTAATTCTTCATTCAAAAATAAATCATCACGCATTTATCTATGTCTTAATATGTGATTTATTAATTTAACTGGAAATTTACAGATACCGCATGTAAGTGCCAAGAATTCTTCTTATGTCGTCTCCTCCTTGAGTTCCAGTATGAAACTCAGATAGTAGTCTAAGCCTCTTGCTTTTTTTGGCTCTCCATCTTCTATTATCTATAGGGGGAGTATAAATAGAAACAAGATTTTTTCTGCATAAATCACTTGCTGCTTCATATATGTCTTCAATTTTGTATTCATCTAATCCAGCAAATCTATGATTTCTTGCACTGGCTAAAATGCCGCGGTGTAAAAAAGAAAAAGAATAGGATTTGTCTTGAGTAGGACTTTTATATAATAAAGTAAGAATTGCAGCAGCAACAGCATTTTCCTCTAATAATGTAGCCTGTTCTAAACTTAGGTATTTTCTTACAGAAGTTCTTGCTCTGCTTATAGGTATAACATTATTCATAATATATTAAAAATAAAAAGAATTTTTAAGCCTTCTTAAATTTAGCAACAGTATCTAATAAATCAACATGACCCATAAACATTGCTCTACAGCAATATCTTTCTAAACCAAGGTCATCCATTACTTTCTTAGGATGTTCTCCTTTAGAAGTTCTTTCTACGTAGTCAGCCCAGAGATGAGCCACAGGTTTTCCACAAGAAAAACAACAAATAGGTATTATCATAGAATTATGCAATTATGGAATATTTTTAAAGCTTTCGTCAACTTCTTAGTAAATTATTTACAATTAATCGTATTGTCCTTTAACTTTATATTTGTCAGAATTAATTATTTCCACGTATTCTTTTTCTAATAATTCTGCAGCTTTATCTTTTGCAAAAAACAATCTGTAAGCAACCAATGCCATGATTATACCTAAAAAAGCCCACATCCATTTTGAATATATAAATTCTATAATCATTTTTCTGCCTGGTTTGCTTTTTGTGCTTCTTTTTCTAGATCAACACCAAAATCTTTCAAAGATTTAACATGCAAACCCATTAACTGTTCTGTTATATTTACAAGTTTAAGTAGTTCTTCTCTTTCTTTTGCAAGTGTTGTTAAGCAACCTTTGTGAAAGCCTATCTTTTCCTCATTTACCACAATTATTTTACAATTAGAAAGTTTATAAGTTTAACTAAAGAATTTAAAATAGAGTCTGGGGTTATCCCCACAGCTTGCTGTGGAAGCAGAAGCAATATATTCTAATTTAAATCCGCTTCTGCATGGTAAGTTTAGAGCATGCCTGTCATAAAGTTTATCTGATTAAATATCATTTGATATTTGTAGTCAAATACAGAAAAGATATGTTGATTTCTGAAGATTACATAAGTTACATGAAAATAATTCTTCAAGAAATACAGAAACGTTATTTCCTAACTCCAGAGACAATGGGTTTTGATGAGGATCACGTCCATATATTAATGCAAGCAGCGCCAAGATATTCTCCGTCTAGAGTTATGCAAATAATAAAGAGCATAACAGCAAGAGAGATGTTTAAGAGATTTCCCGAAATAAAAGAGGAGTTATGGGGAGGCGAATTCTGGAGTGATGGGGGCTGCATAAAAACAGTTGGAGAAGGAAACAACGGAGACATAGTAAGGAATTATATTAAGAGTCAAGGAAGAAAGACAGATCAGTTGAAATTAGTCAATTTTACCGAGCCGTAATGCCCCACAGCTTGCTGTGAAGTGAGCGTATTCGCGAACGATGGGATAGGCTCGGAATTAGTTTACTTTTTAGAACATTAGGAATTAAGAAATAAGTTCTATTTTGGTATATGCTTTAGAACAATAAAGTATAAAAATATGAAAATTATAATTATATTTGAGATTTAAAATGGTTAAGATTGGAGAAAAAGTTTTGGATTTTGAGTTAAAAGCATTCCACAATGAGAAGGAAAAGATAGTAAAATTATCTGCTCTGAAGGGAAAGTGGATTGTGTTGTTATTTTATCCTGCAGATTTTACATTTATTTGTCCTACTGAACTAGAAGAAGCTGCTATGCATTATGAAGAGTTTAGGAAACTTGGCGCTGAGATACTAAGTATAAGCACTGACACTGTTTTTGTGCATAAGGCGTGGCATGATCATTCACCTGCAATTAAGAAAATAAAATATCCAATGTTGGCTGATCCAACAGGTAAAGTTTGTAGAGAGTTTGGAACTTATATTGAGGATGAAGGTTTGTCATTGCGTGGAACTTTTATTATAGATCCAGATGGTATTTTGAAAGCTATGGATATACATGATAACAGCATCGGAAGGAGCACGAAAGAAATATTAAGAAAATTACAGGCTGCTAAGTTTGTAAGGGAAAATAAAGGACTTGTTTGTCCTGTAAGCTGGGAGCCAGGAAAGAAAGTTCTCAAGCCTGGTCTTGATTTAGTTGGTAAAATATAGGAGGCAAAAATGATTTATGAAGCAAAAAATTTTGATCATTTATTGGGAACGCAAGGATTTAGTGATCAGTTATTAAAAAATCATTTTATTCTATATCAAGGCTATATTACTAATACTAATAAATTATCTGATACTTTGTTGTTAATGATTAAGGAAGGTAAGACTGGAACGCCTGAATTTGCAGAATTGAAGAGAAGATTTGGATGGGAATTTAATGGTATGAGGTTGCATGAACTTTATTTTGGAAATATGAGCAAGAAAAATAAAGAGCTAAATTCTAATTACTTAATTTGTAAAAAAGCAGTTGCTGATTTTGGGTCTGTAGATGGTTTTAAAACTGATTTTATAGCTTCAGGTTCAATGAGGGGAATAGGCTGGGTTGTAATGTATTATGATCCCTTGAATAAGAAATTATTTAATGTTTGGATAAATGAACACGATGCTGGGCATTTATCAGGATGTATTCCTTTATTGGTTATGGATATATTTGAGCATGCTTATATGTTGGATTATGGAATAAAAAAAGCAGATTACATAAAAGTATTTATGGATGCTGTTGACTGGGAAGTTGTTGAAGCGAGATTTAATAATATTAACTAGGATTTTTTTTGTACTCCATAAACATAATCTGGAGTATAACCTAATGATCTTTCACTTCCTGGCACTTTTTGTTTTTCTTTGAAGTCATCATAAGTCACTTCATATGTTGTTTGTATGGTTTTTTTATATACCATTATTACTTCTCCTCCAACTTTTAATTCATCCAATACTTTTGCAGTAATATCAATGTGCCTTCCATTTTGTGCTTTTACCGTTAATCTAGCTTCTAGACCAGAAATTTTTTTAAAGCTTTCTAGCTTTCCTTTTACTATAACTGTTTCGTATTCTTCTCTTACTTCTTTAAAAAATCTTGATAATATTAAATATGCAATGTATCTAAATGGATTTTTCATAAATATGATATACAGAGAAAATTTATAAAATTATTTAATTGATACTACTTTGTAGTTATTTCTTTTTTGATGATATTTTTTGTTAATAGCTAGATAAGGAAGAGATATAAATTCTAGATAAATCAAGAATATCATGCTTGATGCCTATATAAATAAAAAATATTTATCAAAGAGCTCTATTAAGTCATTAAAGTTAAAGTTTATTCATGCCAAGCCGTTTCCTTATCTGGTTTTAAGTAACTTTTTTAATGAAAGTTTTGTTAATAAATTATTTATACATTTAAGGAAAGATATAAGCCTGAGTTATACTTTTATAATTTCTCTGATTTAAATGATAAAAATTTTATTGATTTGTTTGGAAAGTTTGTATCTGGTTTATTTAATTATAAATTGAAACTGAAATCTTCTAGGCTATTTTGTTTTTGCCATGGAAATTATGGTTTGTTGAATGATAGTCTAAAGGAAAATTGTAATGTGAAAGTTATTGTTGAGTTTACAAAGACATGGAATTATGACGCTAATGGATATAGCTCTTTTGTTCAGAATGGTGAAGAAATATTAAGAATTAATCCTGTTAGAAATGCTGTTACTATTATTAAGGTCAATAAAAATACAAAAAGTTTTGTCAAATATATTAATCATCTAGCTGGTAAAAACAAAAGATATTTTGTAGAATTGGACTACATTGAAAAATAATTTATCTGCTAGAATCTGCTTGTCTTTCTAACTCTAATTTTTTTGATATGGCTTGG
>Ga0208373_1005832_pt1 | contig 10066 bp, 6 predicted proteins | sample RifOxyC2_FD_184036 | JGI IMG/M metagenome (GOLD analysis project Ga0208373, IMG submission 184036) | Soil microbial communities from Rifle, Colorado - Rifle Oxygen_injection C2 (SPAdes) | ecosystem: Environmental > Terrestrial > Deep subsurface > Rock core/Sediment | place: Rifle, Colorado... | reverse complement strand
CCCCAGGCAAAAATAGTTGGGGCAGGGTCGGTTAGCGGTTTACTGGATTGGTGTTATCTGGGGAGATAAGTGGTTCTTGGAACGGCTTAATTGTTACTATTATAAGATATATTAACTAGTTTCCTTGAAATTTGAATTATCCACAGACGGAAAAATACCGTAACATTGGTGCAACCTGGAAAGTGTGACAAAAGTCACAAAATACCGCGCGGCTTTTTCAAAAAAATACCGGTTTTTTGCTTTTTGAAACCCGAACTGCTATAATTTTTGACAATGGAAAAATGTCAGCTAAAAAAACAGGATGAGTGGCGCTGGATCCTGCCGAAACAGGGCGGAATGAACACAGAAGGGCTGATCTACGCGGCTGAAAACATGCTCGGCCGGATTTGCCAGGACAAGGCGCACCAGCAGGTCGCCAACGTGGCATCCCTGCCGGGCATCGTGGGAAGATCACTCGCCATGCCCGACATCCACTGGGGTTATGGCTTCCCGATCGGAGGCGTGGCCGCCTTTGACATCAATAACGGAGTCATCTCACCTGGCGGCATCGGCTACGACATAAACTGCCTCGACGGAAACACCCCGATTTTACACAAATTTGGCTATACCATTAAGATTAAGGATTTTGAAAAAATATGGAACAAAGAAGAGGTTGGCTGTTTTAGCTTGAAAGAAAAGAAATACGATCACACTAAGATCGCTAATTTCATTAAAATAAAACCAAAAAACAATGTCTTTAAACTCACAACTGAAACTGGTTATGAAATAACAGCCACCGAAGACCACCCCTTTTACACAAAAAATGGGATGGTCGAACTAAAAAATCTTGCCTTAAATAATGAAATTGCAGTTTATCCCTTCGAAGGTGTACCGTATGAGAATACTTCTTCCGGAACAATTCTTGCTCTGCAAGACATATTTGAAAAACTAAAATTCTTAGGAAAACCCGACAAAGGAAACGCCTATAAACAAATTACAAATAGCTTAAAAGAAATACTCCCTTTAAAATACGATTCCCCTGCACTACCTTATATCCTGAAACTTGCGGGATACTGTTTTGGTGACGGTAATATCCATTTTGTTAACAAAACAGGCAAGGGCATAGTAAGTTTTTGGGGTAAAAAAGGAGATCTCCAGAAAATAAAGGATGATATCCGCCAAATTGGGTTTACTGCGTCCATTTATAAGCGAAAAAGATCTCATTCCATACACACTCAATACAGCGAGTATAGTTTTAATACCATCGAATACAGCTGTATTGTCAGGTCAAGCGGGTTTGCTATCCTGCTTGCAGCGTTAGGCGTCCCCGTAGGAAATAAAACGAAGCAGGATTTTTACGTTCCGAAATGGCTTTTAACATCTCCACTTTGGCAAAAAAGGATGTTCCTTGCTTCCTTTTTCGGCGCTGAAATGAGCTCGCCAAAAACAATAACCGACCACGGGTATAATTTTTATTGCCCCGCAGTTTCCATGAACAAGAGGGAAGGTTTTATCGAAAGTGGAAAGGAATTTTTCCAACAAATTGGTGAAATGCTTAAGGAATTCAATATAAAAATAAACGAACTTGGCTTCAGAGATGAATTTTTTGGCAAAGCAAAAACCAATACATCCCGGATAAGATTGGGCATGGCTGGCGATACAGTGAATTTAATTAACCTTTACAGTAAAATTGGTTTTGAATACAATTCAAAACGCAGCCATCTTGCGAATGCTGCAATACAATTTTTGAAAATAAAGGATAAAATAATTCAAAACAGACAAGAAATTGAGGCGAGTATAACGAAATTACGGAAGGAAAAGAAACTTGGCGCTCAAAAAATACACGAATTAATCGGAAATAACCCCTTTATTAACCTGCGATTTATTGAAAGAACAATTTATGAAGGAAGGAAAGGAATCCCTCGAATAGCTTTTAATTCTCTCAAATTCGACGAATTCACTAAAATTAGGGCGGCTGGAACTAATCATTCGGGTATGTTTTGGGAAAAAATAACTAAAATCGACCGAATCCCGTTTAATGAGTACGTTTATGACTTTACAGTAGAAAATAAAGATCACAATTTTATAGCTAATAACCTGGTCGTTTCTAATTGCGGCGTGAGACTGCTGAGAACCAACCTCTACAAGTCCGATATTGAAAATCGAATACACGATATTATCTACTCCCTCTTCAGCAATATCCCCTCCGGCGTCGGCTCAACCGGAAAGATAACGCTGAAAAAAGATGAAGTCAAAAAAGTCCTGGCTGGCGGCGCGAAGTGGGCGATAGAAAAGGGCTACGGCTGCGCGGAGGACCTCCAGCACACCGAAGAAAACGGGTGTCTTGCCGGAGCTGACGCGGATAAAGTAAGCGGCCGCGCTCTTGAACGCGGCACGGAACAGCTGGGCACGCTGGGCGCGGGCAATCATTTCCTGGAAATCCAGGAAATCGAGCAAATCTACGACGAGAAAACAGCGAATGATTTTGGCCTTTTCCCCGGCCAGATAACGATAATGGTGCACACCGGTTCGCGCGGGCTGGGCTACCAGGTATGCGATGACAGCATCCGCAATTTGCAATCCGCCGTACAAAAATACAAAATCCAGCTTGCAGACCGCCAGCTTGTCTGCGCGCCGGTTGAATCCCAGGAAGGCAGGGATTATTACGCCGCGATGGCAGGCGCCGCGAATTATGCCTGGGCCAACAGGCAGATAATCACGCATTGGATACGCCAAACGCTCTCTGAACTGCTGGGCAGGAAACAAAGCGAACTCGGGCTTGAGCTTGTTTACGACGTGGCCCACAATATAGGGAAATTCGAGGAGCACTCCGTTCTGCCCCAAAACCAGCAAGGTAGCGGTTTTGGGGTTCGCACCATGCGAAAACTTTTCGTGCACCGCAAGGGCGCGACAAGGGCTTTCCCGGGAATGCCGGTTATCATACCCGGCACAATGGGCACTGCTTCATACGTGATGGCGGGCACGCAGACAGCGATGGATGAAACCTGGGGTTCCACCTGCCACGGCGCGGGACGTATGATGAGCAGGACCGAAGCCCTTCGGGGTAACCGCGGGGAACAGCTGGCGCAGGACCTGGGCAAAAAAGGTATTTTTGTTAAATCAGAAAGCTGGAAAACGCTCGCGGAGGAAGCGCCTCAGGCGTACAAGGATGTGAACTTGGTTGTCGACGTGTGCCACCAGGCGGGGATATCAAAAAAAGTTGTGAAGATGCGGCCCCTGGGTGTTATTAAAGGCTGATTTTATCATAATCCAAGTATTTTTTTAATACATCCGGAATCAGGACAGACCCGTCGGCCTGCTGGTAGTTTTCAAGGACAGCGGCAAAAATCCTTCCCACAGCCAATCCTGAACCATTCAAAGTGTGCACGTATTCTTTTGAACCATTTTCCCGCTTGAATTTTATGTTCATCCTGCGCGCCTGGAAATCCTTGAAATTGCTGCAGGACGATACCTCCCGCCACAGGTTCTCCCCCGGCATCCACACTTCCAGGTCGTAGGTCTTGCTTGACGAAAAACCCAAGTCTCCCGTCGAAAGAGCCACCGTCCTGTACTGGAGCTTCAAGCGTTTCAGGACTTCTTCCGCATTGAGCGTGAGCTTTTCCAGTTCGTCCATAGAATCTTCGGGTTTTGTGAATTTTACCATTTCTACTTTGTTGAACTGGTGGTTCCTGATGAGCCCCTTGGTGTCCTTGCCGTACGATCCGGCCTCGCGGCGAAAACACGCGGAGTAAGAAACGTATTTTATCGGCAGGTCTTTTTCACTGAGTATTTCGTCGCGGTGGATGTTGGTCACTGAAACCTCCGCCGTCGGTATCATGTAGAGGTCGTCCTCCGCGCACTTGTATATTTCCTCGGCGAACTTCGGCAGCTGCCCCGTCCCCGTGGCGGACTTGCTGTTCACCATGTAGGGCCCGAATATCTCGGTGTAGCCGTGCTCCTTCGTGTGCAGATCCAGCATGAAAGTAAACAGGGCGCGCTCAAGCGCGGCGCCCTTGCCTTTGTAAAGCGCGAACCTGGAGCTGGAAATTTTCGCCGCACGCTCAAAATCAAGTATACCGAGTTTCTCGCCCAGGTCCCAGTGGCCCAGTGGCTTGCCAGCGACTGGAGGGAGAACCCTTTCTGTCTGGCGGACTACCTTGTTCTGCTCCGCGGATTCGCCCACCGGCACGGTGTCGTCGGGGATATTGGGTATCATTAATACAAAATCGTTGATTTGTTTTTCGGTTTCGGCAAGTTTATTTTCCTTGTCCGTAAGGGATTTGCCGATTTCATCGCTTTTTGCCGAAAGCTGTCCCGCGCCCTGCGCGTCCTGCCCGCTTTTCTTGAGTTTGCCGAACTCATCCGATATTTTTTTGCGTTCCGCGCGCAGTTTCTCGATTTCCTGGATCATGTCCCTGCGGGATTTCTCCTGCCCGAGAAAAGTATCAAGCGAAATTTTTGAATTCCTTTTTTTAAGCGCGTCGTAGACTTTGTCCGTGTTTTCCCTGATAAATTTTAAGTCGAGCATTATTACCTCTTTAATACCCCATTCTACGCGCTAGGAAGCGTATGGGGTATATTACCTCTTTAATTGTTATTTCGGTTTTATCTCTACCGGTTTTATGTTCCAAATCTCTTTTGCGTACTCGCTTATCGTCCGGTCGCTCGAAAAATACCCCATGTTCGCGATGTTCTTCAGTGCTTTTTTCTGCCAGAGTATCTTGTTTTTATAATCCCGGTTAAGTTTAAGGTTGGTTTCAATGTAACTCTGAAGGTCCGCCAACACGAAATACTGGTCGGCAGGGTTGCCGTCCACGCCGTTAACAAGCGAATCGTAAAGCGGCTTGAAAAGCCCGGCATCGCTGGTGTCTCCGCCGTCAAGCTCGCCTGATTTAAGCATATCCAGCACTTTTTTGATCTCTTCATTTTTGTTGATATAATCCCCCGGCCTGTAGCTGCCTTCGGAAACCATCTTATCCACTTCCTCGGCCTTGAGCCCGAAGATGTAGATGTTATCCTCTCCCACCTCATTCATTATCTCGATATTTGACCCGTCAAGCGTGGCAACCGCCACGGCGCCGTTCAACGAGAACTTCATGTTGCTTGTGCCCGAGGCCTCTTTGCCGGCGGTGGAAATATGCTTGCTCACATCCGCCGCGGGGATGATCCTTTCCGCGACCGACACGCCGTAATTCGGTATGAAAATAACTTTGATCTTGTTCTTGATCGACTTGTCGTTGTTCACCAGGCCCGCGACGGAGTTAATAAGCTTGATGATAAGCTTAGCGCGGTAATAGCCGGGCGCGGATTTGCCGCCCAGGATAAAGGTTACCGGGACCATGTCCAGGTTCGGGTTCGCCTTGAGCCGGTTATACGTGATCAGCACGTGCAGTATGTTCAATAACTGCCTCTTGTATTCATGGATCCGCTTGGTCTGGACATCAAATATGGAGTTCACGTCAAGGTCTATGTCCATGGTTTTTTTGACATATTCCGCAAGCCGTGTTTTGTTCAGTTTTTTTATTTCATAGAGCTTTATCAGGAATTCCTCGTCACCCAGGTAATCCTCGAGTTTTTTCAATTCCAGGGGCTTGGTAATCCAGTCCTCACCAATTTTCCCGGATATCAGGCGCGCCAGGTCCGGATTGGAGGCCAGCAGCCACCTGCGGAAAGTCACGCCGTTGGTCTTGTTGTTGAATTTTTCCGGAGACAACTCATAAAAATCCTTGAAAACCCTGTTTATAAGGATTTCCGAGTGCAGTTTCGCCACGCCGTTGACTGAATGCGAGCCGATTATTGCCAAGTTGGCCATCCTGGCCTGTTTTTCCCCGCCTTCTTCCACCAGCGACATGCGTTTGATCTTTTCAGGGTCGTTCGGGAATGTAAGCTTGATCTTCTCAAGGAAATCGGCGTTAATCTTGTAAAGGATCTGCAGGTTGCGCGGAATTAGTTTTTCCAATAAGCCGACCGGCCACTTTTCAAGCGCCTCGGCAAGCACCGTGTGATTAGTGAAAGCGAACACTTTTGTGGTAATACCCCAGGCCTTGTTCCATTCAATGTTATATTCATCCACCAGCAGGCGCATTAGCTCCAAAATGCCCAGCGCGGGGTGCGTATCGTTGAGCTGAATGGCGATCTGGTCGGGGAGGTTGTCAAAATAATCAAAGGTCTTTTTATACCTGCGCAGGATATCCTGCAGCGTCGAGGACACAAAGAAATATTCCTGCCTCAGCCGCAATTCCTTGCCTGACAGGACATTATCGTTGGGGTAAAGCACGCGGGAAATATTCTCTGAATAATTTTTGTCCTCAATGGCCTTTATGTAGTCGCCGTGGTTGAAAATTTCAAGGTCGAATTCGTTTGAAGCGTGCGCGGACCAGAGCCTCAGGGTGTTCACCACGTTGTTCCCGTAGCCGACTATAGGGATATCATGGGGGACAGCGAGCACGTTCCTGGTGTTGCACCACACGTATTTCGGCTTTCCAAACTCGTCTTTTTCCTGCACCACGTTACCGTAGAACTTCACGACTTTCGTGAATTCAGGCCTTTCAATCTGCCAGGGATAAACGTATTTCAACCATTCTTCCGGTTCTTCCACCTGGAAGCCATTGACAATTTTCTGGTTGAAAATCCCGAACTCATACATCAACCCGTAACCGTAACCCGGGATGCCCAGCGTCGCCATGGAATCCAGGAAACACGCCGCCAGGCGGCCCAAACCGCCGTTGCCCAGCCCCGCGTCCGGCTCGATGTTGAGGAGCTTGTCGAAGTCGTGGCCCAGCTGTTTCATCACGTACTTCAGCTGGTCGAGAAGTTTCAGGTTGATGATATTGTTGAGGATTAGGCGGCCGAGCAGGAATTCAAGGGAGAGGTAATAAACCCTTTTCGCGTTGATGTTGTAATACTGCTGCTGGGTGTCGCTCCATTTTTCCACTATCCTGTCGCGCACCGTGTAGGCAAGGCTTAAATAATCATCATAATCCGTGGCTGAATATTCGTCCTTGGCGCGGGTGTAATGAAGGTGGTTTTCAAAGGACAGCCGGATAGCATCTACATCAGTCCTTTTCCTGTATTCCCGCCAGAGCTCGTTTGACCCGTTTCCGTTAGTTTTCTTTTTTTCCATGGGTATATTCTACCACATGTCGTGAAAAAATACAATCCCAAAGATATTTTGAAGAAATCTAAAAAAAAGATATAATCAAAGCGATACGGTGACAATAATGAAGAAGCAATCAAAAAAATATTCCCGGGTTACACTGGTATTATTCTGCGCAGCAGCAATTACATCCTGCCTGCTCTGGTATATGAATACAAGAAAATCAACGACACATCACGCGGAATTGATCCCGAAAAAAGAGGAATTGCTTGAAAAATCAATAAGAACGGATTTTTTGAACCTGAAACAAAAATTCGGCAGCCTGCGCGATTACCGGTGCGTTTGCAAAACTTTCAGCGCGGACAAAAAGAAGAAACTGCTCGTCGAATGCGTGTATTATTTTAAAAAACCCAACCTTGTGCGCATGGAAATAATTTCCGACAAATTCAAGAATACGACCCTGTTATTCAGGAACAACAAGGTTAGGGTAAAACCCGGCGCCGCATTGCTTTCGCTGGTCACGACAACCCTTGATCCGCAGAATAAGCTTGTGTGCGACCTGAGAGGGCACGGGCTGGACAACTCGTCCTGGGGCTGGATTATCGACGAACACATGAAATTGCTGGATAATATGCGGGTCATACGCGCGGAAGACAGGCAAATAAGCGGAAGGCCGGGGGTGCTTTATGAATTGAAATCAAAGTCACCCGGAAAGACGCATTCAATCGACAGGGAGCTTTTGTGGATCGACAGGCAGGAAAACCTGCTGGTTAAATTAAAGCAATATGACAGCTCCGGCATGCTCCTGCAATCCCTGGAATACAGGAATATATCGATCAATCCCGGATTGCCTGAGTCGTTATTTATGAATTTTAAGGAAAAGTTTAAAACACGCCGTTGAGCTAAAAGGCCCTGAACATGATTAAAATACTGGTTATAACTTTACTGCTTGCCTGCATCGCCCCCTTCCCCGCTTCCGGAGATGAACCCAGGGACATATTTTCCGTTACCGGCTATAACCTGGAAGGGATGGAAGATTCCACAGCGTATGAGAATGTCCTGCTGATGCCCCTGGCGCCGAGCAAACTGCTGGTAGTAAAACTGAACAGGGAACAGTTCGAAACCCGGGATAACAACATGGTGACCGCGGGCCCTATATTTCTCCTGAACGAGCATGATTACACTGAAGTAACCTTCGGGTATTCATTTGACACCAGAAATATAAACGGAAAATATTTCAGCGCGGAGTTTAACAGGGAAATGGCGGAATACACGCTCGGCGCCGGGTTGAAACACGTGGCCTTCCCCAGTTTTGACTACACTATCGCGACCCTGCACGGCAAAATCAGGGCGCATAAATACGCGGAAGTCTCGGGCAAGTATTTCCTCAGCGACGACTCGGCAGGCAAGATAACGAACTCCGTTTGGACTGAAATTGAGATCACGGCAAGCGAACACTTCCTGCCCGTAGTTGGGTTCACGTCCGGCGACCGCCTTTATGACGCCGGGTATGACGCGCAAGGTGAAGGAAAATTCTATTCGTGGATCGCGGGGCTGGCCTGGAAGTACAACAAAAACATCCGGCTAAAATTAATGCATGAAAATACAACCAGGGAAGGCCTTTACAGGGACACAAAGGGCGTTTTCCTGGTAGATATCAAGTTCCCTCCAAAATAAAATGTTATCAATACTCCTGAACATATCGTTTGTATTCACCCTCGTGATAATTCTTCTTATTTTAATTCTGGTTGGCATAAAGGCCGTGAATATACTCTGGCGTGCAAATAAAAAACACGCCCAGGCATGGATCGCCCCTTTACTGGAAAATTATATAGCCAACGCGGACGCGCCCGTTCCCGCGGCTTTACAGTCCCGCGGATGGCCTTTATCTACAATAGTGCAGTACAGCGTGATTTACAGGAGTTTCGGGAAAAAAGGGAAGGAATTAGGCCGCATAGCGCAGGCATATGAAGCTCTCGGGTTTATTGACGCTGACCTCAAAAGGCTGAAAAGCCCGTTCTGGTGGGTGCGCGCCGAGGGAGCCCGGTGCCTCGGCCAGATGAAAAGCCACAGGACAAAACCCGCTCTCCTGGAAGGCCTTAATGACCCCGTAAAGGAAGTGCGGATGATCTGCGCGTGGTCGCTGGGCAGGTCCGGCGAAACAGACGTCATCCTGCCGATCATGGAGACGCTTGTAAAAGTTTCAGGCCTTGCGGGAATGAGGCTCTCCTCCACCGTGTTTGAACTCGGGAAAAAAGCCATTGATCCGCTTGTTCAGATACTCGACAACAAGGATCCCGCGGTGCGGACGCTCGCGATACACCTGCTTGCTGAAGTCGGCGGGCATTCAACCGCAAAACACATAACCAGGAAGACGGCAAAAGATGAACACAAAGAAGTAAGGATAGCCGCGTATAAAGCCCTGGGAACCCTTGAAGAACCATCGGCTGAAACCGTTTTTTCCGAGGGGTTGAAAGACGATGCCTGGGAAGTGCGCGCCCAATCTGCGCGCGGGCTGGGTATGATCGGCTCGGATATCTCTTCCGGGCTGCTGAAGAAAGCGCTTGAAGACACAAACTGGTGGGTTCGCAGGAACGCGGGCGAAGCCCTCACAAAACTAGGTCAAAAAGGCAAAAAAATGCTAGTACTGGTACAAAAAACAGGCGCAAGCGCGGAAGCAAGGAATGCCGCGGCGCAATGGATGGATACCCTTGAACAGCTTGGCTAATATAATCAGCTATTTTTTCATAGTGTATATCATGCTTATCAGCATGTATACCCTGCTTATTTTCTGCCTTTCCTTTGTCGGCCTTTTACAGCACCGGCTGAAGGAAAAATTCGCTACCCCTCTTGAAATCAGAAAAGCAAAAATAACCCCGCCCGTTTCCATTCTGGTGCCCGCGCACAACGAGGAAAAATCCATCGCGGCGAGCATAAAATCACTACTGAACCTTGAGTACGGCGAGTTCGAGGTAGTGGTTATCAACGACG
>Ga0208373_1005830_pt1 | contig 10067 bp, 7 predicted proteins | sample RifOxyC2_FD_184036 | JGI IMG/M metagenome (GOLD analysis project Ga0208373, IMG submission 184036) | Soil microbial communities from Rifle, Colorado - Rifle Oxygen_injection C2 (SPAdes) | ecosystem: Environmental > Terrestrial > Deep subsurface > Rock core/Sediment | place: Rifle, Colorado... | reverse complement strand
CGCGTGATATCAAGGCGGTTAAATCATTGGGCGAGCTTTACCTTTTAAAGAATGACACTAAAAAAGCTGTGCATTATTACCAGATGGCGTTTTCTTTAAAACCTTCGGATATGCAAACGGCTCGGGCATTAAAAGACTTAGCCGCATTGACCACCCTGAATGAAGGGGGCTGGTCTACTGCTAAGTCATCACGCGATATCGTTAAGGACACCAAGTCATCGCAGGAGCTTGAAAAGGAAAGTCAGTTTGTTAGGGACAGTGACATTCCCCAGGAAATCAGCCGCTTAAAAAACCTAATTGGCCAAAATACAAGTAATCCTGATAATGTTCGTTTTCTAAAAAAGATTGGCGAATTGCAGGCACGACAGAAAGATTTCACCGCTGCCCTAACCACTTACGAGAAAGCTTTGAAATTGACACCTTCGGACGGGTCGCTCTCTGTAAAAATAGGGGATATTAAAGTTCAGGTATTTGACGGCCGAATAAAAGAGCTTCAGCAGAAGTTGAAATCAGAACCGTCCAATCTCATGGCTAAGGATACGCTTGCCAAAATTATTCAGGAGAAGAATACTTTTCGGATAGAAGAATACCGCCAACGGGTAAGATTGTACCCGACTAATTTAATTTATCGGTATCAATTAGGCCGGGCGTTTTATGACGCCAGGCTTCTTGATGAAGCTGTGGCAGAATTCCAGGCTAGTTTGCGCGACCATAAACTTAAAACAGATTCACTGAATTACCTGGGGTTATGTTTTAGCTCTAAGAAACTTTATGATATGGCTATCGGGCAATTTATCAAAGCATTGGAAGGAGGATCATTAACCTCGGAATACACCAAGGCCATCAGGTATAATTTGGCATTAGCTTATGAAGCTAATCAGAATCGCGAACAGGCTGTGACTGAATACAAGAAAATAATGGAGGTGGATATAAATTACCGCGATGTCAGCGACCGGGTGAATAAACTGCAATCGGCGACAAGATAGTCTTACCCTTAAAGCAAATTGAAATAAAAGTTAACGTGCCTTTGCGGATTGGAATGATTAACGTAATTTAAAGTGGAGGCGTTTATGAAGGGCATAACAGGTTTTATAGTTTTTGCAATAATGTTGTTTGGTTTGATTGGTGCAGGGTGTGATGGTAAGGGAAAGCTTCTGCAGGAGCGGCTGGACAGGACTACGAATGAGCTGGAAGATGTTCGGGTAAGCCTTGAAAAAACTGGCCAGATAGCTGATAAGGTTCCGGTTTTAGAAGCGAAGATAAAACAGAATCAAGAAGATATGGGTAAGTTAAAGGCAAGCATTGATGGATTCCAGCAAGATAAAGATAAGGCCTTAAAAGAAAAAGAAGATGCCGTTCAGAAAAGCAAGCGCCTTAAAGATGATAATGCCAAGTTGAACGAAATGATTAAGTCCTTAAAGGAGGAAAGCGTTGACTTGAAGAGGCGTATCAGGGAGTTAGAGAGCGCTTTAAACGACTCAGGAAAATAATTTCCTCAATTCACGGTGAAGGATTTTACCGCTAGTCGTCTTTGGCATATCCTTGATAGCAATAAATTTTACCATTTTTGGCTTTTTGTAAGAGGCTATTTTATCGCGGCAGAATTCTATAATTTCTTCTTCGCAGACAGAAGCGTTATCTTTTGTTGATACCACGGCGATAACTTTTTCACCCCATTTATCATCTGCCAATCCGATTACCGCGACCTCAAAAACTTTTGGATGACAGGATAAAATGTCTTCAACTTCTGAGGGGTAGATATGTTCACCGCCAGAGATAATCAGGTTGTCTTTACGATCAATCAGGTAGTAGTATCCGTCAGCATCTTGACGGGCCATATCGCCGGCTGAGAACCATTCGCCGGAGAATGACCCCTTTGTTTTATCGGGCAACTTATAGTAACCGCTGAAGAGCATTGGTCCGCGGGAATACAGTTCTCCGATCTGTCCGGTTCTGATTTCTTTATGATGGCTATCCAGAATTTTTATGCAATCAGTGCCCAATGATTCCCGGCCGATTGAGCCAACCTTGATTAGCTGTTCTTTGGGTTTTAAGACGGTGACAATACCTGCTTCGGTAGACCCGTAGCCTTCGTATAACTCGACATTTTTGAAGTAATCCATCACTTGCGTCTTGATGTTACCTCGGGCCGGCGCCGAGGAACAGAGCAATTTTTTTATAGATTTAACATTATATTTTCGTCGAATACTATCGGGTGTATTGAGAATCAGATGATAATGAGTAGGAATAAGTGAAATAAAGGTTATTTTTTCTCTTTCTATAATCTGTAGTATTTCCGTTGGGTCAAAGTGGCGGGCTGGATGAACATAAACACTACCACCCAGATAAGTTATCGTGAATGAAAAGAAAGTAGTGTTTACATGGCACAATGGCATGACATTGAGGCAGATATCGTCCGGGGTAAATCCGAAATCACTGGCATTAATAAGATAAAAGGCGATATATGATTCATGAGAGCGTAGCACGCCCTTGGGGTTACCTGTAGTGCCTGAAGTGTATAGTAACACCCAGATATCGTCAGGTTTTATCAGGCAGTTTGGTTCGGCATCAGGCATTTCTTGCAGTGATAATTCGTAATCAGAGTTTTTTTCACGCGTACCCATTGGAATATGAGCCGAATCATTAGGCGAGCTGTTGATAATAAAGTAATGCTTTACCTGAACCAAAGAGTTTTTAATTGATTCTATAAGTGGCGAAAATTCACTGTGAAAGAAAAGGGCTTTGCTGTCGGCGTTATTGATAATATATGAAACTTCAGAAGAGCTTAGGCGGAAATTTATGGGGTTTATAATGATGCCGGTTTTGGCGCAGGCCAGATATAATTCAATAATCTCAAGGCAGTTTTCCAGAAAGCAGGAAATCTTATCCCCCTTTTTTAGGCCCAGAGTGAGCAGGAGGCATGATAGTTTATTAACTCTTTGGTTTAATTGTTTAAATGTTAGTGACGAGAATTTACTTTTGAATGCTGTTTTTTGGGGATTTTTTACGGAAATTACCTTGAGCATTTCTCCCAGGTTTAACCATAAGGCATTTCCCATTTTATAGTCCGTTATTTCTCGGGGTTGGTATCGATCTCTGTGTTTTTAGCCGTATGCCTGGATGGGGCTTTAAATATTTCTTGTGGTTGATATAATAGTACCGTAACATAAACGACAGTTACAATAGCCGCAAGGCCGGTTAGTCCAGCGAGTACCAGCATGGCCGGAGGCTTTTCCCTGGGCGCTCTGGGTGGCATCTCCATTCTTGGATGCACGCCTGGTTTCGGGACTCTTTTTCTGACAATAACCTCTTCATATACGCTCTCCCCTTCATCGTAAACCTCTTCTGTAACTCTGGGTGCAGGTTTTTTTTTCGGCATGCTCGGGGCCTTGATGGTCTCTAAAATTGGTAATAAATCTCCGCCACTAATAGTGCCAACTACTTTATGGCAACGGGTGCATTTTAATTTCATTCCGTCTTTTAGAGAAGCGATGTCATACTTGGTATCACAAATTGGACATTCAACAATAGTGGACATAAAAACATTCTCCCTTATATCGGATTAGTACTAATTACTCAATAGAGAACATAGCATAACTTCGCGTGTAAATCAAGAAAATATTTATTTTATTTTATGGCCCAGTTTTGCATCTTTTATTACTCCCGACAGGACTCGAACCTGTACTCCTGGCTTCGGAGGCCAGTGCTCTATCCAATTGAACTACGGGAGCATTAAAAGACGCAGCGGTATCTATCCGTGCCCATCACACTAACGGAACTATAAGTATTTATATCCAGACAAACACCCATTGAGATACTACATTGGAATAAGTGCGGGGTCAAGTTTTGGTTGGTTTTGTTTGACTTTACCAGATTATAAATTATGAAGATGGGTACTATGAGGCGACTTTTGAAAACACTTTTAGTTTTTGGTTTAGGCTTGATTATTAATGCATCTTTTATTTCTTATGCCCAGGAAAATAACACCCAAGATGGCGTAATACCGCCGATTCCTGTTAAAGCTGTCGAACCGGTCGAATCTGCCATGCAGAAACCAGAACCATCGGCTTATGTACGTTACGGACAGATGGAAATTCGTAAGGAAGACAGTGTTCAGATCACAGCCTTTACCAATAAGGTTGAATTATATCAGGCTGGAAAGATACTTAAGGCTGAAACTCTTGTCGCCCGCAATAAAACAAGGGACGGTAATATCCTGAACGGCAGGGATATTATATTTGATGAGGTTTACGCTGAGGGAAACGTCAAGGTTATCAGCGAAAATGACATTTTATCTGCAGATCGTTTCTACTATAATTTTATTAATGATACGGCTATTATTATTAACCTGGAAATCAGGACCTCGGTCCGGGATAAACGTGAGCAGGAACTTACAGTTGTCATTAGGGCTAATATTGCTTACCAGGTAAATAAAAGCACTATAATTGCCCGAAATGCCTCAGTGACCACCTGCCCGCATGGTCAGCCACATTATTATTTCTGGGCAAATCAAGTGTCTTTTATCAAAGATGCGACCGGTAAGCATATTATTATTAACCATTTGGTGCCGCACATAGCCGGTATCCCGGATGACTCTATTATAAGGACGGCCCGTTTTTCCAAATCCAGCCGGCTGGGCCAGAGTACGGATGTAAAACTGGGGCTTAATATAAAAAAATATGTCCGTGACGAAAAAGATGAAATCATAAAGGATCGGGATGGTTATTATAAAACTAAATTGTGGGGTGACTTGACGCTGGATGAACATATTTATGAAAAGCGCGGATTGGCATCTGAACCGAAATTAGTATATAACTGGCAGAGCTATGAGGGGTTTATTGATAGTTATTATATTCATGATAAAGGACCTGACCCTAATTTAAAATATAATATTTTACTATATAAAACACCTCCAGAAATGGCTACGGTAACCAATGAGGAAAGAGGTCGTTTTCATATGTTCCACAGGCAGAACATCAGTCCTAACCTGCGAGGCGATGTAGAAATGTATTATCTCTCGGACCGCTATTTTTTGCCGGAATTTTTTAACGATGAGTACAAGGAAAGAAAGCCAACCGAATCATATATTTATTTGCGTTATCTTAGATATAATAAGGCAATAGTTTTATTGGAGCAACCGACCCTTAATAGTTTTCGTAATAAGACAGATTATCAGCCTCAACTTAAGGCGTATTTAATGGACGAACCGCTCATAATTTTACCTTCAATTCCTTTATACTATTCGGGAGTCGTAGAGCTTTCTAATATGGAGAGACGGCTGGATGATTTACCATCAATTCCCGGATATCAAGCCGATCGTGTCGACAGTTTTAATGAAATGTCCGCCCCGTTAGAACTAAATTTCATCAAATTCACCCCGTTTATTTCTGGCCGGTGGACCGGTTATAACAAAACATTGCAGGATAATAATTACACGGTTCGTTTTGTCGGGTCGGAAGGTGCCAGGCTGTTTACCCAGTTTTATCGTGCTTTTGATCTTAAAGAGAAGCCGTTGGGTATTTCCAATCCTGTGCATACCGTCTCTTTTGATGTTCGTTATACCAACCATAGTTATGTCAGCACCCCGTCTTCAGATTTATACTTTTTTGACAATACCGATCGATATGATGAGCTTGGGGAGTGGTTCTTTGAAATTCGGAACCGTTTTAAATCGGAGCATAATGGGGCCTACAATGAATTTCTGGATATTGGATTGTCTATCGAGCGTTATTCCAAGCCCATTACTAATGCTATGTCAAATTATCTTTATCCGATGAGCTCGCTGGTAATCCCTCCGGTAGAGAACAATGATTTTCCTGAGCGGAAAATATCCGACCTTAATATTGATGTTTTACTTACTCCGGCGGCGCCATTTTCATTAAGAACTGTCTGGCAGTATAATACAAACACTCATCAGGGCGAGGTTTGGTATTTCAATATTAATTTTGTGCCTTATTCCATGTGGACTGTCTCTCTTTTCGGTAATTATATCTTAGGTCGTACTGATACCTATGGATTAAACTTGACTTGTTCGCCTTTGGAAAAGTGGGAATTGTCTGTTGCAGATCAATATGATTTTCAAGCCGGAGACTTTATCAATCGGCGTTATTCCTTACGCCGGGACTTGCACGAGTTCTTCCTTGAATTTGCCGTGATGATTGATAAGGGAAAGGATGAGAAGAATTTTAATATTATGCTCTCTCCAAAGAGCGTTAAATGATGCTCGGCCTGAATTCTGCCGCCTTGACGGGAAGGGTGGTGATTTGTATATAGGTATTAACGTGTTATTCTGGACGGACGCAATATATTTGAATCAGCCAGATTGAACCAACAATGTTTATTTATTACTGAATTAAGAGGAGTTGATTATGGGGAAAGCTATTTATGCCGGAACCTTTGACCCCTTGACCCGGGGGCATATTGATGTTATTGAGCGTGGCGCTAAGTTATATGGCAAACTAATTGTAGCTGTGGCTGATAACTTGTCTAAAAACCCGATATTCTCAAGGCAGGAACGAGTTGCGCATATAAAAAAGGTGGCCTCAAGGTATCCCAATGTTACCGTAGATTCATTTAAGGGGTTATTGATTGATTATGTCCGCCGGCAGAAAGCCCATATTATTCTGCGTGGCATAAGGACGATTTCTGATTTTGAGTATGAATTCCAGATGGCCCTGACAAATCGGGCTATCGCGCCGGATATTGAGACTGTTTTCGTGATGACCTGCGAAAAATATTCTTACATTTCGTCACGTTTATTAAAGGAAGCTGTTTCTTTGGGTGCGGATATGACGTTGTTTGTTCCTTCCGAAATCCAGGATGCCCTTAAAAAGAAGCTTCATCGCAAGTAGCCAACAGGCTACTTCCTGTTTTTTAATGTCGGCTCATCGCTGACCGATAGTTTCCAGCATCCTCTGGCCCGTCGGCGCGATAATACCTTGCGACCGCCTTTTGTTTTCATTCTAGCCCTGAATCCGCCCTTGCGACGTCGCTTTGTTTTTGATGGCCTGTATGTGCTTTGCATAGTTACCCCTTTTCTTTCTCAAACTAATAATTAATGAGTATTTTTTCTATCAAATCCTATTAAATAAGGCAAGAAAAAGACGGCATTGAATTGTTGACTTATTATTAGAATTAACTATTCTAACCATCGTTAGAAACAATGCTTTAAGGGGGTGTTTACCGTTTAGCTATGAAAATCACAGAGCTTATTAAATCGCACAAGGCAAAGATCGGCATTATTGGCATGGGATATGTCGGGCTCCCCTTAGCGAAAGTCTTTTCTTATAAGGGATTCCCGGTAACCGGTTTTGATATCGACCCGATTAAGATAAAGGCCTTGAAGCAGGGCAAATCTTATATTAAGCATATACCGGCCTCACTGGTTCAGGAAATGCGTAATAAATACAAATTTAACGCCACGGATAATTTTAAAGAACTCAAGGCTATGGACGCAATTATTATATGCGTGCCAACGCCCTTGACCGTCATGCGTGATCCGGATATGTCATATATTGAAAATACCGCCCGGAGTATTGCCGCTAATTTGAGAAAAGGTCAGCTTATCGTTCTAGAAAGTACAACCTATCCGGGCACGACCGATGAAGTAGTTAAGCCCATCCTGGAAAAAACCGGCCTGAAGTGCGGCCGGGATTTCTATCTGGCTTTTTCGCCAGAAAGAGAAGATCCGGGTAATCCTAAGTATTCCACCGAGAAAATTCCTAAGGTAGTTGGCGGAGTGGATAAGATTGCCACGGATATTGCGGTTATGCTTTATGAAAAGGCTGTGGCCAAGGTTGTTCGGGTTTCTTCGGCCCGAGTGGCGGAATCCACCAAGTTGATGGAAAATATTTATCGTTGCGTCAATATTGCTTTGGTTAATGAACTCAAGATGCTTTTTGATAAAATGGGTATTAATATCTGGGATGTAATTTCTGCGGCATCCACAAAGCCTTTTGGATTCCAAAGTTTTTATCCGGGTCCTGGACTAGGTGGGCACTGTATTCCTATAGACCCATTTTATCTCTCCTGGAAAGCAAGGCAGTATGAGATGACCACCAGATTCATTGAGTTGGCAGGTGAAATAAACATCTCAATGCCTTATTATGTTGTGGCCAGAACAATGGAAGCATTGAATAAGCGTTCTAAATCATTAAGGAATTCACGCATTCTGATTTTAGGCATGGCTTATAAAAAAGACGTGGATGATTTAAGGGAGTCCCCGTCCCTGAAACTGATGGAATTATTCCAGGAGCAGGGCGTTAAGGTAATTTATAACGACCCGTTCATACCGAAACTGCCGCGCCTGAGGCACTATAAATTCCCTCCTCTAAAATCAACCCCGCTTTCAGAGGCGATGCTCAAAAAACAGGATGCGGTAGTTATTTCTACTGACCATACGGCTTATGACTACCAGTGGTTGGTCCAGCATAGCCGACTGGTCGTAGACACCCGCAACGCAGCTAAAAACGTGGTGGGCTTCAGCGACCGCATCGTTCGCGCCTAACAACTAAATTATTATTTCATGAGAATAGTATTCTCTGTTATCTGCTGTCTCCTGTGCGCATCGTTTTCTTATCCTGAAACGAATAATCCTGAGAAAGAAGGCGGCAATAAATACTTTTTTAACCCGGAGCATATTGCTTTTAAGAATGATTCTGGTTTTGAGAAGATGCCTAAACCTAATGAGGGCGACTGGCTGGATAGATTTAAGGAGAACGGCCAGACATTTGAACAGTATCTAAAGCAGAATCCGAACCGGCCTAACAATAAACGTTACGTCATTTATCTCCAGCCGCTAGGCGAATTCAATGAAGAGCAAAACAACCTGTTAAGGAAGGCAAAAGAATTCACCGCCATATTTTTTCAGATGGACGTGGTTGTCACCGCTACTAGGTCGATGCCGGTAAACTGTTCGCGGGACCGCAGCGGACCAAACGGAAAATGGAGACAATATCAAGCGGGAGCAATTATGGATAAAACCCTCAAGCCCTCATTACCCAAAGACGCTTTTTGTTATCTTGGAATTACGATGGGTGATCTTTATCCTGATGAAAGCTGGAATTTCGTGTTCGGCCAGGCGAGTTTGGGGGAAAGAGTTGGCGTCTATTCGTTAGCCCGCTATTTCCCGTCGTTTTACGGTGAGAAGGAGACGCCGGGAAGCGGCATACTTGCGCTCAGGCGTTCCTGCAAGGTTCTTTCACATGAGGCCTGCCATATGTTCGGCCTACTGCATTGTATCTTTTATCAATGCGATGAGAGCGGGAGCAATAGTTTGGAAGAAACAGACAGGTATCCACTGCATCTTTGTCCTATTTGCCTTAAGAAATTGGCGTGGAATATTGGTTTTGATATAATCAAGCGAGAAAAAGAGCTATTAAAATTCTACCAGGATAACAAGCTGAGCGAAGAGTTTAAATGGGCCGAGAAACGGTTAGTAACTATTTCTAAAGAACCTTATGGAAAATAAACTTGCCGAAATCATAAAGCGATACGAAGAGATAGAGGCGCTTATTATTCAGCCCGAGATAATCGGCAGTCAATCTCGTTATGCTTCATTGATGAAGGAGCGCGGCGGTTTGGCTAAATTTGTGGAACGCATCAAGGCGCTGGACGAAATTCGCCGACATAAAAAAGAGGCCCAGGAACTCATCAGTCAACATCAATCAGATAAGGATTTTATCGACATGACCAACGAGGAGCTCGCTATGTTGACAGAAAAAGAAAAGAATCTTATGTCCGATCTGGAAGAGATGTTTCTGGTCAACGAGGAGCGGGGCGACCGAAACGTAATCATGGAAATCCGGGCTGGCACTGGCGGCGACGAATCGGCTCTGTTTACTGCAGATTTGTTTCGGATGTACACCAAATACGCGGATCGCCAAGGGTGGAAATGCCTACTCATGGACTCCAGCCCGACCGGATTGGGCGGGTTTAAAGAAGTGGTTTTTTCCATTGAAGGCGAAAATGTCTATAAAAACCTAAGATTTGAAAGCGGCGGGCACCGAGTCCAACGGGTGCCCAAGACCGAGGCCAGCGGCCGGATTCACACCTCGGCCTGCACCGTC
>Ga0208373_1005829_pt1 | contig 10068 bp, 10 predicted proteins | sample RifOxyC2_FD_184036 | JGI IMG/M metagenome (GOLD analysis project Ga0208373, IMG submission 184036) | Soil microbial communities from Rifle, Colorado - Rifle Oxygen_injection C2 (SPAdes) | ecosystem: Environmental > Terrestrial > Deep subsurface > Rock core/Sediment | place: Rifle, Colorado... | reverse complement strand
ACTGAAGAAAGAATACCGATGATTGCGATCACCACGAGGAGCTCGATCAACGTAAAACCTTTCTGTGTCTTCTTAATTGAAGTGAACATCATAAAAATACTTATGAACTAATAAAACCACTTATAATACATACACAATAAACTATACATAAATACTACCACAAAAGTCCCGTATCATACACAAGGAACCCCCATATACACAAAACCACCCCGCAATATGCGGGGTGGTTCGTGCAAAACCCTGAGTGAGGGATTATGGCTTCAAGTCGTAGCACTGATCAGGAGCGGCGGTGCCGGTCGCACAATCAGTGAAACTTGTATCAAGCTGGCCCTGTGCCACACCTGATGCTGCAGTGTTCGCGAATGTACCGAATCCACCGGCAGCAACGACGGTATCGTCTGCATCAGCGGTCAACACAGTGTTGTCTGAACGCTCAAGTGTGGAAGCGAGTGCATAGGTCGTACATGCTGTTGTCGAGATACACTCTGCACCGGCAGCAGTGATACCACGATAGAAGTACTTATTCGTTGCTGGTCCTGCTGGAGGCAATGGAACCTTTGGAAGGAAGCCACTGTTCATGAGGATCTGCACACCACCGTCGATCGTTGCAGTACTTGCAATGCCTGGTGTGGTTGATGGATAAGACTGATTTGCATCGAAGTAAAGTTCGAGTGCGAGCTGGATCTGACCAACGTCAGACACACGCTTTGCGTCACGAGACTTTTGGCGTGCTGTTGAGAGCGATGCGAGAACAACTGAAGAAAGGATACCGATGATTGCGATCACCACGAGGAGCTCGATCAACGTAAAACCTTTCTGTGTCTTCTTAATTGAAGTGAACATCATAAAAATACTTATGAACTAATAACGAATAAATAATGGCACTTTTGTTTCGACGTCACTCAGACATTGCGCACGAGTGCACAGAACCCTCGCTCGTCAAAATAAATTGTCACGGACCCTTGCCTCAGAGTTTCGAAGCAATATATATATGGTACCACGGAAAATATGAAGTAAATTGGGTACTCTGTGGATAAGTACAAAGAAGAAACACCTATTTCCATTAAGGTAATAGATGACCCTATATTGAGTACAGCTCGAGGTGCAAGAAAATTTTTAACCAAGCTGTAGAGCGACCAATTTTCTTAATGGTGCCCCATCTTAGAAAAATGAAAGACCCTTCGTGGTGTAATGCTGCACAAAAAACAACTACAGCAACAAAGTAAAGACTGGACAGAGCCTTCTTAACTAGAAGGATCCTGCGATATCGTAAATTGGCATAAGGATAGAAGTCAGGAGTCCTCCAACGCCAAGACCAAGAAGGATGATCATTGCCGGTTCGATCAAACTAATGAGTGTGTCGACAGCCGTATCCACCTCACGTTTATAGAATTTTGCGAGTGTTTCAAGGATACTTCCCACCTCACCCGTTTCTTCACCAACTTTGATCATCTGCACCATGATACCCGGAATGACATCATGTTTTGCCATTGCAGCAGAAAGAGCCACGCCGCCGCGAATATCTTGAGCGGCTTGCATAAGAGCAGAACGATACACCTCATTTCCTACGGTTGATGCTGATATTTCCATTGCGCGCACCATTGCAATACCCGAAGAAAGCATGGTATTTAAGTTGTCCGCAATACGGGCGAGATAGAGCTTTTTATAGAGATCACCAATATAAGGAACAGAGAGCGAGAGGTGTGCGAGATATTTCTTCCCCTTCTCCGTATGTGCATATCTCCAAAGAAGAAATATTGCTGTCACAAGTACAACAAGAAAGAGTAGACCGTAGTGAATGAAGAAGTTCGACAGACCAATGACGATCTTGGTGTAGAACGGAAGCTCTTTTCCTGTCTCAAGAATGATCGCCGAAAGTTTTGGAATGACCACAACAAGCATGAGGATCATCACCACAATAAAGACCACAACAACGAAGGCAGGGTAAATGAGTGCATTCTTCGTCTTTGATACAAGCTCATAGGAACGATCGAGATAATCGGCAAGATAATTGAATGTGTTTGAAAGATTTCCCGATTCCTCACCCGCGCGGACCATGTTCACGTAAAAATCAGAAAAGACATCGGGATGCTTTCCGAGTGCATTCGAGAGAGACATACCACCCTGAATATCCTCGGCGACCTCTTCGAGGCGTCTGCGAAGAGTTGTGTTCTCAGCCTCAAGCGCAAGAAGTTGAAACACGCGAAGTGCGGAGACTTGTGCTTTGAATAAGGTTGCGATCTGTCGCGACAAGATGACCACATCGCGATACGACACCCTTGGTCCAGAAGTCATTGCGCGCTCCCAGAATGACACCTGGTCTGCGGGGACGATAGAAACGATGATGAGCTTTCTGCGCTGGAGTGCAGAAATTGCAATATCAACAGTAGCCGCTTCGATATTCCCCTGCTTCTCTTCTTCGTTTAATTGATCGATCGCTTTATATCGGTACAACATAGATATTCATCATCATAACGTTGATGACTTTATTATACAACAGCAAAAAGAAAAATGATCCGCTGCTGAGTAGTTACACTGGTTTTAGCAATGCAAAAAACCACAAAATGAGTTCTTTTATTTTGGAATGTAGTGCGCGAAGCAAGAGAATAATGTTTCAAATCCGTAAAATAAAATCTCATACTTGAGCACAATTCAAGGCAGATACGAGAAGCGGAGCAAAATGTATGCCACATACATTGCGCGAGCATCAGAGTATCTAACGAAGAAGTGTGCCAAATATGAGATTTTAGCTAGATCATGCGCTCAAGAGCACGCGGATTAAATGAATGTAAATATGCATTCTCCGCAGTGATCTCCCCCGCACGGACCAATTCAGCGAGCGAGCGATTCATGTCGATCATACCAAGCTCAGAACCTGTTTCAATGACCATTGGGATCTCGTGTGTACGACGCTCACGAATAAGATTTGCAACAGCATTATTATTGATGAGAAGTTCGTACGCAGGCACTTGTCCGCCAGAGATATTTGGAATCAAGCGCTGAGAGAATATCCCCGCAAGTGAGCCTGAGAGCTGAACACGGATCTGATCTTGTTGATCCGCGGGGAATGAGTCAATGATACGGTCAATGGTCTGAGCGGCATTATTCGTGTGAAGCGTCGAGAATACCATGTGACCTGTTTCTGCGGCAGTTACTGCAGTTGCAATGGTGTCCAACCCGCGCATCTCACCAATAAGAATGATATCCATGTCTTCGCGGAAACACGCGCGAAGTGCAACGGGAAAATCTGCCGTATCAAAACGCACCTCACGCTGACTAATGATCGAGCGATCGGGAGTAAACACATACTCGATAGGATCTTCGATAGTGATGATATTTTCTGAACGCTCACGATTGATCATCTCGATCATCGCAGCAAGTGTTGTCGACTTTCCTTGACCAACGGGACCCACCACAAGAAAGAATCCCTGCTTTTTTCTTGTGAAAGTCTCAAGTATGGGAGGGAGACCCAACTCCTGAAGAGTCTTCACCTTCTTTGGAATAAGACGGAGCGCGCATGCAACAGTCCCCTTTTGAAAGAACCCATTACCACGAAAACGTGCTTCTTTTCCGAAACTGAATGAGAAGTCCATCTCCTTTGTTTCGATGAACATCTTATAACTTTGATCATCAAGAAGCTCCTTCATGAGACCGAGCGTATCCTCCGGCTGTAGTGGAGGTTTTTTTACGAGTGGCACAAGCTCTCCCGCAACACGAATGGTTGGATGACGTCCCACGACGAGATGGAGGTCTGAGGCACCCTCATGGATGACGGTGAGAACAAGATCTTCGAGTTCTTTGCGATATTCTGCTTGTGTCATGATCGTTAATGATTATTTTTTATTCTTCTCTATTGCGTCGAGTACCTTATCGACAACTTCTGATGGAGTTGCTGATGCCTTGATAATAAATCCTGCGGCACCGAGGCTTTTCCCGCGGTCGATATCTTCTTGCTGTCCAAGATTCGAAAGGATCATAACCAGCGCATCTGGAATAAGCTCTTCTTTTTTGACCTGTTCAAGGAATTCAAAGCCATCCATCGTCGGCATCACAAGATCGACAACCATCACATCAGGGACATAACCTCCGCGCAACTTCTCGAGCGCATCGATCGTCCCGCTCGAAGTAGTGACACTGAAATTCTTTTGTGAAAATTTCAGTGAATACATATCAAGAAGAAATGCGTCGTCATCGATGATCAAAATATTATATGAAATGTCTTTTTCCTTTGGCATAGGTTGTTATTATACGATATTATTGATTTCCTCGAAAGGAATAGTCCCGTTAAATGCTTTCAGTAGCGCGTCGTCTTTCATGGTCAACATCCCCTTTGCGCGCGCAGCCTCGTAGACCGCCTGCTCAACAGGATTCGTTAAGATCACATGCTCAAGATCGCGATCCATCTTCAAAAACTCAAACACTGCGGTGCGCCCCTTCGTACCAGAAGGGCATGCAGGAGACGGTACTGCTTCATACACATGGTCGGGTATGATGATGGTCGAACGCACAGATTCAGGAAGATCGGCAAGCTGTTTTGTAAGCATCATGCGCATACTCTCAGTCAGTGGTGTCGCCTTCTTTGAGTCGGGGCACATTGTACGCAAAAGACGTTGACCGACCGCAAGAATGAGCGTTGGCGCGATCAGATACGGGTCCACTTCCATGTCGATGAGACGTGGTATGACGCCTGCGGCGTTGTTGGTGTGAAGCGTTGAGAACACGAGATGTCCCGTGAGCGCAGCCTGGATGGCGAGCTGTGCAGTTTCTTTATCTCGGATCTCTCCCACCATGATGATGTCTGGGTCCTGACGCAAGATAGAACGCAGACCGCTTGCGAAGGTGTATCCGATCTCTGGACGCACCTGAGACTGACTCACTCCGGGAATATTGTACTCCACCGGATCTTCAAGACTAATGACGTTGCGCTTTTCACGATCAAGCTCATTTAACATCGAATAGAGTGTCGTTGATTTACCCGAACCCGTTGGACCAGTCACCAAAATAAGGCCGTATGGCGTACTGATTGCATCACGCACAAGCGCGAGATGCTCAGGAGAAAATCCCATCATGTCGAGCGTCTTGATACCTCGCCCCGAGTCCAAGATACGCATCACCACTTTCTCTCCGTAATATGCGGGAAACGTTGAGACACGAAAGTCTACCTTCTTCCCATCCATGCGCGCACTGAAACGACCGTCCTGTGGCTTACGTTTCTCATCGAGCTTTAACTGCGCCAAGATCTTGATACGCGCAACAACGGCACTGTGAATATTTGCAGGAAGAATGAGTGATGTATACATGACACCGTCAACGCGAAAACGTACACGGATCTTATCTCCCGTATGCTCAATGTGCACGTCAGATGCATTACCCTCAACCGCGTGCTTCAAGATGACTGCAACGATCTTTGTAACTGGTGCATCTTCGACGATCTTTGTCTCTCCACCCTCCTTTGTCTCGACGTGTTCATGTGTCTCAACAGATTGGACATTGTTTTGCACATCTTCATCAACCACAGCACCCCCACCCGTCGTATCAAGCTCAGAAAGAGCAGCAGTAACTTCACCAGAAAGATTCTGATATTGTATCAAGATGATATTAAAATCCGGTTGGGAAATAAGAAAAAGCTTGTATGGCATTCCCAATTTTGAAGAAATGAATTGTATTGCGTCGCGAGACTGGCTTTGATCAGGGTCAACAATGCCGATCTCAAGCACATTATCGACGACAGCAAGTGGTGCGATCTGATAATGTCGCGCAGACTCCTCGGGAATATTTCGCAGTACATCAACAGAAACCTTGTGCCCATCGAGCTTTCGTGATGGGAGTCCATAATACTCGCTCTTGAGTGCGAGAACCTGATCATCGGTCATTCCCCCTTTCGTAAGCACGTCATCGACTCCCCCGGGCGCCTTTTCAGCCGAAGCAATGATACTCGGAATATCTTCTTCTCGGAATAATCCTTTTTGTGCTAAATGGAGTAGGAAGCTCATATGAAACTATGTCTGTATCATAACAAAGAACTGCACACTCTGGAATGCGCAAATCAAAAGATATGGAGGATAGTGAAATATTATGAACGAAAAATCTCCTCAACATATTCTCCGAAGTGGAGATGGTGAGGGTCGCAAAGGCATGTGCGTCACTTAAAACACAAAAGAACCATCACTGATGGTTCTTTTGTGTTTTAATATTCTGATTATTTTACACCGATCACCAGACCATCGAGCTTCGTAGACACACTTGCACTTGCCTTGATGCTTGCACGATACGCAGCCTCACTTGCTGAACGATTCTGGCGCTCCTTCTCTCTAATACTCTCAGGCAATGAGAATGGATACTCTCTTCCGAGTGTCGAAGTGGCGATCGTTACGGGGAAATCTCGGAGCGACTGATACACGGGATCATTAAAGATAGAGTTATCCATTTTTATGGAATTCAGTGTCGCAAGCGCGATCTTCACCTTTGCTCCAAGCTCTTTTGACTCCTCTCCTGGCTTTGCAACAAGACTTGGAGCGATCAAAGAAAGGAGTGGTGGACTATCTTCTTTTTTCCAAAAGTAAAATCCTCCCAAGATAACAAGCGGTATAATGAGCACGACAACGATATCAATGACGGTTTGTCTTCCATTCATAAAATTATGGGTGAAGAGAATAGCTGGTAATCGAAATGTTGTATTTGTATACAATAGACTCTGGTGACTGATATCTTCCGTTGGTTGGCGATACTTCCTCAGAGCTAAAGCCCACACTCGTCATCTCTCTTAATGCAAGACTGTCTTGAATATCGCGAAGGAAATCTTGAAACACGGGATATGGAGCAGCAACAGAGAATGTGATCTTGTTCTCATTATATTTTGAAGAATCGGTTTTTTCCGCAACCGTTGCATTTGGACCCATCAAGACCAAACCATGGAGCCGTGCGAGCGATTCCATCTCGATAATGAATTTGATCGGGTCTATCTTGTCAGGCAAGATCGTCGAAAGCGTCTGCTCGGAACCCGCGGGGAAAGACGCGTACAACTCTTTTATGTGAGTGAGTCTTTCGTTTGCCAACCGTGCGTCTTTAAGATTTTCCTCAAGCTCATCCTCGACAGCTTGCTGCCTGCGAATATCGACATACGTAGGGTCAATGACCGATACATAGATGGACGCAGAGAGTATGACAAGAATGATTGGAATAATATATCGGTTCATATGTTTATTGAGGAAGTGAAATAATACCTGACTCAATATCTGCCGGCGCCTGATCCATCTTATTCAACTGGTTTTCGGTTTCCACCAACTTATTATATTTCGTATACAAAGGATTGATCACAAGCTCTGCACCAAAAGTAACGATGCCTGTCGCCTCGTCAGCAACAGGGGCTGATATCTTTACGGTTTTGACCATCGGGACCATCTTGCGCCATGATTCCCCTTGAAAATATACAGCGCTATAGCTGGGCGCCTTTGCGGAGAGCGTCACAATATAGTCACCGTTCGTACCCTTCGTATACCCAAGCGAAGTTAGCCCAATATTTACCGCAGTACTCTCTTCGAGAAGAAGGAGTATGGTCGAGAATACGGTGTGATTCTGGAGCAGCCCCTTTACAGTCACCAACTTGTCATCGATGTGTTTGTAGGCATTGATCTCATCAATATTCAGATTTTTTTCTTCAGCAGCAAGCTGCACTTGCTTCTCATGCACACGCTTCTCTGCTTGAAGTTTCAAAAAATATACCCCACCTGCAACGGTGATAGTGATGAAAAAAATAATGAACGCGAGAACAAGCGCAAGATTTATCGGCTCACTCCTGCGCGGAGCACCCTCAACGCGAACGAGAGGTTGTTGTGGGATAAAAGATGTTTCGAATGAATTTTCCATTCCTACTCGCTATTGTACAAGCAAACAATAGTATTGGCGAGTGAGTTGTCTACAGGAGGGAGGACAAAGAGGCTTCACGAGACTCATGTTATAAAAAATTAAAGTTTGCGAAGCGCAAGACCGATCGCAACAGCGAATTCAGGTCCGGCCTCCTTAAGGAGCGGCTCGAGTACGGCAGGTGCTTCGACTTTTTCAAATGCATTCCCGTACACCACACTGGTATCAAAACTTTTCTGAGCAAGATCGAGTATTCCCTTCATGAGCACGCCACCACCAGTCAAGAAAACTTTTGCAACATTCACACGCTTCTCGTGTTGATAACGAGTAAGGATGCGATTTGCTTCAGCAAAGATGCGCTCCACTGAAAGGCGGGTGATCTCAGCGATCGCCGGATCGGAAGGGTCGCCAGGAAGTCCAAATTCACGTTTCAATTCCTCGGCGCGAAGCACAGAGACCCCTTTCGAGCGAGAAAGAGTCATGGTCACGTCCTGTGAACCAACGTTTATCAAGTGCGCGCGACGCACGATGCCATCCTCAACAATAGCCACCTTTGTATTTGCTGCACCAATATCGAGGATCATAGTTGCCGAAGTGTCACGTCCGAGCGTGGAGCGAATAGTACTAAAGACCTCGATCTCAAATGTCGCACTTGTGGCACCCACCTTCTGTGCAATGCTTGAATATTTCGCAAGGACATCATTATGAACCGCAGCAAGCAACACATCAACCTTTGGTGTCTCGTTCTTCTTCACCTCAGCAACGTCTGGATCGACATAGGAGTGCACCAATCGCGGGATGATCCAGTGTGAGATGGAAACTTCAGAAACAGACGTGGGGATATATTTACGCGCCTCTATGGGAATCATCTCTTTTAATTTAGCCTCACCAAGATCAGGCATCTCGATCACCGTAAGAAGCGTCGAAGTGAATGGGAGAGAGAATACGATATCTCTACTCGTTACTTTTGCTTCGGCAAAAAGGTCATTAACAGCCTCAACGATCTTTTCTATTGGGAGATTTGTTGCTTGACCAACCTCAAGACCAGCAAGAGGACCGAGTGCGATCTCTCCGTATGTATCGAGCACGGCCTTGCCTCCTTTCTTGTGCAATTGTGCCACCTTGATGAATGCGCCACCGATGTCAACACCGACCACCGCTCCGCTTCCCTTCTTTGGAAGGATGCTATCGATGATCTTTTGGAAAGGATTCGTCATTGCATCATCATACCACAAGAAAAAAGAGTTCAAGAATATATACCCACAGATTGAACCCTCTTATTTGATCAAAACTTGCAGTGAATAAAAACATAGGTAAACTCAGGGGTATCTATGTGGAATGAATTACTCACACTGCTCTTTCCTGAACATTGCATCAACTGCGAGAAAAGCGGAAATACCCTTTGTGCAATTTGCGAACGAACTATCATCACAAAGCCAGTAGCCCTATCGGGAACAACCGCAACCCTCTTTGACTACAAGCAGCCGCTTGTAAAAAGAGCCATATGGGCACTCAAATATCATCACAAGCGTTCACTTGCAACATATTTTGGCACAGCTCTTTATCGTGAGTTCTTCAAGCAACTCACTCACGGACACAAGAAGCTACGGGAAGAGATCATTCTCCTGCCAATTCCCGCTCACAAAAAAGCAAATGCAGTGCGCGGATATAATCACACCGAAGCGATCGCTCGAGCGATCGACCGCTGCGCAAAAGAAGATCATTTAGAATTATCTATTCGCACGGATATTCTTTTTAAGAAAAAGGAAAACATCCGACAAGTCGAGACGAAAGGACGCACGGGGCGCATCAAGAATGTTGAAAATATTTTTGGAGTGGAACACGGAGAGGAGCTTGCAGGAAAAACCGTGATCATTATTGATGATGTCATCACCACTGGAGCAACCATTGCTGATGCGAGACGTGCACTCAAAGAATGGAGACCAAGACGAGTCCTTGCCATTGCTGTTGCACACTAAAATCACCCAATTTTGAAAACCTGACGCTCTTGTGCTAGAGTATTTGCACTTGGATACACGATCGGGTGGTCCAAGAGAAACTGAGACACCTCACTGCGGTGCAGTACAAAAAGGTGCGAAAATAGTTTGGAATAAAATAATATTGGAGATGTGGCTGAGTGGTCCAAGAGAAATCAAGACACCTCACTGCGCAGTTCGAAAATATTTAGAAAAGTTTGAAACAATT
>Ga0208373_1005824_pt1 | contig 10072 bp, 15 predicted proteins | sample RifOxyC2_FD_184036 | JGI IMG/M metagenome (GOLD analysis project Ga0208373, IMG submission 184036) | Soil microbial communities from Rifle, Colorado - Rifle Oxygen_injection C2 (SPAdes) | ecosystem: Environmental > Terrestrial > Deep subsurface > Rock core/Sediment | place: Rifle, Colorado... | reverse complement strand
CTTTTAATGTTAAATCTTCTTTCTTTAATTCAATTATTCTCATAGGATAACCATGGATATCCTATCTTTTAAACATTGTTATACTCGATTATATACATAAAATCGCTTTAGAAAGCTAAGCTCTTACCCCTGGCAAAAACACCCCATTTTTCGCAAACTTCTCCAAAATACAAATATTTATATAAGAGAATATTTTTTAAGAGAGATGAAGAGATTAAATAAATTGGTGATGTTGAGTATACTTTCCCTGCTTCTAATTCAATTAGTTTCTGCAGTCAATTTAGAAGTCAATAAAACTGATAAAGGCTCAGTAGTTATCGCAGAGTTAAACAACCCTGCAATATTTCAATTTGATATAAACAATCTTGGGGCAAGAGATAACTTTGAAATCTATACCCTTCTGGGCGTTTCCTTCAGCCCAAGAGGAACATTTGAGCTTCCACAAGGAAAAAACACTTTTGAAATTAAAGCCTATCCAAACGCAGAATTAAGAAAAAACACAGGATTCTTCACATTTGAGTATCAACTTAGAGGGCAGGATTCTGGGATATTCAAAGATACATTAACTCTAAAAATTGTTCACATGGCTAATATATTTGAAGTCACGGCTACAGATATTATTCCAGGAGACAATAATGCCTTTGTTTCCTTAGTTAATCTTGAAAATACAAATATAGAAAATCTAAGTCTACATTTATCTTCAGCCTTCTTTGATGAAAGTAAAATTGTCACATTGAAACCTTTCGAAACAATTAATGTAGGCGTTGTAATAGACAAAGATAAAATCCTAGGTCTCTCTGCAGGACAATATCCATACACCGTTGATTTTGGATTGTCAGACTCAACTTCAAGACTTGAGGGAAAGTTAAACTATATTGAAAGAGCAGAAGTAAGAGAAACAAGCGTTACAAACGGAGCAATAATAAGAGAAACAACAATAACAAAGACAAATACTGGAAATATAAAATCTCAAGCAGTCATCGAGATAAATCGAGACATATTATCAAGATTATTTACCACCTTCTCAGAGAACCCAGCGAAGTCAGAGAAGAAGGGATTGCTAGTTACATATTCATGGGAAAAGACATTAAACCCTGGGGAAAAATACTCGGTATCTGTAAAAACAAATTATACTTTCTCACTAATCTTAATAATATTAATCGTCGCTATAGCCCTTATAGCTAAAATATATTCAATTACTCCAATTGTCCTCGACAAAAAGGTATCTTTTGTTAAAACAAAAGGCGGAGAATTTGCACTAAAAGTAAGAGTTCATGTAAAAGCAAAGAAACATGCAGATAACATTCAAATAATAGACAGGCTTCCTGGAATGACAAAGCTATTCGAGAGATTTGGAAGCAAGCCAGATAAGATAGATCTTGCCACAGGAAGATTGTTCTTCAACATCCCACATTTGAATGCTGGAGAAGAAAGAGTATTTTCATATATCATCTTCTCAAAGGTTGCAGTAGTTGGCAGATTCGAGCTCCCAGCAGCAATGGCAATATATGAAAAGGACGGTAAAACCCTAGAAGTCAATTCAAACAGAGCTTTCTTCGTCTCAGACACATTTGCTAGAAATGAAGACATGATTTAAATCCTATCTTATGCCCTTCAATAACTCTCAAATCCATTTTAATACTATAAATAACTATTATCTCAGTCTAATGAAGTTAAGTTGTTATGGAAGATAATTGCGAGAATTATTGATTTATTGAATTTCAAAAAGCTTTAAATATCATCTATTTCTAAAACATCTATCCCCTCCATAGCTCAGCGGTAGAGCGTTCGGCTGTAGACAATATTGTCTAGCGTGGATTTTCCCTTCGGGAATGAAGATGAAACGCGACAGGACCGCATTCACTAGAATGCGGAGTTCGACAGAACCCGGAACATCCAAGTTCGACTCTTGGTGGGGGGATAAAACTTATTTTGTCAACGATAAAATTAGAATTTGGTCAAAAATAAGGTCGGGAGTCGAACTAAATAATAACTTGATTATTCGATTAGTATCTTTTATCAAAATAATGGCTACAGATTTGTTCAGGCCTAGAAGTATACTCGTTAGAGACTCTTGACAAAAAGTTTTTTCTTCTCATAGCCGATTCAAGAATCCAGCATAAATCTGCCCCTTGAGGATACTGAAACATAACTTTAGTCCCTCTTCTGAACTGTTTGGGAAGATCTTCAGGGCAGACAGACTCTTTAGATCTACCTTGCGAACCAACAAAGAAATTTTTTCCATCATAAAAATATAATCTATTAGCTTCCGCTTTCCTTATTTCCTCTTTCCTTAAACTTCTAATGAGGGCATTGGTAGAATCATCATTCTTCGTCATATCAGTTCGCTTATAACGAGGATATTTAAATCTTTGTTTTAGGAGATATTGTCAACTTGTTATGAGATAGACTTAAATAGTGTGTTGTCTTCCTGATTTTCAGGAGGTGAGATTATGAAATGTCCTAAATGTAAATCAACGGAAGTTGTTAAAAGGGGTAAAAATCATAACAAATCTGGAGTAAAACAAATTTATTTATGCAAAAATTGTAGCTCTAATTTTGTGGAGCCAAATGGATTTGAGGGAATGAGATATAATAAAAAACATATTGTACGAGCAATTCACTTGCACAATGAAGGACTTTCACTTTTTCAGGTGAAAGACCATCTATGGCAACATGACAGGGTAAAAGTAAGTCGAGAGGCAATAAGGGAATGGTGCAACAAATATTCTGTTTTTTTAAAATCCGATAAATAAAATATCTCCTGTCCTAAAAGGAAATATTCATTATGACGAGAAATATGTTCAGGTTAAAGATGATTGGAATTTTGATTTAAATGCGGTTGATAGTATAACAAAATTTGTGTTAGCACATAAATTTACCGACGAGAGAACTAAAGAAGTTTGTATAGCGTTTCTAACTGAGATAAAAGATAATTGTTATCCTCAAATACTTGAAAGATATTTATCTGAAAAGCATAAGAAAGTAAAAGATAGAAAATTATTTGAATTTGTTTGTGATGGATTTGAAAATTATAAATCTTCATTCAATAAGCTGTTCAGGAGAACAGCGAAATTATCTTTTGGAGTTCCAATTGCATGTAAAAAATACGGATTGGAACATAACAATAATCCTGTTGAAAGATATAATGGAAAATTAGATGATAGATTGAAAATAATTCGAGGCGGATTTGGAAGTTTTGAAGGAGCAGAAAATTTTATGAATTTGAAAAGAATTATTAATAACTTTGTTAATCCTCATCAACAACTGCAGGGAAAAACTCCTGCAGAAATGGCAGAGATATTTTTACCATTAAGAAGAAATAAGTTATTGAGTTTGATAAGATTTGTCAGAGATAATGATATCATACTATCTTGACAGTATCGTTTTAGGACATATTTAAATAACATATTCAACTAATAGTGATATGAACAAAGAGGATAAGATAATAATCAGAAAAGCCACCTTCAAAGACCTCAGAGCATGCGCAGAGATATTCAGAATAGAATCTGCCAAATCTCCCTATAATAAGAAAAAAACTCCTAAAAAGGCACTGGAGGGAATTAGAGAAGACTTTAAGGGAAATGACATCTATGTAGCAATAATTGATAATAAAATTGTCGGATTCATAATGGTAAGAGTAGATTCGGGCATAAAAAACCAGCTCTGGATTAACGAACTCTGGATATCAAAAGATTATCAGGGCAAAGGAATTGGGAAAAGTCTATCTCTTGAAATTGAAAATATCTACAAAAAGAAAGGAATAAAAGTCTTCAAACTTGTTGCTCACACAAGAAAAGGTGGAGCACAGGGTTTCTATCGCAAATTAGATTATAATCTAGACAAGAGCATGGTCTTTATGGAAAAGACAATAGTATAAGTTTAAAATCTAATATAAACACAAATATTCATGAGATTCGGTCAATGGTTTAAGAGAACATATGGTTATCCTGGAAAAGACAGTAGTTTTACTTCTAAGCAAATAGGTGAGGAAGAGGCAAAAATAAGAAAAAAGCATGCAGAAAATGAAAAAGCAAAAGATAATGACTTGGTAATGAGCACTGAACAAAGAAAAGCGAAGGTAAAAGCTTTTCTCGATAGTAATAAGATGAAGAAATAATCTTCAGAGAACAGATAATCGAAACCTTTTTATACCTCTGCTTTCATGCAAAAACTATGTCTACTCAGATTGAAACATTTTTACAGATGGCTGCTGCAAGAAGAGTAAGTGCCAGAGTAAAACATCTGGCTATTATTCAGGGCCCAAATTTATCAAAACGTGGGGCAAATAATTTCTATTTTTCTACTCCCAAAGTTGTAATAGACAAAGATGCAGGACTAAAGACACCCACAATTATAATCACTCCAAAATATACGTTCGATAGACAAGGTTCTTGGGATTGTACTTCTACAGAATATAGAGGATTTTTACAAAGATTCGATTTGAAAGATGTTCTAGATGAATTGGAAGAAAATATTTATCAGCCAGGAGGAGATTCCATAACCTGCGCCGAATTAAGAACCCTAGTCGAAAAAGTAGGTTTTGTTCATAATCCAAATTTAGACAAGTCATTTAGAGAATGGGCAAGAGATAACGAATATGGATTATCAAATAGCTAGTTTTCATATATAAGTGTAAATATTTTTCTATTTCCCCACCACACAAATCCTTTTAAACAAAAATTTATTTTAATTGAGGGCTCAAAATAATAATAAATTGGTCGAGAGATATAAATTAAGATACGATTCTAACACCTGGAGAGAACTGACAACTGAACCTGTTAATACTCTTCAATTATTCATCACAAATAGATGCAATATTCGTTGCAAGGGCTGTTTTTACAGTCATAAACTTGGAAAAGAAGAAATGTCTCTGGAAGAATATAAAGATTATCTACAAAAATACAAAGGTAAAGTGAAGAAAGTTATTCTCCTCGGGGGAGAACCCACAAAACATCAAAATCTAGGAGAAATGATTAGATTTAATCAATCTCTCGAATTGAAAACAACTATTTATACAAATGGCTTCAATCTAGAAATCCTCGAAGACATCGATCTAAATGATGTCTGCATCAGATTAGGCGTTTACGGTTCCTATTCAAGCGAGAAACCAATATCAAAGATCAAAAGAGCCAAAATTCCTCTAGAAATAGTATACATGCTGAGAAAAAACAATGTAAAAGAGTTAATGGAAACATCTAGGATTGCAGAAAGAGAATTTGACTGCAAGGGATTCTACATATCAAGCATAAGAGATATAGCACAAACCCATGATTATTGGAAGGACACAAATGAAACCCTTTCCTTGGATAAATATGCGACTATTATTCAGAAGTTTATAGATAATTACACGGGAGGAATAAAGAAAATTCACCTCTCAAGAAGAGGAGTTCTCTATACAGATAAAACCGATGATTCCACAAACTGCTGTAGATTTGGAAACCTCTTCCCTGGAGGAGAAAAAATAATCTGTCCTTTTGATATCTCTAAGAAAATCCTATCTCCAGATTTAGTTTTCAACGAGAGACAATGCAATAAAAACTCTTCTTGCCTTCTTAGAAAGATTGTCCTTAAAAGAATAATTTAAAAACCTCTCTTACCACATATAAATATGAATAAAAAGACAAGAAAGAGGTTAGATATATTTGCAATAGTTATGTATTTCCTGTTCAGTTTTAATCTCCTTTCAATATATAATAATCTCTTTGGTTATGCCCTGGGCATTGCCTGCCTAATCGCGGGCCTCTACGGTATTGTAGCAGTCTATAAACACAAAGACTTTGTATTCTGATTATTATTGGCTTTAAGTTTAAAAGAATAGAAGATATTATTATTCAGAAAAAATAAATTAAGTGTATTAAGATAACAATATATTCCTCGTCAAATATTAACTATATCCTACAATCTAGAAACATTTAAAAATAAATGACTTCTTAAACCTACAATTAAAAAAGGAGAATACTCATGGTGAACACAATTGAAGAAGAAGACGAATGGACTGAAGAAGATGTAGATGACGACGAGGAAGAAGAACTAGAAAAGGAAGACGAAAAAGACGAAGAAAACGATGGCTGGTAGTTTTAGGTTATGAAGTATAGACTATTTTTTTAATAAAAATAGAAAATAAACAATATAATGCCTCGATGGGCAGTTCTCTAATAACACTTAAAAAAATTGTTATATCTTATAACTCTGATTAATCATCAAACATCAGATATCTATTTCTTTTATTAAGTCCGTAGTATTTCTGTTTTGATAATTAAAAACCCTTCAAGTCTCATATGCTCTAAATTACCTATATCTTTAAAAAATAAAATAAACGTTTGGATTAATGGAAAGAGAGTCAAATAACGTAATGTCTGATAACGTTTCTAGAACTCTGGGAAAAGACGCACAGAGAAACAACATAATGGCTGCAAGAATAGTAGCAGACATAGTCAAAACAACACTTGGTCCAAAAGGAATGGACAAAATGCTCGTTGATTCATCGGGAAATATAGTTGTTACAAACGACGGCGTTACAATACTTGAGGAAATGGAAATAGATCATCCTGCTGCAAAGATGATGGTTGAAATAGCCAAAACACAGGAAACTGAAGTGGGTGACGGAACAACAACCGTTGCACTGCTAGCAGGAAAACTTCTTGAAAATGCAGAAAAACTCTTAGATAGAAAAATACATCCAACAGTTATTGTAAAAGGATATAGGCTTGCCACAAAGAAAGCTCTTGAAGTACTAAATGAAATTTCATATCCTCTAACAAGAAGAGAACTCCTAAAACAAATTGCAATGACTGCAATGACTGGAAAGGGCGCGGAATCAAATAAAGAAGTTCTCTCAGAATTAATCGTTTCAGCAGTTGAAAAAGTTGCAGAGAAAGATAAAATAAATCTAGATGATATTAAAATAGAGAAAGTAAAAGGAGAAGCAACTGGAAACAGTGAACTTGTTTCTGGAATTGTCCTAGAAAAAGAAAGAGCAAACAAAGACATGCCCACAAAAATAGATAATGCTAAAATACTTCTTGTAGATTTCGCCCTGGAGTTAAAGAATCCAGAAACAGAAACAAGAATCTCAGTCTCAACTCCCGAGCAACTTGACAGCTTCATCCAGGCAGAAGAAAGAAACCTAAGGGAAATGACTGAATTAATAGTAATGTCCGGAGCAAACGTAGTATTCTGTCAAAAAGGAATAGACGACGTTGCACAATACTATCTTGCCAAGGCAGGAGTTCTAGCATGCAGAAGAGTCACAAAGTCAGATATGGAAAAGATTGCCAGAGCCACATCGGGAAAAATTATCTCAAATATACACGACCTTTCTTCATTTGGAAAAGCCCTATCTGTTACTGAAGAAAAAATGGGGGAAGGAAATTATATTTTTATAAGAGGATGTGAGAATCCAAAGGCAGTTACTATTCTAATAAGGGGCGGAACAAGCCACGTAATAGATGAAACTGAAAGAGCAATAAAAGACGGTTTAGGCGACGTTTCAACTGCAGTTAAATCTGGAAAGATTGTCTCTGGAGGCGGAGCAGTAGAAATGGAGCTATCAAAAAGGCTCAGAAGCTTTGCAAGAACTGTTTCAGGAAGAGAGCAATTGGCAATAGACGAATTTGCAAACTCCTTAGAATCAATCCCAGAAACACTTGCAGAAAATGCAGGATTAGACCCAATAGATATACTTGCGCAGCTAAAGAAAGCCCATGAGGCAGGTCTTGTCAATTATGGGCTTAACCTATTTACCGATTCCATTGAAGATACATTAAATGCAGGCATTGTAGAGCCCTTTAAAGTCAAATCCCAAGCAATATCATCTGCCTCTGAGCTGGCTTCAATGATTCTAAGAATAGATGATGTTCTAATAAGCAAAGGTAAACACGCCGAAGAAGGCAAGTTCCAAGGACTTGATTAGAAAGTTTTTTAAACCATCATCCTAAGCACTTTCATGGAAAACGAAATGCTCATTGTAGGAATAATTGAACCGACAAATAGCACTCAAGACAAGATGGTAAGTGAAAGAGAGCAATTGTTAGATATTCTTAATCAAAATTCCATCCCTTGCAGAAAAGTTGAACACAATTGGCCAAGAGATTTGTTCGTTTCATTCAAAGGACAGATATTAGAAGAAAGAGACCATTATAGATATGCTGACGGAGGGCACATAGTAGTTAGACCTGAATTTACTCTAGTTTGTGCTGAAGTTGGAAAGTTAGCAACGTTTGAAAGAGATAAACCTGAAGAGAGATATGAAAAACTCCTTAATCTATATGGCCCAAACTTTCATATTCTTCCCTCTCCGAATACTAAGCTCAATAACTCCATGTGTCCCCACATAGATCTTGTAGTTTTACCAATTCCAGAGAGAGGAGTTCTATTCGCAGACAGAAGATATGTAATGGATAACCGAAGAGTTATTCCTGATCTTTGCGATAAACTTAGTTTAAATCTTGAATTAGTAGATAACGATTACAAAAATCCTAGTTGGCCATGCAACTCAGTTATCATAAACAATGATGGAAAACTATTTGCAATTACAAATTCAGACCAAAATGAAAGTTTCATGTCAAGACTAAATGCCTACGGAATAACTCCTCTCGCAGTTCCATATTCTGAGAATTGTATGCAGGGAGGAAGTATCCACTGCTCCACAAACACCTGCCCACAAAACAAGCTGGCAGAAGTTGAGAGGCTTTGCAAAAATTATAATTCTGTTCTAGTATAAACTTCAGATATTACTCAATCGTAGCAAGGTTTTTAACCCCTTCATTTCTAATTTTCCGATGGGTACACTAAGAGATATCATAAGAGCAATAAGCGCAAGAAGAGCAAAGTCTTCTTCTGATTTCATGAATACTTTGATTGAATTCAGATACCGAGACATTGAGATTTTCATGAAAAAAGAAAAGGTCTCCAAAGAAAAGTTTGAGTATGCAAATATCATTAAGGCCACAAAAGATGGAGAAAGAGACCTTGTGTTCAAGGAATCCTATGGAGTTATAATGCACATATATCCAAATGACCAATTTGAAAATACCCTACGTTTAATGCTTGCCGCTGAACAAAGAGCAGATTATATTGGAAGCAAACTCCAAGACTACGGAGAAAGAGGATTTTCAATTAGAATAAAAAGTACCTTCCCCAATTACCTTTTCGCCAGATCAAGAGAACATCTTGCTGAGCTAGCTGAAAAAGCAGATCTTACAGCATTTAGGCCCATTTCAGGAAAAAAGAAATAGATAAACAATTATTAGTGCCGTCTCGCTTAAGAACACGAAAGTGCGCTCGACGGGAATCGGACCCGTGTCCTCTGATTGGCAACCAGATGTTCTACCATTTAACTACGAGCGCTTAAATCAGTTAAAAAAGCCACTTATTTAAAGATTTGCAAAACAAATCTTTAATCCATTCAACTCTAAAACCGTTGAAGTTTTAAAAGTTCCCATCTGCAACTTTTAACATTCTTTGATATCCCAATTTGCAAAAGATATTAAAACCCTCCCTTATCACCTCTATACATGTCATCACCAATACTTCATGAGGATATAGCAAAAGAATTGAATGAACAAGACTGGAAGGTGCTTTTCTCATTCGGATACTCTGGGAGATATATCAAAGTCTGGGAAATAATGGAAGAACAGGCAATTATACCAACAATAAAGCTAAATAAAAGAGGTTTGCTAGATTATTTCAAAGACCCCAATGTTTCATCCAATAGTTATTACGGTCTAAATGAAAACGGCGTCAGTTTTATTGGTTCTTATATGAATCAGCTTCCAAAGACATTGCTCTTCGGAGCAAAAGTGAAGACGGAATAAAATTCAGTTCTTAAATTATAAAGAATCATAGCTCAAATAAATATCTCAATCCGATGAATTCTACTACATCAGATAATAATATGTTTATTCTTTCTAATCTTCATAATCTAATTAAATCTATCTCATCCTAAACTTTTGCGTTTTTAACAAATACAAAATTGTTCATCACCTCTTTAAATTCTATAATACTTCTTGCTTTTCTTTTCAACCATCTCCATCCTTTCAATGCAATAAGCCGAAAGAATCTACATCCT
>Ga0208373_1005822_pt1 | contig 10075 bp, 6 predicted proteins | sample RifOxyC2_FD_184036 | JGI IMG/M metagenome (GOLD analysis project Ga0208373, IMG submission 184036) | Soil microbial communities from Rifle, Colorado - Rifle Oxygen_injection C2 (SPAdes) | ecosystem: Environmental > Terrestrial > Deep subsurface > Rock core/Sediment | place: Rifle, Colorado... | reverse complement strand
ACGAGCCATATTTTTCTTTAATTTTCCGAATAATTTCTTTTTCATGCTCCTGGAGAGCACTTACCACCTCATCGACTGCCCGTGCCGGCTCCTTGTCGTAATTTGAATAAATAGTTGAAGAAAAATTAAGTTTTAAATAAAAGAGATCAATCGTACTTTGTATGATTTTAAACAATGTCCTGATTTGTATCCCAGTAATTTTAACATCATCTTTTTTTAAGTCATTGTGAACTAAATACTGATCTCTATATGTTTTTAAATCACTAATAAGTTCTTTGTTTCTTAGCAGTCGGTTGCGGATTCTTCTTATATCTTGAAGAGTAAATGGCTTATAACCCTCAAGAAGTGCTGGAATAAAGTTTTTTTCAATATGGTGTGCTAAAAACTCGTTTTTAGAAAATGAAGAAAAATTGTTTTCAACAAAATCTAACAATAACTCTATGGTTAATGATTGTTTTTTCTTATTTTTATCAAAAAACTTTGCTAACTCAACAAAGAAATAACAACGGGCGGCTTCTTGCAGCGGTGAAAAGAAATATGGGTACTTGCCGAATATTTTAACATTTGCATCTGCGTTCTTTTTCCCAACTACATTGGGTGCGGTAAGTTTTCTAAATCTCTCGTAAATTCTAAGAGCAGCGAGAGTATTTAAGTATTGATCCCTCAAGTCCCCAGTCCATTTAAGCGCTTTTGCAAAGTTATTCTGATGAGAATACATAGTTTAAAAATTAAAGCTCCTCGAACTTTGATTCTATCTTAACTATATTCGCACCCACTTTAAGCCCGCTACTTTCCGGCTTGTAAATCATTGAAAATTTCTTTGAAAATCAGGAATCGTTTGTGTAAAAAAGTATTAAATCTACTTCGTATCTTATTTAATTTCTTCTTCTTCTTTTTTCTTATTAGAAACGGACGGTCAAATTGTTCCAGGTTTTTCAAATCCTTGAAAGGCAGCAGTTCAGATTTTAAATAGTTGTTAATTTTTTCTATACTTATATTTCCATAAAATTCAATTTCAGATTTAAGCCATTTAGATGGAACTTCCTTACCTTTGCGGATATTTTGGTCCTTGTTAAGATAATGCAGATTTAATATATTATTTACCTCGCTACCAAGCACCCCCTTCTTATACAAATCAAATGGATAAAAATGGTCATCCTCCGGACTGTGTTGCTTTGTTTCTACATCTATTCGGTTGGTAGGATTGCCATCAATATAGACCGGATGCTGTTTCCATAAAGCTAATTTGACGATATTCCTTACAGAAGACCTTCCGGCTTTTATATCTGTTGTATCGAAAAATGATTTCACTATGTCAACTTTCTTTATAGTAAGATTTGTTTCTTCTATTGCCAGTCGCTTCATTTCTATAGCATCCGGACCAATATTTCTATTATAACCAGAACCAATATATCTATTAGAAAGAGATGCTCTCCAAAACCATTTTTTAAGTTCTGTTTGCTGTTTTGAGGTAGGCTTGTTATTAAAATAAAAGAATATACTTAACACAGTTAACAAAGTCTGAGACGGTAGTTCACTTACTGAAATAATTCCATATTCTCCTTTTAGATACTGCATTGCATTAGATACGGCTTTGATACCATCATCGAATATCTTATTGTATTTTTTAGCATCCGCTTCCTCACGAACGGCTTGAGCAATTTTCTTCAGTGCTTTGATATCTATCTCTATAACACCTTTATCCTTTTTATTACCCATCTGCAACTGGCAAACAAGGGCGAAAACATGAATAAATGTTACCGTATTTATATCCCGAGTCAGGGATTCTCTGTTATGTCTTTTCCAAACTCTAAGCATTCTTTCAAAATCAGTATGCTTGGTCCATGTTTCGGACAAGAAAATTGATTCCGTTGCTATCCTTGTCCCTGCTTGATTTATTCTTTCAAAAATCTCAATAGCATTTTTATAATTATCTAAAGAAATAATAACCACCGGAAACATATAAGATCTCCCGATTAGATTAAGCAGTTTCTTAAATTTAATATCTCTAAAAACACGTTTATCATAATCAAGAAAATATCCCTCCTCATTTTTATTAATGAAAAATTTATCAAAATCTATCAATTGGCTATAGCGAGTATCGCAAATATCATGAAAACTATCCCTAACTTGATGCTGTGAAAATACCTTTTGCCTTGCCAAATAATAAAGAGATAGAAGCCTTTGCTGACCATCTAATACAAGAAATCTTTTAGCCGGCACGTTATCCCCATCAATGGTTCGAGCATCAATTTTTTGACCAGTTTCCCACAATACAAGGCTGCCAATAGGATATTTTTTTCTAAGACTATCGAATAGTTTCTTAACTTGGGGAATTTTCCAAACATAACCTCGCTGAAATTCCGGAACGGCTACATGGTTTCTTTCAATAAATGAAATTAGCGTTTTTAGATTAAATTTATATACTTTTGTAGACATTTTTTATCAAGCAATGATATTACCATTCAAACATCTCAACTATGTTTTCAATGGCGTTTTTAATGCGATCAATGATTCCCTGTCGTTCTTTGATTCGAGGCGCCTCCGGTAATAAATCGACAATATCTTGTCCGTTAGGCGGTTTTTGCGCGTACAGGTATTCACCGATCAGATGTTCAAACTTTTCAATCGGGATATTTTCAGTTTGAGCGATAATCTTCAAACTCTCGGAACGTTCACTTGCCCAAAATTCACTAAACGCTTTTTCAACATCGTCTGACCTGCCAATTTTGGGCAAATTTTCTTCAATGAATTTCTTGATTAAATCTTTCTTCTTACGAAGTTTGACATCCCTATCAAATAGACGCAAAATTTCTTCCGTTTTCTTTTTACGGACCACATCGGAGCTAATATTTTTAAGACCGGCAATGAGTTGGATAATATAGTCAAAGTTAATAATATCCCGAACGGTCAGTTCAATTTCAAAGTCAATTTGGTCCAAAATAGATTCAATTTCGCTATTATTATTTTTACGATCCTCATAAACATCCAAGTATTTGCTTTGATAATCATAAAATTCCTGCTCCGTTATTCCAATGTCATTAAAAGAAAATTCTGCGAATGTCTCGAGCGACGATTTGATACGAAGTAAATCACGAAATATCTTTACAAATTCCGCTTTTTCTTCTTCTCCTTGCAACCCATCGACACTAGAAACAGTCGGCACCTTTTCTCGTAATTCCGCCAGTTTATCTTCAAATTCTTTTTTCTGGACTTCATACGGTTTTTTAAACACAACATCTTTGGCGTTTTCATCACCAAAAAGCGCCAATGCTTTATCGGTTGCTTCTTTTAAGTTTCTAAATGAAACAATATTGCCGTGAGGTTTGTCAGAATTTAAAAGCCGATTTGTTCGTGAATATGCTTGAATCAATCCGTGATATCGCAAATTTTTATCCACATACAGCGTATTGAGCCGTGGACTATCAAACCCCGTCAAAAACATATTAACCACCAAAACGAGATCGACTTCCTTATTCTTTATTCTCTTCTGCAAATCCCGGTAATAATCATAGAAACGATCAGTTGAAAAGTTTGTTGAATATCGTTTGTTGTAATCCTTTATACAGTCCTCTAAGTAATCTCTTGAATGTTGATTGACAACTGCCCCCTCGTCGTCAAAGACATCAACATCAAGTATGTCGGAGCTCTCGTCTTCGTTCGCTTTATAGGTAAAAATTGTCGCAATAGAAAAATCTTCCGCTTTCTTATCCTTGAGTAATTTATAATACTTTTTTAATACCTCAATAGATGAAACGGCAAATAATGCATTAAACTTTCCCTGTTTTGTTTTTCGTTTCCAGTCCGCCAGTATATAATCCGTAATTTTATTCAACCGGTCGGCGCTTTCAAGCACTTCTTGGGTATTAATGCCTTCAATCATAACATCGGCAAAAATATCTGCGTCTAATGTATCCGGATCTTTTTGCGTGTATTTCCCAACATATTCAACAGCAAAACCAAGCACATTATTATCTGAAATCGCATCGGTAATAATATACTTATGCAAACATTCGCCAAAGACATCAACGGTCGTTACTCCTCCCACATTATTATCAGCAAAGATTGGCGTTCCGGTGAAGCCAAACAATTGAGCTTTTTTAAAGAATCCTTTTATCCGAGCATGTGTCTGCCCAAATTGACTTCTGTGACATTCATCAAAAATCACAACCACTTTTTCATTGGCTAAATATTCAAAATGCTTGAGATGAGATTCTCTCCCGATAGCGATATCAAGCTTTTGAATTGTAGTAACGATAAGTTTTCTATTTTTATCTTCAAGTTGCTTCACAAGACTATGCGTGTTATCAGTGCCATCCACCGCCCCTTCGGAAAAGGAGTTGAACTCTTTTGTTGTTTGAATATCCAAGTCCTTTCTATCCACCACAAAAAGCACCTTTTTAACTTCAGGCATTCGTGAAAGTACTTGACTTGTTTTGTATGAAGTTAATGTTTTGCCTGATCCTGTGGTGTGCCAAATATAGCCATTTTTATCAGATTCACGCACTCGGTCCTCAATCGCTCTTACTGCATAATATTCAGCAATCATTTCTGATAGAGCGCATTTTTCCAGAAATGCATCGGCAAACTCATCTATCTTGGTAATTTTTCTATTCTTCACATCCGTCCAGTAGAAAGTTTGTTCAAATGATTGTTTTGGATTATTTGAAAAATATTTTGTATTTACTCCGTTTGAAATCACAAATATTTGGATATATTCAAACAGTGTTCCCGTAAATGAGTGTTTGTGATAGCGCTGGATTTGGTTAAAGGCCTCTTTGAGTTCCATACCTCGGCGCTTAAGTTCAATTTGCACCAATGGCAAGCCATTCACCAACAAAGTCACGTCATAGCGATTTTCATAGCGTCCGGCTTGAGTAATTTGCTGCGCAACTTGATATTCATTTTTGCACCACTGATCCATATTGAAAAACCGCACATAGAAAATGCTCTCATCATCACGAGTCAGGACAAGGCGATCACGCAAGGTCTTGGCTTTTTGAAAACGGTCGCTTTTGTTTATGTGATTCAATATGCGAATAAACTCATCATCAGAAAAAGTTGTTTGATTGAATTTTTCAAGCTGTCCTCGCAGGTTCGCAACCATCGCAGCGGCGTCTTCCAAGACAACCGAAGAAAAACCCAACCGCCCAAGCTGTTCAATCAAGGTCTTTTCAAGTTGTTGCTCACTTTGGTGGGTCATATTATTTTTTTATAAACGGTTGAATCGATCCATTAATAAAACTTTTCAACATAAGAGACCTTGGTGTTTTTTTGTTTTCAAACTTTTTTTCTATTTCTTTAATCCCACTTTTTAACCTTTTCTTTAATTTTTTGAGAAATGGGATTTCCTGCTCAATGCCATTTATTTGAGTCCTTAAATTTTCATACCTATCTTTAAAAGTTTTCTGTAATATATGTAACATAATTGGCCTACCTTTGATTAATATTTTTGCTATTTCTTCTACATCAAAATATTGAAAATAAGCATCTCCATTTCCTGTATTATGCAAAAAATTATAATTTATTAATAAATCTAAGCTCTGTTCAGTGTTTTTTTCTCCCTTTAAGATAGGCATCAATTCGTTTTTAATCTTTTCTTTGATGAATATTTCTTTATGGCTCTTTATCTTTTCATTAATTAATTCAATCAATTTTCCCCACTCTTCATTTTCCATTCCAAAATATTCAAGCCCATAAGTACTTTTTCTCCAACTAAAACCCCACTCCTGTTCGCATAACTTTAAAGGAAATTTCTTTTCTTTAATTAATAACTCGATGTATTCTTTGCCCTCTTTAAAAATATCTTTTTTGTCTTTCTTCAATAAACCTTCTTTAGAAAAATTCAAAAAAATTCCAAAAACATGTAACACCACATAAAAATCATCATAGTCTCTATTTTCCCACTTTTTTTGTACATCTTTTAAGTTACTAAAAAAATCCTCATCGCTGTGATCATAGCGATGCCAAAGTTTTTGCCATGATTCTTTGTTTACACCAATAAGATTTTCAAAATTACCAACTAATTCTCCATTTTCTTTTTCTGATAAATTAATTCCTTGTAAAATTTTTCCTAATATATTCACATCAAAACAAGTGACCCAATGAGACAGTCCTTCGTCATATTTATCTAAAAAGTGGTCCTTATTTTTGTCATCTAATCCTTTAAAAAATTGGGGATACTTTTTAAAAAAATCTTCACTTTTTATATTACCTCTCTTGTATTCAATAAAAATGACAACAAATTCATAGAACATTTTTTCAAACAATTCAACATTTTCTTTTACCTTGCTTGAAAAACTTTTAAAGAAATACTCAAAGCTAGATAACGCTTGCTGTATTAATCTTAAATTATCATATTTAGACTGGGTAAAGATTTTTGAAAGTAATTTTTTTATATTTTCAGAATAATTTATTAAATCATCGCCCATCACCCCCTCGGTAAACAAAGTTATTGCCTCCTCCTGTGAAGGATTAATGCAAAATTCTTTCCCAATCAATTTTTCTTTAATTTTTCTATATTTATCACCACTCTTAGACTCTAGAAGATCTTCTTCATTCGCAACTAAAATAACCTTTTGATTTTTAAATTCAACGAAATTATTTATATACCCGAGTAATTTATCAATTTCAATATTACATCTTTCAAGATCATCAAAAACAAAAACACAGCCCTTACTTTTCTTTAAGAAAATATCCACCAACAACTCATCAGCGTCAGAAGGAACCCAGTCTCTAATTTTTGGTATTTTTTTAATGTTTCTGAGTATGCTACTTGCAAAAATATTATATTTTTCTGGGACAAAAGGAATCAGTTCAATGATTATTTTTTCTTTTATCCCGTTAAAACTATCAACACCATACAAGCTAATATGTAAAATCTTTTTTTCTTTTTTTATATCAATGTAGTTCTTAATAAAATAAGTTTTCCCGCAACCCCACTTTCCTTTTAATAAGACAGCAAATGGAAGATTATTTTCGAAATCACAATAATAATCCAAATATTCTTCTATATGTTTGTTTATTATCATTGTATTTATACAAACAACCCCTGCATCAAGCCCCTTTTCCATTGCTCGGCTTGGACGATTTGTTGTTGTTTTGATTCTATTATTTTATCTATTGAAGTTAAAAATCCCGCAATTTTTTGCTGTTCTAAGAATAAGGGGACCGGCACAAAAAAATTCTTTACAATTTTAGCATTCAAGTTTCCTTGCGTGCCGGTTTCAATGAAGCTATGCACTAACTTTTTATAAAAAAATAAATAATAATATAAATATTCTAAATTAATAATTTTACTATTTGGTATTAAATTGATCATTGCCTGAGATGTTGCAAGAGGTATTTGGTTTATAGCAACAAACCCGACGCTTGCATACATTGAATATATGAGTGAACCCTTTGGCACAATCCATGCTGATGAATTTTTTAGACCCTCTTCACTTATACTTTTCTCAGTTTGCAATATATATTTTCCACTCTTTGTCATGTCGGCAATCGAAAGAAATGGGATACTGCCATCATAGTATTCTTTCTTTGTTGAGGTTGGCGTTCCTCCACTCTTTGCCTTATCACAAATTTCCCCCAGTTTCTTCTCCTCCCACTTCGGGAACTCCTTTCCATCCTCATCCTTGAAACGGATTTCTTGTGCAAAGATTTTTTGCATCATTCCTTTTTTGTAAGATTCAAAAGATTCTTTTTGCGCCTGCAGATTTTCAATCCACGCATCCGTTGATCTTAAAAAATCAGAAATTTTTTGTTGCTCTGGAATGGATGGAAAAATAACCGGGCATCTTAAAACTTCATCTTTTCTTAAGTTTGTTTGACTTACGCCATTATCAAATTTTAAAAAATATTTATTTCGATTTAATATTCTAATCAAAAAGGGACTTACAATTTCTTTTGATTTAATTCCACCAATTCTTTGATTGAGTGTATAAGTATTATCCTCATTAACTAAAAAGCACTTACTTATTGCCTTACCATTCGGAATATCACTCATAACAATAGCAATGTCGTCTTTTTTAAGTGAGGATATCTGTTTATCTGAATATTTTTTAACCTCGCCATTTTGTGAAATAAATTTTGAATTTACAACAATATATTTTCCATATTCTGAAATATCTTGCTCGTGAGCTTTTCCATTCCAAAATTTAGAAACCTCCCCCAACTTATTCTCCTCCCACACACCAGAAAAACCTGGAAAGCGAAGTTTCGGTATTTTTTTAGTTTCTAATTGTACAGCTTTACTTGGCATAACTAAAATGGTTTATTGATTTTCAATTCATTGCAAAATTTTTCAATCTTGTTTTTCAGACCGAGCTCGTTTGCGTGCAATTCTTTCAACCTCTTTGAAACCTCTTTAATATCCACTGCTACTTCTTCCTCAACTGTGTCCACATAGCGTGGGATATTTAGATTGTATTCATTTTCTTTGATTTCTTTTATGCTTGCTCTGTGTGAATATTTTTCTATTTCTTTGCGACTTTTATAGGTATTAAAAATCTTCTCAATATTTTCATTGGTGAGTTTGTTTTTATTACCAATCTTTTCAAAGCCTTTGGAGGCATCTATAAACAGAATGTCTTCATCATCTTTGCGACATTTTTTAAAAATAAGAACTGTTGCTGGAATAGCTGCCCCATAAAAAAGATTCGAAGGAAGTCCAATGACTGCATCAAGATAATTTTGCTTTTCTATGATGTATTTTCTAATATGGCCTTCGGCGCCGGACCGGAAAAGCGCCCCATGAGGCAATACAATAGCCATAGTGCCATTATCGCCGAGGTGATAGAGCATATGAGTTACAAAGGCATAATCAGCTTTATTTTTTGGAGCTAATCGCCCATATTGAGAAAATCGATCATCATGCGCTAGTTGTGGGTCGCTATTGCCTTTCCACTTTGAGGAAAAAGGTGGATTGGCGACGATTGCCTCCGCCTTAAGGTCTGCGTGCATATCCTCTCTAAGGGTATCGCCTTGGCGTATTGAAAAACGATCAAAGCGCACTCCGTGCAAAATCATATTCATTCGGGCAAGGTTGTAGGTCGTCGGGTTGAGCTCTTGTCCATAATATTTTACAACTTCGGTAAATTCGCCAAGACGAAGTAAAAGCGAACCAGAACCACAAGTTGCGTCATATGCTGATTTGATGCGTTTTTTATCTACAGAAACAATTTGAGCAAGCAAGCGTGATACTTGAGCAGGAGTATAGAACTCACCACCTTTTTTACCAGCGCCGGCAGCAAATTCTCCAATCAAATATTCATAAGCATCGCCAAGAAGATCGCTTTTGGCGTCTTCAAGCTTAAAATCAATACCATTAAGCAATGTGAGCACTTCAACAACAACTTCATTCTTTTCACTCTCACGAGAACCAAGTTTCGTGGAAGTCAGGTCCACATCATCAAACAGTCCTTTGAAGTCATCCTCACTTGCGGTTCCTGCCGAGGTTTTTTCAATAGCATTAAGAATATTTTTAAGATCCTCCAGAATAAAAGTTTTTTGATCTTTTATTTCACCTTTTCCCTTTTTGACTAAATATGAAAAAAGCTGTGACGGTCTTAAGAAAAAACCAAGTTCATCAATGCAAGCCTTTTCTATATGCTTCAAATAGTCCTTCCCCTCCTTTGTGTTTTCTTTTATTTCAGCAAAAGTGATTTTTTCACGAGCAAGAAGTTTTTCATTTACATATCGCTCAAGTTTTTCAGAAAGATATTTATAAAAAATAAAGCCAAGAATATAGTTTTTATATTCATCGGCATTCATTTTGCCTCGCAGCACATTAGCCACGCCCCATAACTGTCTCTCTAATATCCTTTTTTGTTCTTCTGACATAAAATTATTTTTGTTTGAGTAATTTTAATATATCACCTCTTCTATACCGCCTGTCTTTCCTTGTACCATAGCGGATTGCCTTTAAAAACCCCGAATTATCCCATTTTCGCAGGGTATTTGGATGAAGAGCTAGAATTGAGCAAGCTTCAGCCAGAGTTATAATTTGATCTTTTTTTGTGTCGGTCATATATAAATCGCTTACTTACCATCACTTTACACCATCCAATAATTGAAATCA
>Ga0208373_1005821_pt1 | contig 10077 bp, 9 predicted proteins | sample RifOxyC2_FD_184036 | JGI IMG/M metagenome (GOLD analysis project Ga0208373, IMG submission 184036) | Soil microbial communities from Rifle, Colorado - Rifle Oxygen_injection C2 (SPAdes) | ecosystem: Environmental > Terrestrial > Deep subsurface > Rock core/Sediment | place: Rifle, Colorado... | reverse complement strand
TCCTGAGCGTGACGATGTTTGAGAAAACACCCATAGACACACTCTTTTCTAACTTCAACCTCGACGACATCGAACCCGAAGTTCAGAAACAACTAACTTTGCTGGATTATTAACCGGACACTACTGACTTTAGGTATATGATAGCTCTTTCGATTCTCTTTTTTGCACTCTATATCGTCGGCGTGGTCGTAATCGGTCTCATTTCTGCCCGAAATGAAACAGAGGAAGGGTTCATGTTGGCGGAACGCAACATAGGCGGTCTCCAGGTTCCAGCGACAATGAGTGCTGGTTTTTTTGATGGAGCCACTCTGGCGGTTTATATTGCCTACGTGTACAAGTATGGAATTTCAGCGGCATGGTTGTTTGTCGGACTTGCGATAGGGTTTCTGTTCCTCCGCAAATATTTTGCCAGCGCAATAAAACGGCGTGCGGACGAAGCGCGGGTGTATTCCATGCCTGAGTATTTTTACAAGATTTTTGGGAGAACAAGCGGACTGATGTTTTCGTTGCTGCTCGTGGTGCAGTTTTTCTTCCTCCTAGTTATCAACTTCATCGTGGCGGGAAAAGTTCTCTCAAGTATTTTTTCGTTACCATATGTACTGTGCATCATCATCGGAGGCGTGGTCGTTCTCACCTATCTATTACTCGCGGGATTTAAGGCCGTTGTAAAAACAGATTTTTTCCAACTGCTAATCATGTTTCTCATGAGCGTGAGTGTCGCCGCATTTTTTCTGGGGAGGACGTCGATCCCGGCATCGGAGTTTGCTCCGTTCACCATCGGGGCCGGGAACATTATCGGTTTTCTCCTTATTGGAGGGATAAGCATCATGGTCGCGCCCGACCTCTGGCAACGCATTTTTGCTACCAGGGACGAGAAGGTTCTTCGCAAGGGACTCGCCTACGCGCCGGTTATTTTAGTGGTGCTTGCCGCCGTTATTAGTATCGTGGGGCTTGCGACAAAACAATTTTTTCCCGATATCGCACCCGAGGATGCTCTCGTAACGGGATTCTCCCAGTTGTTGCCGTTTGGGCTGAAGGAGTTTGGAATGGTCCTTTTGTATGCCGTGGCGCTTTCATCATCAGACACCATCACCTTTGTCGTTTCATCTATCTTTACGCGCGACTTGCAGAACTACACTAAACGATTCAGTCGTGCATCGATGCGAAAACTCACACGATTCTTCATGATCCTTTTTGTCGTCCTGGCCATTCTTGTTGGCCTCGTGAGCGATGACGTCATCACCATTGGTCTTTCGCTTGGCAGTTTGAGTCTTGCCTTGTTTCCACCAATCGTCGGTTCGTTTCGCTGGAAGCTCAAGAGTCGTGCGGTTACGGGGAGTCTTATTTTTTCTAGCATAGCTGTTCTCGTTCTTGCCCTTACGGGGGCGATGACACCAGAAAATACCATCATCGTGCTTCCTGTTTCAGCTGTCTCGTTGTTTCTTCTTCAAAAAATTCGAAGCCGAAGTCCCATATCCCGACCTGACCCCAGATTCAAAGCGATTTTTTTTGATGCGGATGGGGTGTTGATTAGGAGCAAGTTTTTGTTCACTGAGCAGCTCGAGAAGGATTTTGGCATCCAGATCGAGAAGATGCTTCCATTTTTTACCGGCGTGTTTCGACAGTGCTCAGTGGGAAAGGCCGATCTTAAGGAGGAGCTCGCCAAGGTGATTGGAGATTGGGGATGGACGGGAACCGTTGAGGAGTTACTCGAGTATTGGTTTACGAAAGGGACCCAAATCGATTCCGACGTTGTCGGGTATGTAAAGAGTCTCCGTGACCAAGGGGTTCGTTGTTTTATGGCAACGGATCAGGAGAAGTATCGTGGCGAACACCTTGAACGTGAACTCGGCGGGGGAAAATTGTTCGAAAAAGTCTTCTACTCGGCTGGGGTTGGGTGTTCAAAGAAGGAGCAGGCGTTTTGGGACTATGTCTTTGAACAGATCCACGAGCTTCCAGATGACTCACTCTTTATTGATGACGATGCAGAGAAAGTGGAAGCCGTCGCTGGGTTTGGTCTGGATGTGTACCAGTACATTGACTTACTTTCACTTAAAATTTGGTTGAGAGAGTAACTCACCTATGGAATCGTGGTTTCTTTTTGCTCTTATCTCTGCGTTGTTGGCCGGACTGTACTCGTTTACCACACGACTATCCGCCCACTACCAACACCACTCTGCACTCGTCTCGGTGTATAGTTCGATATCGGCTGCAGTCCTTTCTGGAGGATACGCGATTTTTGTGCGGCCGGATCTATCACGTGTGGGTCTGGTTTTCATCATCGCACTCGTGGATGCCTTTATGTATCTCATGGTCTCTGTTACGCGGATCGATGCACTCAAAGAAATCAATTCAACCATCTTTTTTCCTATCTATAAACTCGCCTCTTCTGTTCTTGCTGTGCCGATTGGATTACTTTTTTTCGCTGACGTTCTTACCAAAACGGAGCTCGTCGGAATCGCAGTAGGGCTTCTTGCACCGCTGCTTCTTTTAAATCGGGGAGAGAAACTTCGGCAGCGTAATCTGTCAAAGGGACTATTGCTTACCATGGGAAGTGTCGCGGCAGCCATCGTGGCGACTATTGCATCCAAGTTAATCACGACTCTCCATTTGGATGTGAGTCTTTATACGTTTTTTGCCTTTGCTTTAAGTGTCCCATTCGCGCTCGTATTATTCCATCAAACTAACGGGCGGTTTCATAAGACGAAACATGTTGAATGGGTTGGACTTCTCGGAGGAGCATTCATGTTTGCAAACTTGTATTGTTTCGTTCGGGCACTGTCCGGAGACCTAAGTACCGTCTTTTTAATCAATTCGTTCTCCACCGTGGTCGTGGTGATTCTCTCAGTATTGGCGTTCCGCGAACACATGAGTCTTCGGAAAGTTGGGGCATTGGCCGTAACCATCTTGTCTCTCATCCTTCTGAAGTAACACATGACTTGTAAGAAAACACCCTCCATTGCAGAGGGTGTTTCATTTTACATTTAGGCGGCGATCCCGAGTCGAGTCTCGACGATTTCTAGTCGTTCTTCCAGTCGGTTGTACTTACTTCTGAGCATGACGAGTTCTTGATCGAGTGTCTCGTGCAGTTTCGCGAACCTATCCACATGTTCAACAATTTCGGTTTTTGTTGCGCCCGTTTCTTCCCGGACAATATCACGGATTTCATCTCGCATGACGAGATGTTCCTTCAAAAAGTCCATGATCTCATTTGTAGTGATTTGATCGTTCATACTGAACTTACTATACCATCTCGGTATTTTTAGACAAAACGGCATAGTCGATGATCAACCGGGCGATATCCAGACCCGTGACAACCTCGAGCTCCTTGAATCCAGGGTTTGCGTTTATCTCGAGGATGAGCGTTCCACGTTTTGAGCGGATGAGATCTACGCCGGCGATCTCGAGACCGAAGATATCGGCGGCGCGGATCGCCAGGGCGCGCTCTTCTTCACTGAGTTCAACGATCGAGCCGGTTCCTCCGTTTGAGGTGTTCGCGCGAGTGTCTCCCTCTGCGGCTGTGCGCTGCATAGCTGCGACGACGTTTCCCCCAATGACGAACGCTCGTAGATCCGACGATTTTGCTTCCGCGATAAACTCCTCGATGATCATCGGGTTCCCATCGCGGATACCAAGGTAATCGACGATGGGCCAGAGTGATTCTTCGTCCCTCGCAAGGAAGACGCCTTTGCCATGCGTCCCGAACGCGACTTTTATAATGGCGGGGAAGCCGAGTTTCTTGGCGATAGTTACCGCATCGTCGGGCTTGCGGGCGATGCCCCAGCGCGGGCAGGGAAGGTTGTGCTCGGCAAAGAGGACGTGCTGTGTGAGCTTGTTTTTTGCCCAGGTAAATCCGACGTTTCCATTGACGATTTGATACCCAGCGTCCTTAAGAAGCTGGATCGCATACGTGCGAAGACTTGGTTCTTCGACAAAGTTTGGCCGCGAGATGATGAGATCGAGCGTGGGGAGCGGCTGGCCATCATGAAAAATCTGTCCATCTAAAAACGAAAGATGCGGCTCGTAAATTTTTACGATCGTATGCCCTGCCGCCTGGCCTGCTTCCACGAGTCGATCGACGCCTGTGTAGCCTTCATCGCGCGGTCCGGAGAAAATGAGAATCCCGATATTCATAGATTGCTTCGCTTCGCTCGCAATGACGAGCGCAACTTTTATTTCTTCATGAAGACACGTTCGGTGGCTTGAGGATGCAATGCGTCGCGTGTGGAGAGACCATCGATCAGTCCATGCAACAGCATCTCATCCAGAATCGTGTCGACTTCCTCTTTGCTCGTTGCTGTATGGAGCCGCTCCTTGTACGGTTTGGCGCCATTGATTCCACGGAAGTACCACGACAGATGCTTGCGGAACGTGACGACGCCGCGTTCGCCGTACTGCTCGATGTGGTATGCCAAGTGCTGTTTGACCACGCGTACACGCAGATCGAGCGTCACCGCTTTTGGTTCTCGTCCAGCGAGCAAGTCCTCAATTTGGGAAAAGATCCATGGGTTGCCAAGCGCCCCTCGGGCAATCAACACGCCATCTGTGCCCGTCGTTTCCAGAGCGTTCAAAGTCAATGGAGGTGTGTGGATATCACCATTGGCCAGGAGGGGGATCGATAATCCCTTTTTGACCTCGCCGATGAGGCTCCAATCCGATTGTCCCGAGTAGCCCTGCGTTTTGGTGCGGCCATGCATCGTGATGAGATCCGCCCCGGCATCCTCGACGACTTTGGAGAACTCAAGGCATCCACGGGGATCATCCCAGCCCGCACGGATCTTGATGGAGAGCGGAACCGTGATTACCCCCTTGATCGCTTTAATGATCTTTGTCGCCAGCTCGGGTTCTTTCATGAGCGCCGCGCCGTTGAAGTTGTTAACGATTTTGTAGACCGGGCATCCCATGTTCACATCAAAGCCTTCTGGATGATGTTGTTCTTCAATGATACGCGCGGCCTCCGCCATCGTCGCGGGATCGCTTCCAAACAGTTGTTGTACCAGTGGACGTTCATCTTCATGAATGTCCGTCATGGTGAGTGTCTTGTCGTTGCCACGCACGACGGCCTCAGCGCTGACCATCTCACGAAACACAATAGGAAGTCGTTGAGTGATTGAGTGATTAAGTGATTGAGGTTCCGTGGGCTCAACGACTAAACGACTAAACGACTCAGTAACTTTACGCACCGTACGACAAAACGCGCTGTCCGTCATGTCGGCCATGGGGGAGAGCGCGATGATCGGTCGCGGAAGTTGTGACCAGTTAAGTATCATAACCAAGAGAGGCTACTCGAAAAATCGATTTGTATCAAGTATACTAGTCTCGTATGTCTAAATCGAAACAATCTTCCTATTATTTGTACGGCGCTGCGGTTCTTGTCGTTGTCGGTCTCGTTGTATTTGCGGCGAATAATTCCGTCGGGCAGAGTGCCCCGTCCCCCTACGATGCGTTCGCGCAGTGTCTCACAGACTCAGGGGTCACCATGTATGGCGCGTGGTGGTGTTCACATTGTGAGAATCAAAAAGATCTTTTTGGGAGTGCGTTTGAGAACGTGAATTACATTGAGTGTTCCACGGCCTCTCGAACCATGAACCAAACATGTCGCGATGCAGGCATCGAAGGATATCCGGCATGGGAGTTTGGCGATGGGTCGCGTGCGAGTGGTGAACAATCGCTCACATCATTATCTGACGCATCAGGATGCGCCCTTCCTTTGAAAGAATAACTATGATTTCAAAATCGCGATACATCAATTGGATCATCGGACTCGCTACTGTGGGTGTCCTACTTTCCATCTACTCGCTCCTCCACAAGACGGGGTTCACCTCCGGGGCGATCTGCAATCTGAGCGATACCTTTAGTTGCGACATCGTCAATCAAGGACCGTACTCTGAAATGTTCGGCATCCCGGTTGCTGGCATCGGAATCGTGGGATATTTTTTCATTTTTGTTGCGGCGCTTCTCAAACGAAAGAATCCCACAGATCGGAGTCTCTCAACGTTCTTACTCATCGCTTCGATCGGTGGATTTCTCTTCGCCCTGTATCTGACCGGGCTTGAGGCCTTTGTCCTGCACGTTTGGTGCATCGTGTGTCTTGCTTCGCAAGCAACGATCACCGCCCTTCTTGTCTTTTCGTTCTTGTATTATCGATCAGAACGCATATGAAGCTTTCCTTCCATGGCGCCGCACGAGAAGTGACGGGTTCCTGTCATCGTCTTGAGTTCCTTGATGCAGACAAGAAGCCGCATGCCATTCTGTTTGATTGCGGGATGTTTCAGGGTGAGCATATGTGTGGGGATAAGAACATGACGCCGTTTGGGTTTGAGGCTTCAGCGATTGAAGCTGTTTTTATTTCCCATCCTCACGCGGATCACACGGGGCGTCTACCTAAACTTGTGAAAGAAGGGTTCCGTGGTCCCATCTACATGGTGGAGCCATGTTCAGGACTCGCCAAATTGGTCCTTGAAGATGCACATCACATCATGCAGGAAGAATCTGAAAAGTGTGGAAGTTCGGTTTTGTACGAGCTGGAAGATCTCAAGGCGACCTTTGAGCAAGTGAAGACGGTCAGTTATCACCAGCACATTGACCTCGCGCCTGGAATTACGGTGGTATTTCACGAGGCGGGTCATGTGCTTGGCTCCAGCTATATTTCTGTGGATGCAGAAGGGAAGCGTATTGTGTTCTCTGGTGACATCGGGAATGACGATGTTCCCATCTTGCCAGATACGGAACCTATCTCGCACGCGGATGTCGTGATCTGCGAGTCGACCTACGGGCACCGCGAGCACGAGGGCGCGAATACGCGAGGCGACAAGTTGCGGGAAGCCATTCAGGATATCATCAAGCAGCGAGGTGTTCTCATGATCCCGGCGTTCTCGATTGAGCGAACGCAGGAGCTTCTGTATGAGATCAACAAGTTGCTTCTTGAAGAGCTCCACACGAAGCTTCCGATTTTTTTGGATAGCCCCATGGCCATTAAAGCCACAGCTCTCTATCGTCACTTTAAGAATTTCTTGAAGTTCGACGACTCGATTTTGAAAGATCCTGATAGGGATTTTTTCAGCTTCCCAAATTTGCGAGAGACGCTTTCCGTTGCGGAGTCCAAGTCGATCAATGACATTCTGCCACCAAAAATTATCATCGCCGGTTCGGGCATGATGTCGGGTGGTCGTATCATGCACCATCTTATCCGTTATCTCCCGGATAAGAATAATCGTCTCCTCATCATCGGGTACCAGGCACATGGCACGACAGGAAGAAAGTTGTACGAGGGAGCCAAGAAGGTGCGTATCTTTGGCGAGGATGTGCAAGTGCGCGCGCAGATCAGCGCGATTGGCGCCTTCTCGGCACACGGGGACATGAACAAGCTCACACGTTGGCTGCGACCAGAAGATGGAAAGATTCCACAAAAGATTTTTTTGGTGCATGGAGATCCGGAAGCAAAAGAAGTGTTCGCCACACACCTACGCCACAAATTACAGACGGATGTCATCGTGCCAGAATACCAGAGCGTCCATGAGATTTAGACGGTAAGTATCAGTGCTCGACGAGACGCTTAGATTCCGCTAGGATGGGCGTGATTATGATGGATCAAGCGCACATCCGGAACTTTTGTATCATTGCTCATATTGATCATGGAAAGTCGACCCTTGCGGATCGACTTTTGGAGCTTACGGGGGCCGTGGACAAGCGCAACATGAAGGCGCAGATTCTTGATTCCATGGATATTGAGCGCGAGCGGGGGATCACGATTAAACTCACGCCGGCACGGATGTCCTACAAAGGACACACCCTGAATCTCATCGACACGCCTGGGCACGTTGATTTTGGCTATGAAGTCAGTCGTTCACTCGCAGCGGTGGAAGGAGCGATTTTGCTTGTTGATGCCACACAAGGGGTGCAAGCGCAGACGATCGGAAATTTATATCTCGCTCTGGAAGAGAATCTCGAGATTATTCCTGTCCTGAACAAGATCGACCTTCCTGCGGCAGACATTCCTTCACGAACGGCTGAACTCGTTTCCCTTATCGGATGCAAGCCCGAGGAGATTTTGGCGGTGAGCGGAAAGACGGGACAGGGCGTGATGGAACTGTTGGACGCGATTGTTGAGCGGATCCCGCCTCCTGCAGGTGACCCATCTGCTCCAACCCGTGCGCTCATTTTCGATTCGTTCTACGACGACTATCGTGGCGTGATGGCCTATGTTCGTGTCGTTGATGGAAGTTTGCACAAGGGGAAGAAGGTGAAGATGGTCGCCACGGGTGCGGATATTCAAGTATTGGAGACTGGCGCACTTACACCGGGAGGACTCAAACCAGCCGATACTCTTGAGACCGGACAGATTGGATACATCGTGACAGGACTCAAAGAACTCGGCGGCTGTCGCGTCGGAGACACCATCACTCAACCACTCAACCACTCAACGACTCAACCACTACCCGGGTACAAGGAAGTAAAGCCCATGGTGTTCGCTGGAGTGTTTCCGCAAGAGGGCGATGACTTTCATCGCTTGCGTGAGGCCATGGAGCGGTTGAAGCTCAACGACGCGTCGCTTATTTACGAGTCAGAACATTCGCCCGCGCTTGGGTTCGGATTTCGTTGCGGCCTCTTGGGCATGTTGCATCTGGAGATTCTGAAGGAACGTCTTGAACGTGAGTTTGGGATCAGCCTGGTTGTGACCGTGCCGTCCGTCGCGTACGAAGTGGTGATGCGGCGCGGCGAGATGATCGTGATCAAGAGCCCCCTTGGACTTCCAGACCCTTCGCACATTGAGGTCATTCGTGAGCCATGGGTGAAGGTGGATATTGTGACGCCAAGCACGTACATCGGAGCGATTATGCAGCTCTTACAAGAACGTCGCGGCATCTACGAGACAACAGAGTACCTTGCCGGCGACCGCGCGATTCTTCACTATCAGATCCCTCTGTCGATGATTATCGTAGATTTTTACGATAAACTGAAAAGCATCACCGCAGGATACGCGTCACTCAATTATGAAGTGATTGATTATCGAGAAGCAGATGTGGTGAAGATGGACATTATGGTGGCCGAGGAGCCTGTCGATGCCTTTTCGACACTGGTCTACCGCGATGAGGCAGAGCGGGCAGGTCGACGGGTGACGGCCGTTCTCAAAGAATCCATTCCACGTCAAAATTTCGTCATTAAGCTTCAAGCGAGTGTGGGCGGAAAGGTTGTTGCCTCGGAGAGAATTTCAGCCTTACGTAAGGATGTGACCGCGGGACTCTATGGGGGAGATGTGACGCGAAAGCGAAAACTGCTCGACAAACAAAAGAAAGGAAAGGCAAAGATGGCAGCTGTTGGAAGGGGGCGAGTGAATATCCCTACGGACGCGTATTTGAAAGTCTTAAAACGAGATTCCTAATTCCGGCCCCCCTCCTTTTTAAGGAGGGGTTGGGGGTGGTTACGAGTTCGTCGCCAATAGACTCGTAACCCCCTGTAGTCCCCCTTAAAAAGGGGGACGTAACGCAAGAGAGATTATGAAACGTAAAGACACAATTCGATTTTTCTGGGCTATCGTTGGCGTGATGGTGATCATGAGTATGGTGCTGTTGAGTTTTTCGTTTGGCTACTGAAAGTCGTTGAGTGATTGAGTCGTTTGGTCGTTGAGTCACTTAACGACTAAATGACTTAACGACTCAGCCACTTTTTCGTGTTTAAACACTGGCTCGTCCACGAGCCGATCACACCGCAGATCAAGCAACAATTCCCCGAGCTCAGCGGGACGATTTTGCAGCTCCTGTGGAATCGAGGTTTGCGGACGCAGGAGGAGATGGATATTTTTCTGGGACCAGATTGGAGTCGAGATACATACGCTCCAGAGCTTTTCACGAACATGAAGCAGGCTGTGCGTCGCGTGTTCGAGGCTCTTGAGAAGAAGGAGGTCATCACGATTCATGGCGATTACGATGCGGACGGCACCTGCGGGACGGCGGTGCTGATGACGACACTGCGAGAACTATGTCGGGCACTACATTTCGACGAGCGTAAGATTACTTCGTATATCCCTCATCGAGAGAAGGAGGGCTATGGAGTATCCATAGAGACGATCGAACATCT
>Ga0208373_1005817_pt1 | contig 10082 bp, 13 predicted proteins | sample RifOxyC2_FD_184036 | JGI IMG/M metagenome (GOLD analysis project Ga0208373, IMG submission 184036) | Soil microbial communities from Rifle, Colorado - Rifle Oxygen_injection C2 (SPAdes) | ecosystem: Environmental > Terrestrial > Deep subsurface > Rock core/Sediment | place: Rifle, Colorado... | reverse complement strand
CCACCTATCCATACTGTCGTATTCATATTCAATCCAATATTATTCAACTCCGCCAAAGCGCCCGACAACTCTTCCGATGATTTCAACTTCATCTTTGCGGGCAACATAGGTCGGATAGTCTTTATTATCTGAAATAATATCAAGTTTACCATCAATCCGCACTTGCAATCTCTTGATAAAGAGTCCATGTTCGGTTCGGATCGTAAATATACCGCCACGACTAATATCGGTTTTAGAACGATTTATAAAAATAATATCGTTGTAGCAAAAAGAGGGTTCCATAGAATCACCCGATACATTAATCGCCTCAATGTGACGCAGCTCTTTTTCACCGCCCAAAGAAAGGACAAAATTATCTTCGAGCATCAGAGGTTCGTATTCTAACTCTTCATTATCAGCGCCTCCCCCTGCAGAGGCGTTTACCGAAGAGAAATAACGTACCATATAAAAGCGATTGGTCGGTTCAATCAAACTTTCCGGCGATTGGTTATACAAAAGCCAGTTGATTGCTATAGAGCGTTTAGCACAAAAATCGAGTAATTCATTAAAGGGGATTTTATTCCGCTTTTTCATCGTAGCAAAATTCATCTGAGTAATATCCAACAAATCCGCTACATCTTTATCAAATACTTTCTTTTCGGGAAATTCAGAAGAGACAATATCTTTGATCGTCTCGACAATATCACTGAATGTTTTCATAATGAAATCCTTTTGATATATCGATAGTGTATTGTAGGAATTATGACATAGATTTTAAGAATATATGACAAAATGAAATATTTTTTAGATAATAGTGTAAAATAATTTACTATTTGCCTAATATAACTCAAGGAGTTCACAATGGCAAAGGTAATTCGTCAAGCAAACGGTTGGATGGACAAGTTAGAGATGAAAATGGAGAAATGGGCAGAGAGACTGTTTTAGTCCTCTTTGTTATCTCTCTCCAGACGTGAAAGATGGTATCCGCGAAAGATATAGACTAAAAAGAGAACCAGCAGTACTATAACTACCGTATCGAGTATTTGCATCATCATATTACATCATCTTTCGGTACGTATTGAAATTTTGTTTGATTGCCTCGTAGAGGATTATTCCACTACTGATAGCAAGGTTGAGGCTCCGCCCCTCTTTTGTCATAGGAATCGTCATTCTCTGCTCAGGATATGCTTCCAATATTTCAGAAGGGATTCCTGCTGTTTCACTTCCGAAAAAGAGATAATCTCCCTCTTGAAACGAAACCTCAAAATAGGGACGATCTGTTTTGGTTGTGGCAAAGAAAAAACGATCTCTCTTCGGATGGGCTTCCATAAATTCCTCTATACTCTCCCACACGTGCAAATCAATTTTATGCCAATAATCGAGCCCTGCACGGCGAACGGCTTTCTCGTCGATATCAAACCCGATCGGCTTGATGAGATGGAGAGAGGAGCCTGTATTGACGCAGAGCCGTCCGATAGCACCGGTATTATTGGGAATTTGGGGATGAACTAAAACAATGTTAAACATTTAAAAAATAATCGTTTTGTTAGCATGAACGAATATACGATCTTCCAATGCCAGTTTCAATGCTTTTGACAATACAATTTTCTCTACATCCCGACCCAACCGCTGCATCTCTTCCCATCCGAAGGCGTGGTTGACATGGATAACATCCTGAGCGATAATCGGCCCTTCATCAAGATGGTTATTGACAAAATGGGCTGTTGCACCGATAATCTTCACACCGCGCTCATAAGCCTGTTTGTATGGATTTGCTCCAATAAAGGCAGGCAAAAACGAATGGTGGATATTAATAATTTTGTCTTCGTACGCCTCAACAAATCGCGGTGTCAAAATGCGCATATATTTGGCAAGTACGATATAGTCGATCTCGCCGAGTTCTGAGAGCTGTGACAGAACACGCTTTTCATGCTCATCTCTATCACACCCCTCATGCGAAACAGTATAAAAAGGGATATCAAATTTACTAACCAACGGTTCAAGAAGATTGTAATTTGAGACTACACCGACAATATGACAATCGAGTTCACCCGCTTCGTATCGAATTAATATATCTCCTAAAGCGTGAGACTCTTTTGTTGCCATTAATACGACCCGTTTTTTACGGGGAGCAATCACTTCGAGATGCACATGATGAGGCAATATTGCAGCCAATTCACTTTTAAGCACATCCGGAGCGATCTCACCGGCGACAACGCTTCTCATAAAAAATTTATTGTGTGCCTTATCGACGAACTCGTTATTGGAGATAATATTAAGATTGCGGTGAAAAAAAATGCTTGATACTTTGTATACAAGCCCTTTTTCATCATTGCAATGGATTAATACCCTATAATGTTCATTCATTCTATTTCCTCTTTGTAAGAGCGCTTACGACTCTTTAATCGTCTCTAAGCGATTGTCGATGGTGGCTAAAAGATATTCGAAAAAATTGAGTGTCAAATCTACTTTAGCTTCTATTTGCGAATTATTTGGGGATTGAAATCCTTCAAAAAGGACAAGTAAACGTTCCCGAATCCCCTCCAGCATCCGCGCTTCATCATCACGAACCGCATGTACTGTCTCTATTATAGTTTGTACACTCTCGATCACCGGTAGAATAGGGGCAGCAATCTCTTCTTTTGGAATTAATTTTTTTTCTGCAACAGGTTCAACATGTTCAACACTTTCAGAAGATGTAGATAACTCTTCAATTTCGGCTAATGTGGATAAAATGACATCTTTTAGTTCCATGCGCGCAACAACCACCTTTCAAATTGAATAAATTCTGCCTCTTCTTCCATCTGTATGAAAAAAGTTTTCATTTCGTTATTAACCCCTAAAAACTTTTTTCGCATTCCGGAGAGGCGTCGAATAGCGATTTTTGCATCTGCGTTGGAAGGATCTTTTTTCAAAATCTCTTTATAGATTTCAAGAGCATCTTCTTTGAGCCCTTGAAGCTCATAAATATTGGCGAGAGTTAGCGTTTGCATTTGGCAGCAAAGTTGGCGATGATGGAACCCATCTCGCTGGTTGAACACACCTCTTTTGCATCAAACCCTGCGATATCTTTGGTACGATACCCTTCCGCAAGCGCTTGTTTGATACCGTAATCAATGCGATCCGCCGCTTTGTGTTCATTCAAAGCAAAGCGAAGCATCATCGAAGCACTCGCAATGGTTGCAATCGGGTTGGCAATCCCCTGCCCTGCGATATCGGGAGCTGAACCGTGAATCGGCTCATACACACCGATTGAAGAGCCTACAGAAGCAGATGGGAGCAAGCCGATAGAACCCGATAACATACTCGCCTCATCACTGAGAATATCGCCGAAAATATTTCCGGTCAAAATAACATCGAATTGTTTCGGATCACGGATCAATTGCATAGCCGCATTATCGACATACATGTGAGAGAGTTCTACTTCAGGGTACCCACGTGAGACCTCTTCGACAACTTCACGCCACAACTGGCTGACGTCAAGAACATTCGCTTTATCAACCGAACATACTTTTTTAGAGCGATCCATCGCAATTTTAAACGCGACGTGAGCAATCCGCTCAATTTCAGGTCGGGTATAGACCATCGTATTCCATCCACGATTCTCATCACGACCTTTCGGCTCACCGAAATAGATCCCGCCGATCAACTCGCGGACGACCATCAGATCTACCCCTTTGACGATTTCAGGCTTTAGCGAACTCGCATTAACGAGTTCATCATAGACATTCGCAGGACGGAGGTTAGCAAACACCCCTAACTCTTTACGAAAACGGAGCAATCCGCTCTCAGGACGTTTTTCTCTAGGGAGGGTATCCCATTTGGTTCCGCCGATAGCACCGAAAAGTACTGCATCGCTGGCTAAAGAGATATCAATTGTCTCTTGCGGCAACGGATCGCCTGTCACATCGTAAGCGCACCCCCCCATAAGGGCTTCTTGGTAGTTAAATTCAAGATTCTCACACGCCGCAACCGCGTCTAATACTTTTACCGCTTCATCAACGATCTCAGGACCTATTCCGTCCCCTTTTATCAATGCAATGGTGTAACTTTTCATCAATTATTTCTCCTGTGCGGCAATTTCCGCTTCTGCATAATTCATCAAACCGCCTGCAGAAATTAGTTCTTGCATAAACGGAGGGATCGGAATAAAGTTATAGACTTTACCGTTGGTTGTGTTGGTAATCGTCCCCGCGTCCATATCAACGCTGACCGACTCTCCCTCTTTGATTTCCAAAGATTCGGGAAGTTCGAAAATGGGGAGTCCCATGTTAAAAGCATTGCGGTAAAAAATACGGGCAAATGTCGGTGCAATAATCGCGGCAACTCCCGCAGCCTTCAACGCGATAGGAGCATGTTCTCGTGATGAACCGCATCCGAAATTTTCATCGGCAACGATGATGTCACCCGGAACCATTTTAGTTACAAATGTCGGATCAGCATCCTCCATTACGTGTTTAGCAAGCTCTTTTGGGTCTGAGGTATTGAGATAACGGGCAGCAATAATCAAGTCTGTATCGATATCTTTACCGAAGTTCCAAACTTTCCCTTCAATTTTTTGCATCAAAAATCCTATGGTACGTAAAATTATGTGGATTATAGCAAAGATGAGTTGAAAGAGTTTTAAATCCCTAAAAAAGGATTTAAGTCTGTATGTTATTAACGTTTCAAGCTATTCGTTGTTGCAAGCATTTCATCACTGGTAGTAATAACTTTGGAGTTGGCATCATACGCGCGCTGTCCCGTAATCAAATCGGTGAGCTCGACAACCAATTGAACGTTTGAAAGTTCTACGAACCCTTGACGAATATTCCCTAATCCGTCAACTCCGGGAGTCCCCTCGACCGGCTGACCCGAACTGTCGGTTTCCACAAAAAGATTATCCCCCATCGCATGCAATCCCGCCGGATTGATAAAGTTAGTCAATGAAATTTGTCCTACTTGGGTTGCTTGTGCCTGACCGGATTGGGTTACACTGACGATACCGTCGGTTCCGATACTGATATTAATAGAATCTTCTGGGATAACGACTTCCGGAACCAATTTATAGCCGTCTGAATTGACGATTGTACCGTTTTCATCAATTTTAAAAGAGCCGTTACGGGTATACACTTCGGTTCCGTTAGGGAGTTCAAGTTTGAAGAACCCTTTTCCTGTAATTGCTGTATCTAGCGTGTTGTCCGTTTGTTTGAGACTTCCCTCAGTAAAGATTTTATTGATCGCGGTAGGACGTACCCCAAGACCCACTTCAATCCCTGTCGGAGATTTGGTCGTGTCACTGGTAGAAGTTCCCGCATACGTCATAACTTTATACATCAAATCGGCAAATTCAGCACGGGATTTTTTATACCCCATGGTGTTAACGTTGGCAATATTATTCGCCGTCGTATCGATCTGAGTTTGCATTGCCAGCATCCCGGTAGAGCTGGTATAGAGTGATTGCATCATAGTATTATCTCCTTATCTTATCGACGTGTAACTGCGAGTTTTTCAATCGCGTCTTTATTTAGATCATTCATTTGTGAATCCATCGCTTTTTGATACATACCGACAAGACGGTTTGCTTCAACCAACGCAATCATCTCATTGACGGCATTAACATTGCTTTTTTCCACAAATCCCTGCATAACGCTTCCGCTTTCAGCTAACGGAGTCAGCGGATCGGCAGGATCGGGAATATAGAGGTTTTCACCCTCTTTATTGATTGCTCGAAGATTTTGAGGTTCAATCACTAAAAGTTTCTTATTGGCTACCATTTGTGTAGTTCCCGGAACATTGGTAGAGACTTGACCGTTTTTATCGATGGTGATAACACTGTCTTGCGGGGTGAACGTAATCGGAGTTTTATCAGCAGAAAGAACAGCGTGTCCTTGTTTATTAACCAATTTTCCCTCATCGTCGATCGTAAAAATACCGTCGCGCGTTAAACGAACCCCCTGCGGTGTCTGAACTGCAAAAAACTGCCCCTCTTTTGAGAGTGCCATATCAAAGGTGTTATCGGTTCGCTGCAATGAACCCAGACTGTGATCGGTATATGCATCGGTAATTTGCGGAACACGTGAGAGAGAACGGTTAAAATACTGCGCCGCTTCTTCGGTATTATTCGCAATCGGAAGCTCACTTTGCACGGTTTTGAACAAGCGCGCAAAATCTCCCGTAATCAACTGATCCCGTTTGTATCCCGCAGTATTGGCATTCGCGAGATTGGAAGCGATCGTATCCATACGATTAAACTGCGCTACCATTCCCCCTGTTGCCGCATAATATCCGGTCTGCATTTATCATCCTTGTGGAGTATTGAGACTTTGATAGCAACAAGTGTTCCATTCTGCACAAATGAGAAATATAAATACGGTAGAAAGCAATTTAAGAAAGATTTCGGTATAATCCTCCTCTTTTTAACGTTAAGGGAGTCCTCCTCGTATGAGTGTCAAAGATCTAAATAAACATCTCGAAACCCTATTTACCGAACATAAATCCAAAAATTGTCTCACGTATGAAACAATTGTCGATCCTTTTGACAAGCAACCTACCCTTGCACAAGCAAAAAACATCCTTAAATTGGCTCAGAAACACAAAATCTGCCTCTTTACCTCTTCTGAGCATGCCAAAATGCTCAATCAGCAAGAAGCTGCCGCCAAGCGTGCCGCTCAGCTGAAATACATCGAAGAAGCAAGCGGTGATGAATTTGATATTCTCAAACAACACGAACTCCTTGAGTGGTCGCGTTCTGATTCTCCCGTACGTATGTACCTGCGTGAAATGGGTCAAATTCCCCTTCTTACTAAAGAAGAGGAAGTTGAAATTTCCAAACGTATGGAGATGGGTGAGGGAATTATCATCGATGCAATCTGCTCGGTTCCCTACCTAATCGATTTTATCCTCGATTACAAAGATCCCCTTATCAACCGTGAACGTCGTGTCAAAGAGCTTTTCAAAAGTTTTGAAGAAGCTGAAGAAGAAGAGAGCGATGACGATAGCGATGATGATGCTGATGAAGAAGAAACAAATGAAAAAGCCCCATCGCTCAAAGATAAAAAACGGGTAGAAAAAGTCGTCACCTCGTTTAAAGCGCTTGAAAAAGCAAAAAAAGAGTGGGTAAAAGCGACAGAGAAAATGCTAGAAGAGTGCTCGATTGAGGAGATGGATGCCGATTACGTCCTCTTCTTTCTCAATGTCAGCTTCAAGAAAAAAATGCTCAAAGAGGCATTGTTGGATCTCGGGCCAACCTCGAAACTCATCAATGAACTTGTCCGTTCTATGGAGACGGCATTGCGCAGTGATGAAGGATTTGATCGCGAACTGAAACGTCTTGAGTACAAGCTTCCTCTCTTTAACGATCAGCTCAAAAAGAATCACACGTTGATTTTGAATAAAATTTGCGAACTTACCAAAGAAGAGATTTCGACCAAAGTTCCTGAAGCAACGATGGTCAGCACCTATATGGAGATCAAGAAACTGATCCAAACCAAAGAGGCGTCCAAAGGGGGCTTCAATATGGAGCCGGACAAACTGGCCGATATTTTGGAGCAGATCAAACGGGGTAAAAATATCTCCGAAGTTTCCAAAACCCGTATGGCGAAATCGAATCTTCGTCTCGTTGTCTCCATCGCGAAACGCTACACCAACCGTGGTCTCCCATTCCTCGATTTGATCCAAGAGGGGAACATCGGATTGATGAAAGCGGTCGATAAGTTCGAGTACCAAAAAGGGTATAAATTCTCAACCTATGCAACATGGTGGATCCGTCAAGCGATCAGCCGTGCTATCGCCGATCAGGCACGTACCATCCGTATCCCGATCCATATGATCGAGACAATCAACCGCATCAATAAAATTATGCGTAAACATCTCCAAGAGCACGGAAAAGAGCCGGATGTCGAAACCATCGCGGAAGAAGTCGGTCTCTCTGTAGAGAAAGTCAAAAACGTTATCAAAATCACGAAAGAGCCGATCTCTCTCGAAGCTCCGATCGGAAATGAAGAAGACGGACGTTTCGGTGATTTCATCGAAGACAAAATGTCAATCTCTCCAAGTGACGCGATCTTGAAAGACGATTTGAAAGTACAAATCGAAAGTGTTTTAGAACAGCTCAATGAACGTGAAAAAGCGGTTATTAAAATGCGTTTCGGGATTATGGACGATGAGAGTGACCGTACTCTTGAAGAGATCGGTAAAGAGCTCAACGTTACCCGTGAACGTGTCCGTCAAATCGAGTCCAGTGCGATCAAAAAACTCAAACACCCTAAAGTGGGTCGTAAACTTAAAAATTATATCGAGGACTGATGACATTCGATCAACAGTGGATTGAATACGACTTTAATCCATTTATCCTTTTTAATTCCGGCGGAAAGATTGTTTCTCTAAACACCGAGGCGCAGTATCTCCTCGGTGCGATAGAGGCCTCTGCTATCTATAAAATAGCGACCACCTACGCCAACTCTTCCTTTGGATTCAAAACAACTTTTTTAGAACTCGAATTTGGACGATTCAAATTCTTCGGTATTACGGTCGGCTATGAAGACGAAGAGCAAATCGGTATCCGCCTCTATCAGCTCCCCTCTTTTCAGTTTACAGCACAAAAACCTAACGGTCAGTTGGTAAACGTTTATACCCTCATTGACTTGTGCATCAGTTCTAATTCCATCGGCTCCCAAACAAAATACACTAAAGAACTCGATCCGACTATTCCCGAAATACGGTTGCAAACCGAATGGTTTATTAAACTTCTCAATAAGGTTTATACCTCTATGACGGGAAATGAGAAAATCGTTACGCGCCTCTTTTTCCGTGTTGGGGAACATATCAAATTTGAAGGGGAGAAGTACTCCCTCTTCTCTATCGAGATATCATCAGAGAAAATGATACGTAAATATCTGCCTGAAATCACCCATTTAGCCGAAGAGAATAATCTCTTCGTTGATCTAAAAGAGAATAAAATTACGATCAATGTTCCGATGATTGTGAAATAAATAATTTTTTGGAAATTAAATAGCCGATAGGAATCCCTGCCGCTAATCCAAGAAGATAGGGTATTATTTTCAACGCATGACTATTTTCAAGTCCAATAAAGCCGAGGATCAGAAAAGCATACGGAATTAATCGATAGACCGAAACCATAGCCGATACATTTTGGGTCGTATTTTGGATAATATTGCTCTTCTGACGCGCTTTTTCTTCTTTAATCATCTGTTTGATATCGGTAATCTCTTCCTCACGCTCTTCATCGTACAAATCGTAGGGATCGTCCATCTCATCGATCACATCTTTGGAATCCCCTGCCTCCGCATCGGCGACACGGCTTTGGATCATAGTGCGATACGCATAGAGCGATCCCGTAACGATAAGCATCGACGAGATCATCGCAATCAGAAAACTAAACATTTTTAATCCTCGTCATCGTCATCATCGTCTTTTTGCGATTTTCCCATATTGTAGCGTGGGTCTTTAGCTAATTTTTCGAACTCTTTGTATTGCTTGCTGTAGGCTTTGTAGACATTTAAAATTGCCGCTAAAATACCGATAGCAACACCCACCCACAACAGCCACGTGATCCCTGTCATTTTTTTAAGACCTAAACCGATGGCAACACCGATCAAGATTGCGACAACCATCGAGATTCCGAGCGACAAGCTCTCAGCCCCTTCAATAATCGGTTTTAGTCTTGGTTTATGCTCTTCTTGATTTGCTTCCACTACAGTTCTCCAAATATTTTATCAGCCGCTGCAATCGTCTCTTCGATCATCGCATCGGTTGTTGCCGTACAAATAAACCCTGTCTCAAATTGAGAACATGCGAAATAAAATCCAGCATCGAGCATTGCCGCATGAAAACGGGCAAAGCGTGCCGTATCACTCTTCAACGCTTCCGCAAAATTCGTAACCGTAGTGTCGCAAAAGAAAAATCCGAACATCGAACCCCGTACATCCGTTTGCAGAGCGATATTGTGTTTCGCTGCCGCAGAGTTAAAACCGCTCATCAAACGCTTCGCTCGCTCTTCGAGGACACCAAAAACACGTCCGTTGGTTTTGAGCTTATGGATCGAAGCCAATCCTGCCGCCATTGCAACAGGGTTCCCGCTAAGGGTTCCCGCTTGATAGACA
>Ga0208373_1005816_pt1 | contig 10085 bp, 4 predicted proteins | sample RifOxyC2_FD_184036 | JGI IMG/M metagenome (GOLD analysis project Ga0208373, IMG submission 184036) | Soil microbial communities from Rifle, Colorado - Rifle Oxygen_injection C2 (SPAdes) | ecosystem: Environmental > Terrestrial > Deep subsurface > Rock core/Sediment | place: Rifle, Colorado... | reverse complement strand
TCAAGGGCCTCGATTGCCGGATGAAATACAGCGGCGATTCGCTGTTCCACGGCGGCGTGTGGTGGAAAAACGAAAAGAAAATCCCTAAGGAAGTAAAAAAATGGCTCGACCTGGGCTGGCACTGGCACCAGGGAAAGAAAAAAGAAAACCAGCTCTGTTTCCGGCTCCCGCTGGAAGCGCTGAAACAAAATTCGCTCAATACCATAGAACTCCTGTCGGATAACACGCCCAAAGGGAACGGCGGCGAGTGCTTCCACGTGCGGCTGTACGACAACCCGACCCTCCCTGTTCCGAAGCCGTACAAGAGCTGAAAGTCACTTGGAGCAACAGTATTCTCGTCTTTTCTTGTAAAACCAACCGCAGTTAACTATAATGTTTCCTAGGTTAAACTCATGATTTTTGGGGGAAGAATGAAAAAGATCATTATTTTATCTTTTGGCTTATGTCTTATCAATGTCTGCATGGCATTTTCAACCCAAACCCGGTTAAACGGCTTGGGTGTTTCAAATTGGATGGTAGAGGACGATTATAATATCTGGATCAACCCGGCCAGAATAGTCCAATATAATAAAACCGCCTGGTTTGAGCCGGGTGTTTCGCCTGCGCCACAGCCTTCCACCCAGTGGGCGGGCGTATCAGGCAATATCCTGAACGGTGTCGGCGGATTGTTTGTTTCGAGGCCCTATGCTTCTGTTCTTAATAACATGGGGGCCGACCCAAGTGGGAGTGATGTTACTGCTTTAACTAATTTTATTATTCCGAATGTTTTAAATTCACAGAACGCCGGCAGTATGTCCGCCCTGTCTCCTCAAAACAAATTTGACCTGTTCTACGGTTTCGGCAACAAGGAAAAAAAATATTTCGGCATCATGCTGAATTTTGACTCTAATTACAGCCATTACCAGAATGATTTCATGGAAGCCACGCCTGCAGATAACGATGGTTCTGTCGAGATGGAAAAGGCGTCATATGAAACAAACCTGTCTTTAGGAATGGTGTTTTTGCCCGGCTGGAAAACTTCGAAGGAGTTTGACATAGCGCTGAACTTGGGTTTTCCTGTAGTTAAAAATGAATACAGTGATTCATATTACCTGGCAGTGCAGAACAATTTTGCCTCAGACAAGAGAAAACTGGAAGCAATTTCCCCTGTAAGCTATGGCGCTACGCTCAGGAATATAATGAAGCTTAACGACACGGAATCGCTATTTTTCCTGATAATGACAAATTACGCGAACCTCAACAACACTTATACCGAGAACAAGGACACGAACGCGGATGGCATAAGCGAAGTGCTAAACGAGCAGGACAGAGTCCAGAGCGTCACAAACGCTTCCCTGGGCCTTGCCTTGAACAAGCAGTGCAGTCAAAAGTGCTTTCTGGTAATAGGTTCTGAATTCAACCTTACAAGGACCGTGAGCAACGCCGTTACAAGAAACAAAATAAGGGATATTATCACGGAAGAATATGATTATGCCTCAGAGCAGTACAGCGTGCCATTAAAAGCAGGGCTTGAGTACCAGTTTTCCAGGATTTTCACGGCACGTGCCGGCATACGAAAATATATTTTTCAATGGGTTACCACCACCATAGACGACCCTGATTACTTTACGACCCCCAATATAGTCTCAAGCAGGATAATCTCAGAAACAACAATACACCAGCAGAATGCTGTAACCCTGAACATGGGTTTGTCTGCGGCATTGTGGGATCAGCTTTTTATTGACACTGTGATAAATTATGATGTTTTATATTCCGGGACATATTTGATAAGCGGTGTAACCAACCGCCCCATTGCCCAGATGAGCGTTATGTATAAATTTTGATGGTTTTTAAACGTAATTCCATGGGAAATAACAAACTTTTTAACCTTATTTGCTGCGCTTTGTTTTTCTGTGTCCACGCCGGGGCTTTTGCGGGCGCATTAACCGGGAGGGTAACAGACCTTTCCGGTAATCCTGTGAAGGATGCATATCTCATTGTGTCCGGGCCTTCGTCCAGGTCCTGTTATTCCTCGGTTACAGGGACTTATACTGTGACCGGTTTGCCGGATGGGATCTACTACATTTATTGTTATCCTCCCTCAGGGACAAATTATGTCAGAAAGGTTTTAACTGACGTATACCTAAACGGTAATCAAACCACCACTCTAGACATTAGTTTAGAGATGGGAGGGGCAATTTCAGGAAGAGTCACGGACCAGTCGGGAAACCCGGTTTATAACGCGTATGTATATACGCCGGGCCCTGACAGTAAATACAGTTATTCTTCATCAACAGGCGTCTATACAATCAGGGGTATTCCTGTAGGTTTTGGTTACACTATCTATTGCGAGAAGCCTTATGGATCAAATTTTATCAGCCTGAGCAGCAGCAATATTAGTGTTGAGGCAGATCAAACAAGCATTGTGGATTTTGTATTGCAGCCGGGCGCGATAATCTCAGGAAGAGTTACGGACACAGCGGGAACCCCTGTTTATAATGCACAAATTAGTGTGAGTGGGCCTTCTTATAACTATGGATATTCCTTTTCTACGGGAGGATACGCAGTTAAAGGCCTGCTGAGCGGTACTTATACTATTTATTGTTATGCTCCTCACGATTCAAACTATATCAGCACCAGAACAGCAAATATATCAGCCAGCACCGGCCAGGTAACAACAGTTGATTTTGTTTTACAGGAAGGGAATATGATCAGGGGCAGGGTCACGGATCAATCGGGGAATCCGGTTTACCAGGCTTATGTGTATACAAGCGGTAATGGCAATTATGACTACTCATCGTCAACCGGAGGGTATACGGTCAGGGGGCTTGTCAGCGGTACTTATCGTGTATATTGTGATGCTCCTAATAATTTAAACTTTATCGATTCCAGGGTTGATAATGTAACTGTAAATACAGGCCAGGTTGCTGAGGTCAATTTTGTATTGCAGTCCGGCGGGATCATATCAGGCAAGATCACCGATGATTCTGGGAATCCCGTTTATGATGCCCGTGTATACCTAAGTGATTCCAGCAATTCTTATTCCGGTTATTCATCTTCAACCGGGGGTTATACTGTAAAGGGGATTTCGGGCGGTGTTTATACCGTCTATTGCTATGCTCCCAGCGGTTCAAATTTAAATGATGTCACCATTGGTAATATCGCGGTAAATGTAAATCAGGTAACCTCGCTTGATATTAAGCTGCTCACCGGCGGCTTGCTTTCCGGCAGGGTCAGGGATACAGCGGGTAACCCGGTTTATGACGCAAGAATCACACTAAGCCCTCCGTATCGTTATAGTTACTCCTCATCAACCGGGGGTTATACTGTAAAGGGTATCCCAGGCGGTGTTTATACCGTTTATTGTTATGCTCCATCTGGATCCAACCTTATGAACATCAGCATGGATAATATTTCAATAACTGGTGGGCAAACCACAAATCTTGATTTTGTATTGCCCGCCTATGGCATACTGACCGGTATCGTAACGGATTCATCGGGAACAGTGGTATATAATGCAGGAATCTCAGTAAGCGGCCCGTCATATAACTCGGATTATTCGCTTTCCACAGGCGGCTATAGCGTCAAGGGCCTTTTGAGCGGGAATTATACGGTGTATTGTTATGGCCCGAACGGGTCAAATTTATCTTCGGTAAGAATGAACAATGTTTTCATAAGCACAGGGCAGGTTATGAGTCTTAATTTCGTTTTATTTGAAGGCGGGGTGATTTTGGGAACGGTTGCCGATAAGTATGGAAACCCTGTCATTGGAGCGAATATCCGGACCAGTGATGGTTACAGGTCCTACAGCAGTTATTCTTTATCAACCGGCGGATACAGGCTCCAGGGTCTTTCAAACGGAATATATAACGTAAATTGCGATGCCCCCGCCGGCATAAACCTGATCAGCGTAAGCTCAAACAATATTTCTGTAAGTACCGGCCAGATAACTAACCTTGATTTTGCACTTCAACCTGGCGGAATAATATCGGGGAAAATAGTTGACCAGGCCGGGAATCCCGTGTATAACGCCGAGATTACAGCAAGTGGCGTATCTTACAAAAATTCTTACTCCTCGGTTACCGGGACCTATAGTGTAGTCGGGCTTAGGCCTGGAAACTATACTGTAACGTGTTATCCGCCAAACAACTCAAATTACATCACAAGCATCACCACCAATAATATCTTCGTGACAGCGGAGCAAAGCGTCACGGTTGATTTTGTTATGCAGGCAGGCGGAATAATCTCAGGCAGGATCACTGACAACCTTGGGAATCCGGTGTATGATGCTTATATCTTTACAAACGGGCAGTCAAACCGATCTGCTCATTCTCTTTCTACCGGAGGATATACAATTAATAGGTTGTTAAGCGGGACTTACATGGTTAACTTCAATGCTCCGTACGGTGAAAACCTCTTTGATACAAGCGTAAATAATGTTTTTGTATCCACAGGGCAAACAGTAACTATTAATATGGTATTGCGCCCCGGCGGGATAATCACGGGCAAAATAACAGACCAGGCCGGGAATCCCGTGTATAACGCTTCCATAAATATAAGCGGGCCTAGTAGTAAATATTCTTATTCTTCATCAACCGGGGGTTATACTATTAAAGGGATCAAGGGCGGTTCTTATTCGGTTTATTGCGGCCCACCGTACAATTCTTACCTGATAGCAAAAAGCGAAAAGAACATAGGTGTATTCCCGGAACAGACAACTAATATTAATTTTATTCTTGATACCGGCGGAATTGTAACCGGCCGCGTTACCGATTACAGGGGTGTGCCTTACAAGGATATAAGGATTAGCGCAAATTACGGCAATAGTGTTTATACAATGGCCGCAGGTACTTATACAATGAGAGGTTTGCCCGAAAATGTTTACTCGTTTACCTGCTATCCTTCAACCAGCGCGGGAGTGTTTGGCAGGACCAAAAGCAATTTTCATGTTGTCGCCGGGAAAACCCTGAAGCTTGATTTTGTGTTGGATAAGTCGGCGGGGATAACAAGTATTTTATCTTCAACTTCAACCACTACGGCATTTTCCGACAATATTCTCCTGGAAATACCGCCTGGCGCTTTTAATGCCGGCACGAATATTTACATAACCCCAGCGGTAAAATCAACCATCGTTGATTCTGCGGACCTTGCGGTACATTCTGGCAGGTTCATCCCGTCACAGTCTGATTTTGTGTGGGAAATAACCGCGCTTTTTAACGGAACAACTAACATCCAGCCGGCCGGGGATGTAATATTGACCTGTAACTATCCTCCGGAAATTGACGGCGCCCGCGCGGACAAGCTGGGAATATATTCTATTTCCAATGGGGTATGGAAATTGCTTGCCGGGAACCAGCCAATAAACAGCGTGAATCAAACAATCACAGCGAGAACCAGCCATTTCTCTTTTTTCTGCCTGTTATACCGGGATGAATCCAGCATAAACCTCAACAACGTGATAGTTTTTCCAAATCCTCATAGGCCAGATACGGCAGTATCAAATCACATTACATTCAAGGGCCTGACTTACAGGGCTGACATCAGGATTTTCAATATCAACGGTGAATTGATAAACACCCTGTACAAAAACGATGCGTCGGATTCGCTCGATTGGGGCCTCACAGCATATTCAGGCGACAGAACCGCCTCAGGAACCTACATTTATTTAATTACCAACCCGCAGGGTGAAAAGAAAACAGGCAAATTTAGTATAATCAGATAATTAATGAAAAAAGAAAAGCCTGTAAAATTCAGCGCTGAATCCGAGAGTGAATTCCTGAAGATTTTCAATTTCTCACCCGCGATCTCCACCATAACCACGTTTGACGACGGCAGGTTCGTCGAGGTTAACAACGCCTTCCTGAAAGTGACCGGCTACAGGAGAGAGGAGGTCATCGGCAAGAGAACAGGGGACCTTAACATGGTCAGCTCGAAAATAAGGAGAGCATCCCGGCAAGAGCTGAAAAAGAACGGTTTTGCAATAACCGAATCCGATGTCAGGATGAAGGACGGGGCCGTCAAGACCGGGCTGTTTTACGCCAGGACAATGCTGTTCAGGAATGAGCTCTGCATCATTCAGTCGGTGGTTGACATCACCGGCCGCAAAAAATCAGAAGAACTGCTTAAAGAATCCGAGGCCAGGTACCGTACGCTTTTCGACCAGGCCGTGGACGGGGTGATCATCATGCCGCTCGACGGTTCAACTATCATCGTTAACGGGTCGTTCGCAAAAATGCATGGTTACGCCAGCCCGGAAGAAATGGCATCCATGAGGTTGCAGGACCTGGATACTCCTGAGACGGCGAAGCTGGCGCCGGAACGCCTGAAGAAGATCCGCGAGGGGAAATTGACAAGTTTTGAAGTCGAGCATTACCGCAAGGACGGCAGCATATTCCCCGTAAGCGTATCCTGCAATGTCGTGAAATACGGGGATAAATCCTATTACCTGGGATTTCACCGCGATATAACCGAGCGCGAAAAGAACAGGGGCCTGCTTGAAAAACAAAAAAAAGAACTTGAAAGCAAGAACATAGCGCTCAGGGAACTAATAGCCCAGGTCGAAATAGAAAAAAGGCAGATCAAGGAAAACCTTGTGTCCAATATTGAGCGAACGGTCCTGCCGCTGGCCGCCAAGGTCGCTGCGAAAGCCGGGAACAGGGAAAAGAAGTACATGGAAATTCTTGAGGAAAACCTGAAAAAGATCGCTGAGCCGTTTACAAGCGCCGCAAAGGTGTCAAGCGGGGCCCTGTCCCCCCGGGAACTGGAAATAAGCAATATGATAAGGAACGGGCATAAAAGCAAGAAGATAGCCAGGATACTCGGCATATCCCCGGATACGGTACATACCATAAGAAGAAGCATCCGCAGAAAACTGGGCATAACAGGTAAGCCCAGGAACCTTGGAACCACCCTCCAACAGCAATGAGCTGTATTTGAGTATTAAAACATACCCATAACATACCCAATAAATAATTATTGATAACACAGGCAGTATTTTGTAATATTTTATTCAGCAATCAAACCTTTAAGTAAACAAGTGGCGGCTCTAATTTTCCTAGAAATTAAAGTCGCCATTTTTCTTGTAAAAACCCCCTGTAAAAAACCCCTTGCGCTTCGTCCCACCCTGGGACTCAGCATCAAGCCGTTTTTGCTCCGCAAAAAAATTGTGAAAAAGACTTGACTTTTCTGGAAACCCGTGTTATAACTATTAGTAATAGGATAGACTTAATGGGCTTAATAGGCCTTATGAGCTCATAAGTAAAAGGATACCCCATCATGCCCTATACGCTTCCTAACGCGTAGCATAGGGTATCCACAAGGAACGAATGCAATTTCCTAAACCCAATTTCAGCAGTTCAAAACCTTTGAGCGAACAAGTGTCTGCCATTATTGAACAAAAAATACTCGGCCGGGAAATTCCCGTAGGTAAAAAGATCCCGCCTCAGGAGGAATTGCGCAAGGCCTTCGGCGTAGGGCTTGTCACCGTAAAAACCGCCCTGGCGGATTTAACCCGGCAGGGATACATATCCCGCAGGCCCAAGCACGGCACTATTGTCATCAGCGCGAAGCCCGGCAGGGAAGCGGCAGCGGCGGAAAAAAACACGGTATGCCTTGTTGTCTGCACCGGTATAGAGAAACAGACCGCGGGCAGCAAGGGGTTTTACGCCCTGATTAATTCCATTGAAGCAGCGGTAAAGGGCCGGGGCCTCCAGCTGATTTACAAAACCCTGAACGGCGGCGGCAGCATGGATTTCGGCAGTAATGGAAAAACTATAGCCGGGCTGGTGCTTGCCGGCAACATACTGCACAGGCACCTGAGAACCGTAAAAAAGACAAAACTCCCGTTTGTTCTCATCGGCGACGTATTCGGCGAAAAGCTGGCGCAGGGTGTTGATATAATAACAAACGACGATTTCCGCGGGATTTATAACGCGGTGAAATACCTTGTAAACAAGGGGCGCAGGGAGATTGCGTATTTCATCCCTCTCGGGGAAAAATACCCGTTCGTGAAAAATTATATTGACGGGTACAGGCAGGCGCTGAAGGATTCGGGGATAAAATTGAATCCCGGGCTGGTTTCCGTGCTCGGCTCGGGCAGCGGGGTTTATAGAAGAATTGGCGAGTTTCTCGGGAAAAACATGCCTTTCGACTCGATTATCTGCCTGACCGATTTCGACATGCTGAAAACCGTGTTCAGGGAGAAGAAAGTGAAACTCCCCGGCGACATAATCGTGGATACCAGCGATCCCGCCTTGTGTGATACAAGAATAACGCCCGGCGTAACAGAGACAGGCGTTATAGCCGTTGAAAGGATCCTGGCGCGCCGCGCTGACCCTGGCCTGAAGCCGGAGAGAATTGTGGTGCCCTACAAACTGATAATATAATGAGAACCGTCCCTATTATTTATCCGGAGGATTAATGTTCAAATTCTTAAAACTCACAATTATTTTATTCCCAATTTTCCTGGCTGTCAGGGCCGGGGCTGTCACCGTAGATCTCTACCAGAACTGCGAGAGCGGCGTGCCGGGCGTTGTGCTCACCACTGCGGCGGCCCAGGCATCCGGGTACCCCTCAAAAACCTGGATCATGGCCGGAACGCACACGTTTGTCTCATCAAGCAAGGAACAACATCTTCCCGGCACTGTTAACGTGGGGACAATGACTTTCACGGATACAGGAACCTGCACCTGGGCCCAGACCGATAAATACGAGAGTTATTATGTCCGCGTCAACCTGAGCGGGACATTCCAGAAGATGACTATCGCGTGCTACCTGACAGTCGGCACCACGGTGCCTGTTTGGAACAATTTTGACACAATACTATATTCAAACGGAAAATATTCCGTACTCCAGACAAGGAAGGATTCAAGCACCCCGCCTATCCTGCGCTGCCACAGTTGCACCAACCTGTCGGCTACCACGGTCAGCGTAGCCAGCGTAACGGTTGTTTCCGGAAAAACCTACTGGGTCAACTTGCACATTGACGGGACCAACTCTACAAGCTCAGTCGCGATTTTTGATCCTGACAACAACTATGCCCAGGTGGGTATCACAGCGACATGTGTTTCGTTCACTTCCTCCGGCTTCAGCAACGGTTACGTGGCTTTTGGCAGGACCGATGGACATCAGAACAACCCTAACTGCGGCACGCAGACTATTTTCGACGATATAATGATAGATTATACCAACGGTGTATTTCCACTGCTTCCCGATATTGCCGGGGCTGACACCACCCCACCCAGCGCGCCGGCGTATGTGCGCGACGGCAGCGGCGCCTCCGACTGGAGCTTCACCTATTCTACCAGCGGTCTGTCAGCCGGCTGGGGCGTGAGCACAGATACGGAAACCGGCGTGAGCAAATACTATGTGGCCGCGGGCACTGCCCCAGGCCTTACAAGCACATCCAGCGGCTGGCGCGACGTCGGGCTGTCAACTTATACAACGCTTAACAATCTGACGCTGAATACCGGCACTACATATTACATTTCAGTCCGGTCAATGAACGGCATCAACCTGCTCAGCAACATAACAACCTCCGACGGGCAGTACATAGCGCCCGACCCCACCCCGCCTTCGGACATAACTGCGGTACGGGACGGCGCGGTTGACGGCGCCGACATAGGCTTCACATACTCAACGACCAGCCTCAGCGGCAACTGGGACTCCTCGGCTGACGCCGAGTCGGGCATTAGCAAGTACTGGTACTCCATAGGCACCAGTCCCGGCGCACGGGACATATCCGGCTGGCTGAACGTATGGTCAAGCACGCGCGCAACCAGAACAGCACTTGAGCTTGTATTCGACACGACCTACTATTTTACTGTGTATGCGGAGAACAGCATCGGCCTTGTTTCTTCAACAACAATATCTAACGGCCAGTACGTAGCGCGTGATTACACGGCCCCTTCCGCACCTTCGGCCGTGCGCGACGGTACCGGAATAAACAACTGGAGCTTTACGTTTTCAAGCACAAGTTTGTCAGCCAACTGGAGCTCCGCTGTAGACGCGGAGACCGGCATAGGCAGGTACTGGTATGCCATCAGCTCCAGCCCGGCGATGACAAACAACATAGCCGGTTGGACAAACATCGGGATATCCACGTATGT
>Ga0208373_1005812_pt1 | contig 10091 bp, 8 predicted proteins | sample RifOxyC2_FD_184036 | JGI IMG/M metagenome (GOLD analysis project Ga0208373, IMG submission 184036) | Soil microbial communities from Rifle, Colorado - Rifle Oxygen_injection C2 (SPAdes) | ecosystem: Environmental > Terrestrial > Deep subsurface > Rock core/Sediment | place: Rifle, Colorado... | reverse complement strand
GGCTTGGCGAGGCCTACCGTCAGATGGACGAGCCGGAAAAGGCCATTGAAGAATTCAAGCTCGCGTTGCAGTTGGCACCAGAGTCATCCATGGCCAAAGACCGGCTTGCCCAAATGAGCGTGAAAACCGCCGAATCGGCCAACTGAACCAAATCGCTTGGTAAATACATTGAAATGCAAATGGATTTGTCACCTTTTTGTGGCCTTTATCCTGTTGCCTGCACCAGAGCTGTTCGCCGTGGAACGGCGACCAGTCAAAGAGGTGGAAACCTCTTGGTATGTTTATCCCTTGACGACGAAGGTTCCGGGCATGGGTGAGCTTTATGGCGCGGGGCTGACCTTTGCCAACATCGGTGGTTCGGAAATGGACGTGACAGCGCTACGGGCCGAAGGGGAAGGCGTGTCCAACGACCCGGCATCGGTGGAAGTGGTGAGCCTGTTCGATGTCCCCCTGTTCACCGAACACCTGACTCTTTCGGGGGGAAAAGTGCAGGTGACAAACGGGGCGGCCGAATTTTATTCCCGGGGTGCCGATTCGAGCAAGGATGACAAGATCATCTACAAGGCTTCGAAGGTGGACATCGGGATCTACGACCTTTCTTTGAACTTCTTTGACTATCAATTGGAGCTGTATTACGGGGTCGGCTCAACGGCCATCGAACCCAAATCTATTCTCAAGCCAATGGGGGGAGGCGGCTTTCGGGAGTTCGAGATCCCCGAAGGCCAACGCCAGGACATCAAGCGTCGTCTTTGGCGCGTGGGCATGTATTGGGACAACACCGACAACCGACGCGACCCAAGGGTGGGCACGCGCTTGCAGGTGGAACGCTGGTATTACCCTTCTTTCATGAAGGCGGACCCGGCCTACTCTCAAAACGATGTTAGTTGGACGGGCTTTTGGCCAACAGTGGATGAAAACTGGAACGTGGTGGTGTTCAACCTGTTTTACTCCTACGCGGAACTGGACAAGCCCGGCATCGTGGACCAAGCCGACTACCAATGCGAAGGAAAAAAGTCCGTGTGCAGCCAAATCCAGCCGGCCCTGGATCAGCTTTACGAAGAGGCCACCTACAACGCCAACCATGGCAAAGCCACCAGCTTGGGCGGTCTGAACCGTCTGCGCGGCTACCCAACGGGGCGGTTTTACGACAACTACACCTTTTTCGCCGGATTGGAGAACCGCTTTTACATGGTCGAAGACTACCAGCCCTTCAATTACTTTGTACAAAAGGGCGTGTTCACCGGTTTGCAATTCGCCGCCTTTGTTGACGCCGGGCAGGTGAGTCCTACCCCCGAGAAACTGCTCGGCAAATTGAAAACCACCTATGGAATGGGGGTCAGAGTCTTGCTCAACACGGTGGTGATTCGGCTCGACCAGGCTTACAGCGACGAAGGCAGAGAAAGCATGATCTTCGTCGGCTACCCCTTTTGAAATCTGCGGTGGTCCGACTTCAAATGCCCGATGGCGGTTTTGAGGCAGCCCGTTGATGGTACACTCCGCCATGCCCAAAGGCGCAAAAAGCCCTGAGGCCATTTTCACCAAGGCTTACACAATAAGACTTTGATGATTTTTCGACAGAAGAGAATGGCGGGGTTGACGGGACTCGAACCCGGTTTGATTTCTTGTTATAATTTGATTTTATTTGCTAAAAAATTATTTTCTGCCGAAGCAATTATTTTTTTATAGTTGGTAATAGATTGATCATTTCCACCAAAGGCAAGCAATCTTGCAATGCCGTGTTTTGATAACCCTTCGTAGTCGTTATGAGACTGTGTCGCGCGAGTTTCTGCACTTTTGTTAGTTCGCCCCCCTCTTCTAGATTGTATAGTCACGAGATTGTGGCCCAAAGAAAAAATACACCTGATATGAATTGCCGCCAGAAAAGAAGCCACGTTTTTAGCGTATCTGGTTGCAATTCCACGCCATTGTTTCAAATAAAGAAACGCATTCTCAATCAAGTGCCTCGCCTTATAAAGCTCTGAGTCGAAATCTCTGACTGTTTTTCGGTTTTTCTTGGGCGGAATCACGGCATTCATCCCCTGCTGTGAGGCCTTTTCGATGATCTCATTTGAGTCATAGGCCCGATCCGCCAAGAGATGTTCGGCGGAAAAACTTTCCATCAAAGGGACTGCCTGCGTACAATCTACTCTTGTACCTTCTGTAATAACAGCCATGAGCGGCATACCATGCGCATCCACGGCCAGATGCAGTTTTGTGTTGAGCCCCCTTTTGTGCGGCTCATCATTTGATTGCCGCCAATAGCCCCCGCCGCATGCGGGTGAACCTTGCAATGACTGGCATCAATCATCAACCATTCGAAATCTGGTGCATCAATCAGAATTTCAAGGAGTTTTTCCCAAACCCCCTGGTCGCGCCAGCGAATAAAGCGCCGATGGGTATTACTCCACCCGCCTTGGTCGGGAGGCAGAACGCGCCAGGGCGAGCCTGTGTGCATGATCCAAAACACAGCATTGATAAAAAGGCGATTGTCCTGGGCGATGCCGCACCAAGTTCCTTTTCTGCCGGGCAAATGCGGCTCGAGTTTTTGCCAAACATGGCCTGAAATATCGTGCCATCTGTGCGCTGGAAGAGTCATGGAGCCCCGCGATGAAATGTTTGAAAAGCGGGGCATGACAGTAATTTACTGAAATGAAAATCTCGTGATTACACTATCTAAGTAAGGACTTGAGAAAGATGCGCTTCTAATTTAGCACAAATCCGCATGGCATCTTTTTCAATTCCTAATATCAATTCAGATGCGCGGCAACTGAGCCATTTTCTACCCAGCACAAATAATCCAGGACAAGGCGTACTCCCGTACTCTTCAACGAATCCAGATTCATTTTTACATTGGGGAATCTTAAGCCAAGAAGTATCATCTTGGTATCCGAGACACCAAACAACCACATCTACTTCTTCAATCGTGCCATCAGCAAATAAAAGCGTTTTGCCCGCAGGTGAGTCAAAGGCGGGTTTGATGGTTATGTTTCTTTTTTTTAAATTGTAATTATTATATTCTTTACAAGGAACAGGGTTGCGACGTTGCATGACTCGCGCGATGCGGGAATTTTTATCTTGCTGGAGTAGTTTCAATCCATTAAGCCACCAAAACACATCCCGCCCAAAAATCCGATTCGGCAACAGCGCGCGCTTTTTTCCTGTCGCCAAAATAATTTTGTTTCTACTGCTCAAACGCCCGGCAATTTGGCGGCCACTGGCTCCATCACCAATAACCGCTACCTTTGCCCCTTCTGGGATCAGGTTCAACGACGTTAAGGATTCGGCGGCAAACTGCAGCACACTTTTATCTAGCTTTTCAGCAGAAGGGGGGACAAAGGCCTTTTGATTCGAACCTGTACAATTCACAACTGCCCTTGCTTTGCATGAACTCCCATCCGCTAATGTAGCTAGAAACATACCCTTTTCAACTTGCAAGGAAACCACTTCTGCCTGGGTTTGCACTGCTAATTCGTTGTGCTTGGCATAATCACGAAGATAAGACGCAACCGCTGGGCATGCAGGAAACGCCTCTCGGCGACCGGGGAATTGCATCCCCGGCAGACCACAAAATTGGCCTGAGGTAAACAGTGTCATCCCTTGCAGACGGTTGTCCCAGGCATTACCAATCTGCCCTCGTTCCAGCACCAGATAGCGATAACGCCCCTGCAACATGCGCGCCAGCGTTAACCCCGCTTGCCCAGCACCAATAATCAAGCAATCGTAAATGCGATTTTCATCTTGAAATTGCATTTTATTGACAGCCGCAACCAACTCTTCCAACGAAGCGGCGGAGGTTAGCACTTCAGTGGGTACCAGATACCCACAATCTTCTAACAATTGCTGTAAGCCTGTTCTGGAATTTTTTGAAAGATTTTTGAAATCATAGTATTGACCAATACCTCTTGCTTCAAAAAACCGATGAAGTTTTTCAATTAAGCGTTGTTCATACTCAACATTTGCTTTCATAAAAACCTATGTCCCGGATCCAGGTTTTTCCTGGGCGTATTTGGGTTGGCCATTCTTTATTCTGCCTTCGCGCCATATCGAATCCTCAATATGGCTGGCACAAGAAGAATGTCCGCCAAAAAGGCGACCGCAATAATAAAGGCGGTAATAACCCCCACAACTTGCACATTTTTCATCATGGCACTTGCAAAAACCGAAAAACCGCCGACTAAAATCAAACTTGTTGCAAGCATTGCGCGCCCTGTCGTGGTGGCTGTTTTTTGTATTGCCAATTCAGCATCACCGGTTTCCGCGTAATAGCGTTGGAAGTTGTGCATAAAATGAATGGTGTCATCCACCACCAAGCCAATCGCCAAACTACCACAGAGAATGGAACTCAGATCCAGCCGGTACCCCAGCCACCCCATCAAGCTCAAGCCTAAGAAAATGGGTAGAAAATTGGGGAGCATCATCAGCAAGCCATCTGGAAGGTTGCCCAGAATCGCAATCATAAAAAGAGTGATCAAAACTCCAGAAATGCAATAGCTGGTCACCATGCTCGACATCACCCCTTGAATGATGTTAGACAGAAGCACCATTAACCCCGTCTGGGTCACCTGGATATCGCGCCCAAATATCCCTTTTAATCGGGATTCCAAATCATTGAGCAAGCCAACATAATCGTTGGCATCCCGCCAAGGGAACTTCATTGTTACTCTAGCTCGCTGCAGGTTAGAATCCGCCATGCGCGCTAAATCATCGGCGCCCCCGTTTTCAAATAGTAAAATTTCTTGCGCGATCAACTGCTCGCTTTCGGGCACGGAATAGGCTTGGACTTGATTCCCCAGCAGGGCCTTGTTTAAATTGCGCACAGTATCAACCAGGGAAAATGATTTTCCAATGCCCAGTTCTGAATAACTGCTAAGTTCATTAACCTTTTGCAGCCCACGCATCACTTCAGGCTGATACAACCCCTGAGGCTTGCCTGTATCTACTATAAATTCAGCTGTAACCGTGCCATTTAGTTCCTTGTCCATTCTCATCACGTTTTCCACGAGTGGGTCCGATTCGGGCATCCAGGCCAAGTGATTATGCGAAAAGGTTAATAAAGTTACCCCCCACCCCATGCTCAGGATCAAGCCAAGCGACCCGGCGATCACCAATGAAGAACGGCGATAGCCAAAGCCTACGGCCCTTAGCAACAGCTTATCCATCCACCAGGCAAAGGCTTTACCGGTATGCTTTTCCTTCTGATGAGCTTTGATGGGAAAAATAGCCAAAAGAGCAGGGAGTAAAAAGTAGGTATAAATTCCAGCCAGAAACACACCTAAGGTACCAAACCACCCCAAATGAGATACCGGCAATAATGCGGAAGAGGCAAATGAGATGACCCCCGCCATGGTTGTGAGATAGGTCATTAAAATAGGAAACCCAGAATGCCTAAAGGCATAGGCCACGGCTTGGCGCTTATCACCGGTTTCATGATATTCACCGTAAAATAACGTCATGACATGTAAGGAACCGGCGATGCCTACCACCAGTAAAAAGGAGGGAAGAATTTGCGTAATCACATTGATGGGTACACCTGAGGCCGCCATCAAACCCAGAGTAGAAAGCAAAGAAAACCCTACCACCGAGAGCGGCAGCAAAACCCCGCTGAGTCGGTGAAAGAGGAGGTATGAACATAATGCGATCACCGCAAAGGCGGCAGCCGTAAATTTTGGTGTGTCCGATTGAATGTAATCCCTCACTTTGCTGATCACCCACTGGGAGCCGGCAATCCGAATATTAAAATTTGGTGTCTGATGTTTGACCGCAACTTGGGAAATCGCCTTTGAAAAGGCTTTCATTTCTCGGTCTATCTGGCTGGATTTATGGCTATTTACGGGCACGCTTTTTTCTGTTGCCAAAGCGGCATCAGCAAAATTCCCCATGCCGGTTGCATCCACAGACGATTCTTGCGTATTTTCTCGCTTCGCATCAAACCGGAGCAAGAGCACCGTGAAACGTTCATTTTCAGAAATGAATAAATTCCTGTATAAAGGGGTTTCGCGAATCTTGCGCAAAGCGAGAGCAAAGGCATCTTGATCAGCCGGAAAGGGCTGCATCAAACCTCCGATCTGTAATTCCTCACCTACTCCCCAAACGGAGGTTACATTGATCAAGCTTTTGATCTCCTCCAGATAAGGCACCTCTGATTCCAGTTCCTGGTGGAATGCCGCCAGGCGGGCAAAGCCTTCAGGTGTCATCAAATCATCCATTTCCACAGAAACCATGACAACTTGATCTTGGCCAAATTCTTCTAGAAATTCCAAATAGGCAACTCGCACCGGGTCGTTTTCATGAAAGAAGTTGACCGTTGCCGAATCAAATTGAAGATTTACCAAACTCGCCGCCATCGCGAGGGTAGCCACGCAAATGCCAAGAAAAACTTTCCATTTATGGTCATAAAGATGGCCAGACAATGCCTCAAACTGGTCTTCAATTAAAGATTTAATGTGATTCATAATCAAGGGGGGCTATAAGGTTGGCTGCTCCACCGAAGCCCAGGCAGAGCGTCAAAACGATTAGGCAGAAACCGACAACAAAGGTTTGATGACCTCATAAGTGTTATCAATCGTATTCATCTCCACCATTTTTTCTTCATCAATGCGGATCGTGTATTTTTTTTCTAAGCTTGATAACACTTCCAGCGCCATTACGGAATCCATTCCCAATTCTTCATAAAAGGGCGTGGTATCCTTGATTTTTTCCGCACTGGTTTCAGCAATTTCCGCGATCAGCTCGCGTATGAATTGTTTCACTTCAATTGAATCAAGTTGCGAATTTTGCATGTTTGTTTTTTGCGAAAGGGTTAAAAATCATGAATCTGATCTGAGCAAGGTCTGATGCTAGGTTCGGCTGAGTTGTGCAGCAGTGTGAATACCAGATACGGCAACCGCTGCAATACCGCATCCGGGGTAAGACCAATGTCCAACTTGGCTCAGCCCCCCTACCTTGGTTATGGGATTCACCCACATCTGTTCAGGGGTCTTGGCCCAACCGTAAACGGATCCTTCATCATTACACGTATATCTGAAAAAGGTTTTTGGTGTCGCCCCTTCCTGAAATACAATGCGTTGGGCAAAACCAGGGCTTAATTTATTCAATACCTCATTGACTTGTTTTTCGAATTTCGCTTTATTTTCAGGCGACCAAAATTTTAATTCCGCTGACTCCCCCCGTAGGGGGAGATTTGCAATTAATATTTGCGTCCCCTTGGGGGACAATTCTTTGTTTTCCAAACTCGGCGCGGCAAGATATAATAGCAGATTTTCCGGCTGATCCAGGTCAAAATCGGCAAAATGAAACCCCTGAATACGGCGAAGTTCCTGCTCTGAGATCCGCAAACCGAAATACATGCTAAATAGCTTTACGGAATTGCGATGCGGGTGAAAAGGCTTTTGATTGATAATATTCAGTAGATAATCCCCCCCTTGCGCCGCAGGCAAAACTTGATGCAAGTTCCCATTGTAAACAACCTGATTTGCCCAAAAATTCCCTGAAGGAATACTATTGACCCCAACAACTCGTTGATTTTCGATCAGCAGATTATCCACCTTTTCTTTATATTTCAGCACCCCCCCAGCCTGTTTGAATCGGCGTGCCAAGGCATTAGAAAGCTTTTGCGAGCCCCCTTTCACATAATAAGTTCCGTCAATCAGATAACTCCCCAACATCGATGCCATGGCAAAGAGGGAAATCTGGTTCGGCGCAAGGCCGACATAGCCATATAAAGAAGAAAGGATTCCTTTGAGTTTCGTAGATTTGAAATAGACATCTAGAAATTCGCCATAGGTTTGCCCATGCAACTCTTCCACCATGCGGTTGCCTTCTACCGGTCTTAGGTAACTCCGCATCACCTTTCTCAAGTCAGCCCAAAACTTTTTCAGATTCTCCGCCTCATCAGGGAAAAAGGATGCCACCGTTGCCTGAAATTCTTCCCAGCATGCAGGAAAATGTATCGTAAGCCCGGGAAAATGCACTTTTTCCAACTTGTTGCACCGAATGAACTCCACAGGAAGCTCCCATTGCTGGATTAACCGGCCAACTGGAGTTCGGGGGTTCCCCAAGGATCCAATCAAATGAGCCCCCACATCAAAGGTCATCCCCTTGCGTTGAATTGAGGTGCAATATCCCCCTGGCATATGGTGCTGCTCTAGCAATAAAACCTTTTTGCCTTGATCCAAAAGGGCATTAGCGCAAAATAATCCCGCAATGCCACTTCCCACTACGATTACATCGTATTCGTTAGGCATTAAGCTTCTCCCCAGGTTTGGCTACGAGTCAGTACTAATGCGCTTGCATTCCCAAAATACCCAACACCGCCCAGGAGAATATGTTCTGGCCCATTTGCATTAGATACTTGGTCATTCAGCGGGCCTAGTGCCGCGGCAAGGGTTAAACTCCCAAGGGCGCCAAAACTTTCGCCTAAGTAGCGTTGCAAATCCTTGCGCATGGTTTTGGCGTTGGGCAACAACCTCGCCACCAATGCGGAGGTCAAGCGGCGCTGCCAGGGAAACCCGCTCACAGATGAGAAAAATTGATTGATATCTTGAGCATGTAGCCCCGCCTCTGCCAAGGAAGCCTCAATGCTTCTTTGCAATGCATTTTGGCTATCTGTTTTTTGATCAGGGGCAAAAGTGTTCGCTTGCCCACGGATTTCGGCTAAGATGGGAGATCCCCTGCGGACAGCATGATCAAATTCCTCCAGCAGTAAAATGGCCGCACCTTCAGCAGGCGGAGGGTGATCTTCCTCCGCAGTGCCAAGTAACTTAAAGCGATCAAGCGCATGATAGCTCAGGCTGCAGAGTTCTTCCGAGCCACCAGCTAAAAGGGCATCTGCCATGCCAGTTTGAATCATCTGGCAAGCGTAGCCAAGGGCATCCAGCGAAGACGTATTGCATGAAGACAGGGTAGCGCTGAGTCCACTTAGGCCGAACCGGATATTAACTTGGCTGGTCGGCGAATTAATGACCGTGTTGGGAAACAGCATCGGGCTAACAGACAAAGGCCCGTTTTGAATGGATTCTAAATTAAAGTCGCTAATGCTGGTCATACTACCAAACATCGTCCCTAACACCATGCCGACCTTGCGACGCTGTTCCTCGCTTAAACCCGATTTGCCCAAAGCCAGTGAGGTGGCCGCCATTGCAATTTTTGTATTGCGATCAAGACTTCGTAAGCCCTTACCTTCGATGTAGTCTGAGGCATTGAAGCCCACCAACTCCAAAACTCCTTCCTCAGAACACCCCTTGGTTTCAAAAAAACTGGGGCGCGTCAGGCTAGGAGGTTCGGCCTGCAACCCTTTAAGAAATTGCTCATGACCAATGCCAATAGGGCTTACAACCCCACAGCTCGTGATTACAACTCGTTTCATTGCCGCCTTTCTTGAAATTTTCCGATCAGCACGGTGGAATCATTTGCCCCAAAGGCATAGGCATTAGAAAGCGCATAATCTACCTCTGCTTTGCGGGCATAATTGGGCACATAATCCAAATCGCATTCAGGGTCTGGATCTTGATAATTGATAGTCGGAGGAACCAACTGCCGTTGGACAACTAAGGCGCAAGTCAAGGCTTCCACGGCACTCGCAGCCCCCATCATATGCCCAAGCATGCTTTTGATCGAACTAATAGGAATTTCACCTGCCCGATCACCAAAAACCTGCTTAATCGCTTTTGTTTCCGCCTTATCGTTCGCAAGGGTACCCGTACCATGAGCACTGATATAGCCGATGTGGTTTTTATCGACCCCGGCGCGTTGCAAAGCCTTATTGATGGCGCTCACGGCACCGCGGGCTTGGGGGTCGGGGGTAATCATATGGTAGGTGGAGCAAGAGATTCCATACCCGAGTACCTCCGCAATGATCTTGGCCCCCCGTGCGAGGGCCTGCTCATATTCTTCCAGCACCAAAATACCGGCCCCTTCGCCTACCAGGATGCCCTTGCGATTGCGGTCAAAAGGCCTCACCTGGTCGGGGGTGAGGGAATTGAGGCGGTTGAACCCATATACTGCTGAAATGGAAAGGCAATCTGCCCCTCCGGTAACCATGGCCTTAACCCTACCTGACTGGATCAGATCAAAGGAATTTCCAATAGCATAAT
>Ga0208373_1005808_pt1 | contig 10099 bp, 13 predicted proteins | sample RifOxyC2_FD_184036 | JGI IMG/M metagenome (GOLD analysis project Ga0208373, IMG submission 184036) | Soil microbial communities from Rifle, Colorado - Rifle Oxygen_injection C2 (SPAdes) | ecosystem: Environmental > Terrestrial > Deep subsurface > Rock core/Sediment | place: Rifle, Colorado... | reverse complement strand
CATCCGAAAGAAGGTATACAAGCACCTTGCGAATATTGTTCGTGATCTGTCGGCCTTCTTCCACGGCGGCGGCGATCGTCTCAAAATTATCGTCAAGTAACACAAGGTCCGCGACATCGCGAGCCACCTCTGTCCCAGAACCCATAGCAATACCGATGTCCGCCCGCTTAATACTCGGCGCGTCATTCACGCCATCACCTGTCATGGCTACCACCTCTCCCATTTCTTGAAGTAGCTTTACAACTCTCATTTTATCAAAAGGAGACACCCGTGAAATAACGCGCAACATTGGCAGTCGTTTTTTTAAATCCTCGTCTACTAACGCGTGAAGTTCTGTGGCGTCAAGGATACTACTGTCGTTAATTTGCATACCAACTTCCCTAGCAACCGCTTCGGCAGTACCGCGGTGATCACCGGTCATAATCACTGTTTTTATCCCTGCCAGTTCAACACGACGGACTGCTTCTTTAACACTCGGTCGAACCGGGTCGCGTAACGTTATCAAGCCCCTAAAAGAAAGGTGGATTAATTTCAAATCTTTTGAAAAAGTAAAATCTTCTTTTATCTCAATTTTCTTAGTCGCAACTCCCACAACGAGTTCGCCTGATTCAGCCAACAAGTTGATTGTTTCCAAAGCCTCTTTTTGCTCTGCCAGATTAAGCGTTGAGTGATTAATAAAAATATCTGGCGCACCGAAAAATACCAATATGTGTTTTCCGCGATCATGCACAAGGGAAGCAGAAAATTTATTGACCGCGTTAAACGGGAGAAAGTTCAAAATTGGAGTTTTGTTTTTAACTTCCTCAACCGCTATACCTCGAAGCGTAGCGGATCGCACCAATGCCGCCTCTATCGCCCGACCGCTCATTTGCCATTCCGAAGGTGGATCATTGCGGTTTTCTATAAGGACATTTGTATTAAGAAGTGCGAGTCCAAGTAATTTTTCCTCCCCCTCGTTTTCAACTGGCAATACCTTGTTTAGTTCCATTTTTGCCATTGTCAGAGTTCCCGTTTTATCAGTCAAAATGACGGTCGTGCTTCCCAACGCTTCGGCGGCAACCAACTTCCTGATAACACCCTTGCGCCGCGCCATACGCTGTACGCCTATCGCCAAAATTACCGTCATCGCCACGGGCAAACCTTCCGGAACTGCTGAGACGGCAATTGCGATAGATGTTAGGAACATTTCCACTCGTGAATATCCCAGAGCGACACCGGCACCAAAAATAACTATTGTAAGGATGCTTAAAAAGAACCCTGCTTGTATACTAAAACGCTTGATCGCTGTTTGCATCGGCGTTTCTTCTCTACGCGACTCAGCGACCAAGGCAGCGATTTTCCCCAGTTCTGTAGAAAAATCTGTTCGACAAACCATTGCCGTGCCCATGCCTTGTATGACAAGCGTACCGGCAAAAACCATGGAACGCTGATCGCCCAAAGCCGCATCAGCATTCACCGGGTCAACCGATTTCGACACCGGTAAAGATTCGCCAGTAAGAATCGCTTCATCAATCTGAAAATCATTCACAAACACGAGCCGTCCATCCGCAGGAACACGGTCGCCTTGCGCGAGGCGCATAATATCTCCCGGCACTAAATTTGCGGCATCTATTTCGCGCTCTAAGCCGCCACGAACAATTCGTGATCGTTGTTTGAGATATGTTTTAAGCTCCGCCAGCGCTTTTTCTGCTTTATGCTCTTGATAAAATCCGAGAGTGGCGTTGACAATAACAGCAGAGAAAATAAAAAGTGCATCACGGTAATGGTTAATAAATAATGTAACAATACCCGCGAAAAGCAAAATTAAAATCAGCGGGCTTTTAAACTGACTCCACAGAATAAAAATCCAGGGGGCTCGTTGCGATTTCTCAATGACGTTTGAGCCAAATATTTTTAATCGCACCGCCGCCTCCTCTTCTGAAATTCCATCGTGTATATCTGTTTGTAAAACATCGACAATCTCTGACACCGGCAATGCCCAAAAAGGACGTTTCTGTGTTTTGGTTGTAATTGTTTTGTACATCATAACGATTGAGCAATTAGTCCAATTACCAGAATGCCCAAAGAGTTTAGTAAAAATGAAAGCGGGATAAAGAGCGAGGTTCTCATTTTAGAAAGACCCATCATTGTTAGCCCAAGCTCGTCTGGAAGCGGTGACGCAACAATCAACGCTCCCACAAGTGGGACGAGCCACCTAAAAAGTCTTAGATGAAAAATAGATACCCATCTTTCAAATTTAGATTTTTTTATTAAATACAAAAAGTCATCAGCCAATCTGTCTTTAATAAATCGAAAAATGACCAAATCTCCGACCAGTGCCCCGATTCCGCCAAAGAAAGCCACCAAAAAGATGGAGTTGGATTGGGCAATTTCTGCAAGCACAACTGTTGCTGGAGCGGCCGTAAAAACAGAAACAAAAAATATACCTGCCACAAAACTACCAACAAACTTCAATTCCTGCGTGGATGTCAGCAAGTCTTTAAGTGCCCCCGTTTTTACAAGAATTACGGCTATAACAATACTTAAAATGATAATTCCCAAATCTCTCATTAAATTGTTTTTAGGATTTTCCATGAGCTTAGTGGTAATTTTTAAAATCTATACAAACAAGCGCTCGGATTACTCCAGTACTGCACAGTCATTTTAATACAAATTTAACCATAAATCAAAAATTCAGGCCTAACCAAAATTTGCTTTTATAACTATCTTATGCTACCTTGGGAATAAGCAGCATGTCAGTCGATTTAGTCTACTTGGCTGTTCATGCATATTAATTAGTTAACCTTAAAATAATATGGACGACACAAAATGCCCTGTTTGTGGCAAGGAATTAAATGAGTGCACTTGCCCAAAACCAGAAACTGCAACTCCAGAAACTCCCGCTCAATAAAGAAAAGATTTGACAAAAAACAGTCCCCTTTTGTGGGGCTGTTTTTGTTTCATATTATTTTAAATAGGAAAGATTGTTTTTATAGATATCGTCAAAATGTGCACGAACAATTTTATTGCTCATACCCACAAATTGTTTATCGTATTTTTTATCGATTACATATTTAAGTTTCATAAAAATAGTCCTAAAAAAATAATGGAGAAAAAAATTTTGATTATTTCGTATAACGTTCGCGCATATCTGATGTTTTGCGGAGCATGGCGAAGCAAAATATGGGTGAAGGCTTTGCAAAAGCCGTAACCAGATATACGCTGTTAGCTGATGCATATGTTTTTCTTTAATTTATGCAATAAATTACTCTTAAAAAAATTCAATTTTGTTTTTTTCGTTTTGGGTGAAGGGCAGAGGAGAACTAAGGGGGTAAATGCCCGAAGCCCAAAACTCCTTATTAGTTTGGTGCGACGGTTAATTTTTTCCGATTAAATATTTTTTGCAAAACAAACAGGGCTATTAGGGCTACCGGCAAAGAAATTGCTGCATTTTCAGGAGTAACTTTGTCGGCAATAAAAATTACTATCACACTCACAAAAGATAAAAATAAACTCCAAAATACTGCTCGTTCGTTAAGTTTCCAATAAAATGACCCAAGGATAGCTGGAAATAACGCTAAAGATAAACTACCCATTGATAAACCGAGAGCAATAATATTTTGATAAGAAATCGCAACAATTACTGTTATGACCACAAAAAGCAACATAAAAAACCTTGTCAATTTTTTCATTGATTCTTCGCTGTATTTTTTTGTGTAGTTTTTTAAATCGCGTGTGAAAATAGAAGAAATCATGAAAGTAATGGTGTCTGAAGATGAAAGCGCAACAGCATAGAGAAGCACCATGCCGAATTCTTTTAATCTAAACGGCAATAATTTTGAGAAGCCAGTTATTAGCGCATCTTCTGGTAAAATACTGGGAAAAAATTGTTTTGTGACTAAACCTACGATACTGATAATAATGGCCAAAAGTGGCAAAATTATTGCTGAATATCCAAGACCGCGCTTGAGATTTTTTTCATCTTTGGTGGCAAAAATACGTTGCCATAAGTCGGGCGCGACTAAAATTCCTATACTTCCCAACAATAAAAATCCGATTAAATTGCCAAATCCAAGCGTAATCGGATTAAATTCAGACATTGGGATTGAAGTTTTACCAAACAAGAAAATAGCTACAGTTAAAGTCATTACAAACATTATGACCAACTGAAAAAAATCAGTTTTAATTACGGCTTTAAATCCCGCTAACAGCAAATAAGTAAGGATGATGGCACCCCCGATGATTACTGAAAAATAATATGGCAATGGAAAAATAAGGGATAGCACTTTTCCTGCGATAATAAAATTGACCGCCATTAACAAAAAATATTGAAGCACCAGCAAAAAGGAAAACATAAGTCCGTTACGTTTTCCAAATATTTTGAAAAAATATTCTGGCATTGTGTATGCTCGCGCTTCGTCGGCCTTGCGTTTAATGATGTGTGCGTAATATTTGCGAAGTAAAATAAATCCGATCGCCAGTCCAACAAACAGCCATGTGGCAGACATTCCATAGAGATAAATATATGCCAGATAAATGGATAATGTTGCTCCGTCAAAAAAGCCCGCGCTCATAGTTGCGGCAACTTGTACGCCGGAAACTTTCCGATCGGCAATCATAAAATCTTCTTCAGTTTCTTTACGGGAAGATACAATGCCAATAATTACAACGACTGCTATGTAGATTAGGAAGAATAGGATTGTAAGAGTCATAGGCGTTGGTTTAGTTGATAATTTTATTTAAGCATGGTTTGTTTTATAAATAAATCGTTTTCGTAGCGGAGCGAAGAAAACACCTTATATCCCCTCTAAAAATAAAGAAAAAGAAATTTAAAAAAATTTTTAAAACAATTGGGCGATAGCCCAAAAAAGAAAAGGAATATTTCAGCTAATGTTTAAGTATATGAGAAGTTTACTTGGAGTGTAGCGGAAAGTAAATTTGGGAAAAAGAAATTTGGCTTCCTTTGAATATTTTTTGTGTCAAATTTCTTGCACCTCATATCCTTTGTTATGTGATGTTTCTAAAAAATTATACTACAAAAACAAGATTTTCATCTGGGATTTCATCTGAAAGTGAACAATCTGGAAATGCAGTTATTGTGTAAAACGGTAGTTGTTTTGTTTCAACAATTTCTACATGAATTGATTTTGTAGAAGATAATTTTACATCGGATATAGTATTTACAATTACTGCATTTTCTCCAGCACATTTACTTCGCAAAACAGACTTGATTCGATCTTTGTCTCTTTCAGGAATACTATCTCTATTTAAACAATTAATTTGCCCCACAGAAAATTGGTAATCAAATGTAAATGTGGCAGTTTTGTATTCAATATTATCAATCCAACAAATTTTATTGTCCAATAGTAATTCTTGGAATCTATTCTTGATTATTTCTAGCAGTTTTTTCGGGGATTCAATGCCGCTAATATTTTTTCCAAATTTAGTACCGATTGTTTTTAGAGCATTTTCAATGTCAATTACTAAAATCTTCGAAAAAGCAAACTTCTTTTGGCTGTAGTCATAATACCAATATGGTTGCCCGACAAGAGTTTTTTTATAAGAATCATTTACATACTTAAAATGCCTAAGAATATGAAATTCATTTGTTGGATTGGTAATAAATTTTTCCAGATTGTTCATAATTAGTTTCCTGAGTCAGAATAATTTTTTAGAAATTTCAGATAATGTTTCGGCATATCTGATGTTTCTGGCTCGATTCAATATTAAATGTAGAAAAGAGCCTGAAATATGGGTTGAGCGACACGATTCATTATTATGTGTAAAAAGTGGAGCGAACCAGATATCCCGTGTTATATGATGTTTCATTTTTTATTTCACTCCTTAATATTTGAAGCTATAATTTTTTCAAAATCATTCTTTTTGCAATCATTCGCCCTTAGTGTCTCTGAAATTGTCCATTTGCCACCATATATTTTATTAGCTTCAAATATACTATTCGCCAAATTATTCGTTGTTTTAATAAAGATACTTCTTTTATTTTTGAAAAATTGCCATACCGTCGGATCAATAAGATCAATATTATTATTGTACTCAACGGCTAAAATATCATGGCATTTTTTTGTTCTTTTTATATTTTTACCCTTTAAAATATATATTTTAGCTTGTGGCAATTTTTCAAAAATCCAACAGCCAACTAAACGAGCAACTTCACTACAATTATCTACTGATGCAATATAAAGTGGCTTATTGCAGTATTTGCGCAATAATTTGATAACTTTTCTTTGAATTTGGCGAATAGTTTCCTTTTTCATATAAAAAATAAAAAATGAAATTTCATATAACGTTTAAGCATATGAGAAGTTTCGCCGACTTCCTTATTATTTTATCATAGAGAAGGCGAAATTTGGGTGAAAGAAAAAATGCAACCTTTGAAAATAATTTACGCACTTTTTCTTGAACCTCATATGCTTTGTTATACGCTGTATTTTTTGGCAAAATTTTATTCCGGTTTTTCAAGCAAACATTCAACTTCTCCTCGCATAAAACCATCGACTTCTACCATGACAGAATAAAAGGTTTTGCGTATCTTTTTCTCTTCAACGCTCACAACCTTGAATGTTAATTCAGCAGGTTCATTTGATTTTAGCATCCTACGGAAGGAAAAATTCTCGCGGAAATAAATTGAATCCAGTTTTTTCGCCTGAAACATTTGGAAATCAATTGGCGTATCAATGGCGCGACTTTTTATCGCTTGCCCGATAGAGCAATATAGTCCGTCAAGAACTGCTTCGTGCATTTGCGACATTGAAACATGATCAAGCGGCTGGATAGTGCGTTCATAAGGCGGAAAAACAAAAGTGACTTTAATTTCACCAACGCCAATTTGTTCCACTTTTTGAGCGAGAATTTTTTCCGGTTTATATAAATCACCCAATGTTTCTTGAACTATCGGGTCTTTTTGTGGTTCTTTTTCAAATGAACCTGCTGAATTTTCGATTGTCATATGTTTGCTTGATTAAAATTTTGCCAAAAAAATATTGTGTATAACGTTTGCGTGTATGAGAAGTTTCGCCGACTTCCTTATTATTTTATCACAGAGGAGGCGAAATTTGGGTGAAAGAAAAAGTGCAACCTTTGAAAATTATTAACGCACTTTTTCTTGAACCTCATACACGCTGTTAAGTGATGTTTCCTTTCGCCCGCCACATTAAAACTCTCTATACCGAGCATTGCCAGGATGTCCGTAGATGTCCAGAAGTAACTCTTTGTGTGAGCCAAAATGTGCCCTAATTATATCAAAATCTTCTTTCAAATTATCTACAATCATTGAAATTATTTTAATACCATCACTAGATTTTGCCAATTTATTCGACAGATGAGCAAATGGCAGGATTACCACATTTTTATGACCAACTTCAAGGCACATTTTGGCGACTTCCTCTGATAAGCCAGAAGAAGTTTTTTGAGCGTCATCGTTTTCTTCAACAGTAACCAGGGCAACAACACAATCTTTACAACTCTGTTCATTTTTAGAAACTTTTTCTGGCGCAATATCCTCTGGACGATCGGACATTCTGTCAATTTTTACGCCATAATTCTTACAATGGAATAATAATGCTCTCATAATTTTAACTTTTTGCGATTAAGGGCGAAAGGAAATTTCACTTAACGTTTACGCATCATCTGAAGTTTTCATCCCGACTTAGCAGGATAAACTTTTTATTTCAGACAATGCTTTGTTTGATTATCTCCGCCTAAACCTTCATCGGACTAAGGGATGAAAATTTGGGTCGAGAAAATTTTTCACTCCTTATTATTTTTATAAATGAAAAATTTTGGAGCCAGATATGCGTTGTTATCTGATGTTATTTTTTTGACACTAACTCTCGATAATACCCACGCAGTTTTTACTACCACAATTACATTTCATATGCACATTCGGAGGCAACTATTCTTTATAATTCCCTGTAATCTCCTCGCCCTTGATTATATCACGCTTGGCAATATCACAAAATTGTTTTGCGGTCGTGTTAGCATCACAAGAATGGTTAACATATTTTTCAGGGTCTTGCATGACAATATATTTTCCATCCATATGCGAAATATATCGCTTCTCTTCCTCGGTCATCTTCACAACCTCTTTAGCGGGCAAAATATTGGAAATATCCCACCGCAAAACAATTTCCCCGGTTTTAAAATCACGCCCCGCAAAAACACCAGAGCCGTGAATACCAGATTTTTTCACAATCACATCGTTTGTTTTCATATTATAAAGAAGAGTTGCCGTTTTTTATAAAAGTTAGTGTCAAAAAAATAACATCAGATAACGTTCGCGTGTATGCGATGTGGCGCAATGATACAATTTTTCTCATCATTGCGCCATATGGGCGAGGCCTCAGCCGAGCCGCATACTCGGTGTTATCGGATGTAATTAAAATTTTTATCCCCCTAATAAAAAAATTATTTAGGGCTATTTTTTATTCAAATTGATATTCCTTAATTTCAGCATTTTGCAAAACGAAATCAAAAAAATCTTGTTCCGATATTTGTTGGTTGAAGTATTTATTAACAACTTTGGAAACGAATGCATGGGTCACAATCAGGATATTTTTACCTTGGTGATTTTTTTTGATTTTGTCCAGACCTGCAAAAACTCTATTTTGAACCTCCATAATTGTTTCGCCACTGGTTGGGGCTTCGTCAAAAATTCTCGTGATATTTTTTGCGTATAATTCAGAATATTTTTCCTTCGCCTCATCTTTTGTCAAACCTTCAAAAACCCCGACAGACCTTTCGATAAATGCGTCTTCAGAAATTGTCGCAAGATTGTTTGGCCTGATAATTTCTGCAGTTTCTATGGCGCGCTTAAGTGGAGACGAGATAACCACATCTATACTTAAGTTCTTTAGGTGATTTGCTAATTCTTCAGCTTGGAATCTTCCGTTAGCATTTAGCGAAAGGTCGGTGCGACCCAAATATCGCCCCTGTTCGTTAAAATCTGTTTTGCCATGTCTGACTATATATAGCTTAGTCATAATTTTTAAAAATAGCCCCAAATAATTATCAAAAAAATAAAGATAAAAATTTTAATTATTTCAGATAACTCGTTATTATGCGAATAGTTTTCATAAATACAAAGAATATTGTATTTTATGCGAAACCAGAATATACTTATACTGAGTTAAACTGCTCATATTCTAATTAATTTTAAGCGATTATGCAAGAACGATTAAACACAATGGAGCGGGAGCTAAAAATAAGAAATTATAGCCCAAGAACAGCAAAAAGTTACCTTTATGGCCTGCGAGAATATTTAGTCTTTAAGAAAGAAAACCTGGAAATACTTGATCAAGAAAACATTCGCAATTTTTTGTTACAACGTGAGCAAAGAGGGACTTCTCCCCAGAGTAGAAATATATATTTAAACGCTGTCAAGTTCTTTTATCGAGAAGTCGTCCGGACAACCTCAATAATTGAGGTTCGCTCAGCCAAAAAGCCTATATAGTCTGCCTGTCGTATTATCGAGGTTGGAGATAGAACAAATAATAAACTCTGTGCAGAACACTAAGCACAAATTATTATTATCTATTTCATACAGCTCAGGACTACGAGTGAGCGAGGTCGTCGCATTAAAAGTTAAAGATGTTTGTCTACCAGAATTGACAATTCAGATCAGACAAGCAAAAGGGCGCAAGGATCGTATTAGTGTTTTGTCGGAAAAGTTAACAGGTGATATGCGGCGGATAATTACCACAAAAAATAAAAATGCTTATGTTTTCGAAAGTGAGCGCGGGGGAAAACTAACAACGCGAACAGCTCAGAAAATATTTGAAAACGCATTAAAAAAGAGTGGCATTAAAAAAGACGCTACTTTCCATAGCCTACGCCACAGCTTTGCCACACATCTTTTGGAGAATGGCGTTGATGTCCGCTATGTTCAGGAGCTATTGGGGCACCAGAATATTAGAACCACTCAAATATATACCCATGTTACCAATCCAAAACTTAAAAATATTAAAAGTCCATTATAAACAAAATGAGGAAAGCTCGCTTTTGGGCGAAAGAGCAATAATCGGTTCGAACTTGCCATTGCCTTTCTAAAAGACGCCAACCAAGCCGAAAAATACGCTCAACAAGAATCCCGCCCCTCGCGAGA
>Ga0208373_1005802_pt1 | contig 10113 bp, 5 predicted proteins | sample RifOxyC2_FD_184036 | JGI IMG/M metagenome (GOLD analysis project Ga0208373, IMG submission 184036) | Soil microbial communities from Rifle, Colorado - Rifle Oxygen_injection C2 (SPAdes) | ecosystem: Environmental > Terrestrial > Deep subsurface > Rock core/Sediment | place: Rifle, Colorado... | reverse complement strand
ATCCTATACTATTAAATCATCGTGTGGACGGTAGTATACCTCTCTGCATGGATAGAGTAAATCAAAAATTATTTTCCGCTTGCTTTTGAAGTGGGTTAATAATTATCATGACGAATATATGGACTAATTGGAAATATTCCCCGTACAACTTATAAAACATGCTAAAGACTATGTTCTTAAAAGAAGGTCTTAAAGGTATCCTGGTGATATGGTTTCTTTTGTGCATATTACCGGGCGACTGTTTCGTGTTAGGCTGTGTAGAAAAGGATTCATTCCATTGCGGTGAAACAGAAACGGTCGTTTCATCTCAAACCGATGATGATTCTCCCATTCCATCTGCCGATTCACACTGCCCAACTTGCTGTGTACTCTGTGCCCACAATTTAGTCCTGCATGTATTCCAAGACTCTTCATTCACTTTCACGAATACCTCCAGTCGGTTTAAAACACAGCCTTTTAATCATTTCAAAAACATCTTCCAGACTATCATCTATCATCCACCACGCTTGTTCGCATAACACATTCCACAGTTAGTTTTCCACGGAAATAACCTGAGTAAGTATTAATTAGTGTTTGAGCGAAAACTAACAAAACTGTCATCCCGAGAGTATCGAGAAATCTTTTGACTATTGAAATTACGTAATAGTTCACCGCAAAGGGCGCGGAGAACGCAGAGATACAACCCCCTTCGTCCCCCCTTAGGGATTGACAATAAATAATCTGAACAAGTTTGTTGTCCGGCACTTCGAAGATCAGGTACTGTCAGGGCTAAAGCCCAATTCAGACTTCGTCGTGAGCTCAGTCGAACGATAAGACCGTCACTAACCCCAGCCTTAAGGCTGGGGTTAGTGAGTACACGTCCTACCGGGGCTTTAGCCCTGATGGCACAGCAACATGAAGTTGTTCATGTTATTTATTGTCAATCCCTTAGCGTTCTCTGCGGTGGGTTGAACTGTTACGAAATTACAGGGTTTACAGATTTCTCCCTTATGCTTTAATTTTATTGTGAAAGGTGTTGTTTATGCACACGTATTTTAATTTTAAATCCCCTCTTCAAAGATATAGGTTTCCATTTTGTATTGCGGTAGTCTTTCTATTAGTTTGTTTACCGTGCTTTCAGGTAATAATCCTTGGAAACGACTCCCCAATCAAAGCTGCGGACAAGAATAATCAACTAGTAAACAAGAAATTTTCACTCGAAGAGGCCATTAAGATAGCCATTGAAAAAAACCCGCAATTGCAGTCGACAAGGGATCAGATAGATGCAGCCATTGGCTCATTACGACAGTCAAAACTATATCCAAATCCCGTCCTGGAACTTCTGGCCGAGGAAATGCCGAGCAGTGAACTTGGATTGAATCAGAGTCAAAACCTTGTTGGTATCACTCAGCCAATTATTACAGGCGGCAAAAGGGGACTAGGAATAAAGGTAAGCGAGAAATCAAAAGAAAAAAACGAATTAGACCGTGATACCGTTCTACTGGCTGTTATAGCCGACACAAAGAAGGCGTTTTATAAAGTTGCAGCTGACCAGGAAGGTTACTCCATTGCAAAGAAAGTAGAAGAAATTGCAAAAGGTATTTATGAGAGTGAGAAAGTCAGGTTTGATGCGGGCGAGGTGGCTATTACGAATGTCCTCAGGGCAGAGGTGGAATTATCGAAGGCAAGAAATTCCGTATCCAATGCCGAAGGCAATCTCCAAAATTCTATAAAAGAGTTACAGACAGTGATGGGCATTCCAGAAGAGATCGTCGATGGTGTGATGGGAAATCTCTTAACAAAACCTGGAGAACTATCGCTTCATGAGCTTGAATTAAATATGAAGAGTAATCAACCATTCCTTAAGGCATCAAAGAAGGGTGTTGAAATAGCAGAAACGCAATTGACGTTAGAAAAAAGACAGGCTATACCTGACATCAATGTATCGGCAGGCTATAAACGGCTTTCACTGGAAAACGTGGACACCGTTCAGATGGGCATTGAGATACCCGCCCCTTTTTTTAATCGTAACCAGGGGAATATACAAAAGGGTAAGGCCCTTTCAAGAAAGGCGAAAAGCGAGAATCAATCTGTTTACAACGAACTGCTCTTTCAGTTAAAAAAGAATTTTAATTCATACAATGTGGAACGAAGGCGTGTCGTTGAATTCAGAGACAAGATACTGCCCAGGGCAGAAGAATCACTGAAATTAATAGAAAGGGGATACAAAGAGGGTGAGTTTAATTATATAGACCTGCTTGACGCCCAGAGGACGTGGGCCGAGACGAGGATTTCATATATAGAATCCCTAAAAAATCTAAACCTGTTGATTGCGGATATCGAAAGGCTGGCAGTGGTTAAAATTGGGGGACAATAATGAAGAGCAAAAAGATTTGTCGTAACGGTTCACCACAAAGGCGCAAAGAACGCAAAGAAATATAAAGGTAGTAAAAAATGGAAAAAATTGAGATTGCCAGGTCAATTTTCTTTTTTGTTCTTGCCGGATTATGCGAAATTGGCGGAGGATATTTGGTATGGCTCTGGCTAAGAGCGGGTAAGAGTATTTGGGTCGGTTTATTCGGAGCGATTGTGCTGGTTATCTATGGCGTTATACCAATATTCCAGCCTGCAAAATTTTGGCCGGGTTTATGCCGCCTATGGTGGCGTATTCATAGTTCTTTCCATTCTGTGGGGATGGCAGGTTGACAAGATAGCCCCGGACAAATTTGACCTGATTGGCGGTTTTATTGCCCTTATTGGTGTGGTTATCATCATGTACTGGCCAAGGGGATAATTTTGGATTGAGACTTTTAGGGTAACAATATGAAAAACTCCATAATTCGTCCCTTGGCTGGTTCAATCTTGCAGATTGAACCATACATTTTGAACTGAGCTATAGATATGAATACCTGCTATAAAATGAAAATATACCAAATGTTTCGGTTCAATCGAGGACGATTGAACCAGCGACTAGGGCCATTGCATTGAAAGAAGGTGGGGACATTGTGAAAAAGTGGTTTGTATGTATGCTGATTATTTTATTACCATGTGGTTGTGCAGAAACCCCACATACTGAACATGGTCAAGAAATGGCTCTTCATGAAATGAAAAAAGGCCATCTTTTCGGATGGGTTGAAAAGCAACATGTTAGTTTAACAGATCAGCAAATCAACGAACTAGCCCAGTATGGGATCGAAATTAGTAAAGATGAAAAAATAGTTGTCTATTATTCTATGACTGCCAGACGTGGACGTAGTGAGGTGGCTAAGGCATTTCCGGTTAAAGGTGATGGAGAACACGGCCTCTTTGAACTTGTCGTCGATGTTGGTCGCACTATTATGATTCAAGAGATTCATATTGTTAAAAATCCCAAAGATTGTACTGGACAACCAGTGATTAACAAAGATTTTATCGAACAATTTATCGGAAAAGACCCGACATCTTCTTTCGAACTCGCCAAAGAATCGGAAGATGTACTTACAACACCAGCCAAAATCCGACCAATAAGAATGGCGCCTATTACCTCTGAGAACATTGCGAAAGAGTTGAGAAAATGGCTGGCTATCGCCAAAATACTCAAACGTGACTATCCCACTTGGAGTGTAGAACAATGATAAAATAATCCAATTTTATCGTAGCTTGATTGTATAGAATTTTCATTTTAATTATGCGGTTTATACGATGTATGGCATAGAAAATCCCCCTTAGAAAAGGGGGCGAGGGGGTTGTAAACTTGTCCTCGTGAAAACGGGGATAGCCCAGAAAAAACACAACCCCCTGAATCCCCCTTTAGTAAGGGGGACTGCGTAGGCAAACTTAAGATACAGACATAATGATAAACGAACATATTGAAACACATAAACTGATTATCGAGGGAATGGATTGTCAGGATGAGGTGACGATTATCGAGAAGAAGTTGAAGTCTCTCTCCGGGATAAAAAACTTCGAAATCTACCTTGCGACTCAGGGGGTAAAAGTTGTTTATGACCCTTCGTTAATTTCAATCCAACAAATCATCAAGAGTGTTGCAGAAACGGGATTGAAGGCGTCTGTTGTCAAGGAAACCGAGCCCAAAATTGCCTGGTGGAAGGAAAAGAGGATTATAGCCCTCTCAGTATGCGGTCTCTTTACCTTAACAGCCTTTGTATTAGAAAAACTTGGATGGAAGGGAATAATAACTCTTATTTTTCATAGTATAGCCATTATTACCGGCGGTTATTACCCTGCGAAGATGGCATTCAATGCCTTAAAAATCTTTACCCTTAATATCCGTACCTTAATGGTCACAGGGGCTATAGGGGCGGTAACGCTTGAATTATGGGAAGAGGCATCTATGTTAGTGTTTATTTATTTGTTAGGTGATATCCTGGAGATTTATACCGTAAGCAAATCAAGAGGTGCCGTAAAGATGCTCATGGAACTGGCACCGAAAGAAGCACTGGTCAGGAGAAACGGGAGAGAAGTGATTTTACCCGTAGAAGAAGTAGAGGTTTCTGACAGTATAATCATACGGCCAGGAGAAAAGATACCCCTGGATGGAAAGGTCATAAAGGGCTACTCCAGTGTTGATCAATCTCCTATTACTGGTGAATCGATCCCTGTAGAAAAGAAGGAGAGAGACGATGTCTTTGCAGGTACTTTCAATCAAAGGGGCGTCCTGGAAGTGGCAGTAACAAAGTTATCTAAGGACACCACCCTCGCAAAGATAATTCATCTGGTGGAAGAGGCACAGGCAAGAAAATCCAGCTATCAGCGCTTTGGTGAAAGATTTGGAAAGTATTATACCCCTTCAATGTTTGCCCTGGCCTTTGCTGTGGCGATAGTTCCTCCATTGCTGTGGGGTGGATTTTCTTACTGGTTCTATAGGGGATTGGTGGTTCTCGTTGTATCCTGTTCCTGTGGTATTGCCCTTTCAGTGCCTGTTGCAGTGGTTGCGGCTATTGGGAATGCGGCTCGGCACGGGGTATTGGTAAAGGGAGGGGTTTATTTAGAGATTGCTGAAAAACTAAAGGCCATCGCCTTCGATAAGACAGGAACAATTACCATCGGGAAACCATCCGTTACCGACATCATCCCTTTTAATAATCAGACAGAGGAAACAATACTGCAACTGGCTGCCAATATCGAGAGTTACTCTGAGCATGCTTTGGGGGAAACTATTGTAAGCCAGGCAAGGGAACGAGGATTAAATCTTCATACAGTGGACGCCTTCGAATCACTGCCTGGGATGGGGATAAAGGCAAAAATAGGTACTTCTGAATACTTTATCGGAAATAAACGACTTTTTTCAGAGTATTCAATTCCCATAGATAAGATTCAAGTTCAAATCACTGAGTTAGAAAAGAAAGGTAAAACGGTTGTGTTGTTAGGGACCCGGGAGGAACCTCTCGGAATTATTGCCGTAGCTGATAGAATAAGAGCAGAAGCAAAAAGTGTCATCCAGATGTTAAAACATATGGGGATTGCAAGGATTATCATGCTTACGGGCGATAATGAGGGAACTGCCGATGCCATTACCAGAGAGACGAATATTGATGAATATTATGCCAGATTGCTCCCGGAAGATAAGGTAGGGACAGTAAAGAAACTGAAGGAAAAATATCATTGTATTGCCATGGTGGGAGACGGGGTCAATGATGCCCCCGCCATGGCTGAGTCAGATGTTGGGGTTGCTATGGGAGCAGCCGGTACTGATATAGCCATTGAGACCAGCGACTTTGTACTTATATCTGATGACCTGTTAAAAATTCCATATATAATAAAACTGAGTCAAAGGGCAGTAAAGATTATCCGGCAGAATATCATCGTCTCCCTTCTCATCATCATCTTCCTGGTACCAGTAGCCCTGTGTGGCTGGATTGGCCTTGTATCCGGGCTCCTGATTAACGAGATAGGCGGGTTGCTTGTCATAGCAAATGGACTGAGACTTTTGAGGTAAAAATATGAAAAACTCAGTAATTCATTTTAAAAAGTATTATGCAATTGGCATTGTTGTTCTAGTAGGAATTGTTCTGGCCTTTGTTATTTTACACATGGAAAAAACAATGAGAATATCTCACGAAGATGAAGTGATGGAACATGAGGACGAAGATTACGAGAAGGGGCCTCATGGGGGCAGATTATTGTCAGAGGGTGATTTTCAGGTTGAGATTACAATCTATGAACGGGGTGTTCCTCCCCAGTTCAGAGTCTATGCATTTGATAGAGGAAAAGCGATTAACCCTGACGAAGTAAAGCTGACCATAGAATTACATAGGCTCGGTGGCAGAGTGGAAGTGATTAATTTCCGGAGAGAGGGTGAGTATCTGTGTGGTGACAAGGTTATTGAAGAACCGCACTCTTTTGATGTTAAGGTATTAGCAGAACGGAAAGGGAAAACTTATCGATGGGAATATTCACAGGTGGAAGGAAGGGTCGAACTCTCTCCTGAGGCAGTACAAAGCGCAGGAATAGTCGTTGAAACTGCCGGTCCTGTTCAAATGAAAACTGTCATTGAACTGCCAGGCGAGGTTAAGCTCAACGCCGATAAGGTGGTGCACGTCGTACCACGGCTTTCAGGAGTAGTAACTGCGGTATACAAAAATCAGGGTGATACAGTTAATCATGGTGAGGTTATTGCCGTTCTGGACAGCCGGGAACTGGCAGAACTTAAGAGCGCATATATTGCTTCTATTAAACGAGTGGAACTCACCCGAGCAACATTTGACCGGAAGGAACGTCTCTGGAAAGAGAAGATTTCATCAGAAAAAGACTATCTCGCCAGCCGTCAGGCGCTGGTGGAAGAGGAAATAAATTTGCAAACAGTTAAGCAAAAATTACTGGCCTTAGGACTTTCACAAACTGATCTGGACACAGTTTCAGACAAGACAGATAGAAGTCTTACTAGGTACGAGGTGCGTGCACTATTTGATGGTATGGTCATTGAAAAACACATCTCGGTTGGAGAATCAGTTAAGGAGGATGCCGACATCTTTGTCCTTGCAGACCTTTCAAACGTTTGGGTTGAAGTTACAGTGTATACTAAGGACTTGAACGTAGTAAAAATCGGGCAAACCGTTACCGTAAAGTCTGAGGCATTGGGTCTGAAGGCGGATGGTACGCTGACGTATCTCGGCCCACTCGTCGGTGAGCAAACTCGGACTGCAAGGGGAAGAGTTGTAGTACAGAATACGGAAGGACACTGGCGTCCCGGCCTCTTTGTAACCGTTGAAATTGTTCAGGAGGAAGTAACGGTATCTGTTGCAGTCCCCGTGGATGCGATCCAAACGTATCGTGATTGGTCAGTCGTATTTGTACAGTACGGTAATCTATTTGAGGTCCGTCCGTTGGAATTAGGGCGAAACGATGGACAATGGGTGGAGGTATTACACGGTCTTTCTCTGGGTGAGCGATACGTTGCCCATAACAGCTTTATTCTCAAGGCTGATCTGGGTAAGGCAGGGGCAACACATGAGCACTGAACGTGTACAGATTAAAGTTGAAAGTTGTTAGTTGTCAGTTTTTAGTTGTCAGTTTAAGGGGGTATTTTATGAAAGTAGAAGATTTAGAGGTATATAAAAAATTATTCCAACTGGTATTAGAAGTTCATGAATTGACGATGACTTTTCCAAAATTTGAGTTGTATGAATTAGGTTCTCAATTAAGACGTTCATCTAATTCTGCTCCAGCAAATTTATCCGAAGGTTTTGGTAATAAGCACACGAATATTTATTTAGAAGGAATTAGCCGGTCACAAGGTGAAATCAGGGAAACTATACATCATTTAAGAGTAGCAAATGCAAAAAGATATTTGAGTAACGAAAAGTTAAATATCTTTGGCAGTCAATATGAAGAGTGTTCAAAAATGCTTTATGGATTAGAACAATCATTATTACAAACACATAAAAAATAACTTAAAACTTTCAACCTACAACTTTCAACTAAATATGCTTGAACGAATTTTAAAATTTTCTATCCACCACCGATGGGTCGTCCTTATGGCAACTCTGGCAGTTGCAGTTTTGGGTATGTATAACTACCAAAAAGTCCCCATCGATGCCGTACCTGATATCACCAACGTCCAGGTACAGATTAATACGGAGACTCCGGGATACTCTCCTTTCGAGGTCGAGCAACGTATTACATTCCCCATAGAAACGTCGATAGCTGGTTTACCGGGTCTGATAGAAACACGCTCGCTCTCACGATATGGACTCTCACAGGTAACGGTCATTTTCCAGGATGGAACGGATATTTACTTTGCCCGCCAACTAATCAACGAACGTATCCAGGAAATTAAAGGAAAACTGCCACCTGCTATTGAACCGATTATGGGACCTATTGCCACCGGTCTTGGTGAGATCTTCATGTGGACTGTCGAGCCTAAAATTGGCGCTTTGAAGCAGGATGGGATACCTTTCACATCTACCGATTTGCGAACCGTTCAAGACTGGGTTATCAGGCCTCAGTTACGTAATATTCCCGGCGTTACCGAGGTAAACACCATTGGCGGCTATGAAAAACAATATCATGTAACTCCCTATCCGGACAAACTGATTGCCTACGGTTTATCGTTCCATGATGTTTTTCAAGCCCTTGCCAGGAATAATGCCAATGTGGGTGCGGGGTATATCGAGCACAGCGGAGAGCAGTATTTGATTAGAGCTCCTGGACAAGTGGCCGATATTGAGGATATTCGGCATATTATCATTGGCAGCCACAAAGGCATTCCAATTTATATCAAGGAAGTAGCAGAGGTCTTGCTTGGGAAGGAACTCCGTACAGGCGCTGCCACTGAAAATGGGAAAGAGGTTGTTCTCGGTACGGTCTTTATGCTCATGGGTGAAAATAGCCGGACGGTTTCCAGGCGTGTGGCCGACAAAATGGCCGAAGTTAACCGCACACTACCAGAAGGTATCGTTGCCAGAACCATATATGACCGCACAACTCTTGTGGATAAGACAATCCATACGGTGAAGAAGAATCTGGCCGAAGGCGCTCTCCTCGTAATAGCGATCCTGTTTCTCTTTTTAGGCAATATCCGAGCGGCGCTCGTTACTGCACTGGTTATTCCGTTGTCCATGTTGTTCACCATTACCGGAATGGTGAGTAACAAAGTAAGTGCAAACCTGATGAGCCTCGGAGCTCTTGATTTTGGAATCATTGTCGATGGCGCTGTAATAATTGTTGAAAATTGCATCCGCAGACTATCGGAGGAACAACATAAGCTTGGGCGATTACTTAGCCGTGCAGAGCGGTTCGATGTTGTATTTGACGCATCAAAGGAAGTACGGAAGGCAACCATGTTCGGTGAACTAATTATTATGATTGTCTATTTACCCATTTTGAGCATGAGAGGAATCGAGGGCAAGATGTTTTATCCTATGGGATTCAGCGTCATTGTTGCCCTGATCGGCGCAATGATTCTCTCTGTCACCTTTGTTCCGGCCGCTGTGGCGTTATTCTTTTCGGGAAGACTTTCTGAAAAAGAAAACATCCTCATGCGATGGGCCAAGAAGGGATACACTCCCATCGTGAATCTTGCCATGCAGAATCGGGTATTCGTTATTACAACTGCGAGTGTGCTTGTTATTCTCAGTGGACTTTTAGCAACGCGCATGGGAAGTGAATTTCTACCGAGTTTAGATGAGGGAGACCTCCTGATACATGCCCTGCGCATCCCCGGGACAAGCCTGTCGCAAGCAGTGGAAATGCAGCATGTCCTTGAGAAGAAGATAAAAGAATTCCCTGAGGTGGATAACGTATTTTCCAAGATAGGAACCGCGGAGATTGCAACTGATCCTATGCCGCCAAGCGTGGCCGATACCTTTGTCATGCTCAAGCCCAGGTCAAGCTGGCCAAACCCGCACAGACCAAAAGACGATTTGGTACACGAGATTGAAGATCATTTGAAAAAAATCCCTGGAAATAATTATGAATTTACCCAGCCAATCCAGATGCGTTTTAATGAACTTATCGCAGGGGTGCGCAGTGACCTGGCAGTAAAGGTATTTGGCGACGACATGGAGGTTCTGCTTGAGACCGGGGAAAAAATAGCCGGAGTCCTCGAAAAAATTCCAGGGGCATCGGACGTCAAAGTGGAGCAGGTAACAGGGCTGCCGGTACTGACAATCCAGATGAACCGGAAAGAAATGG
>Ga0208373_1005801_pt1 | contig 10115 bp, 9 predicted proteins | sample RifOxyC2_FD_184036 | JGI IMG/M metagenome (GOLD analysis project Ga0208373, IMG submission 184036) | Soil microbial communities from Rifle, Colorado - Rifle Oxygen_injection C2 (SPAdes) | ecosystem: Environmental > Terrestrial > Deep subsurface > Rock core/Sediment | place: Rifle, Colorado... | reverse complement strand
TACATTAGGAAATCCTTCTCCACGAATCGGAACAACTTCGTTGTTCTGCGTTCCTTTTGGTATCTTTACTTGAATAACCCTCCCCGTAAGGGTAGGAACATCAATGGTACAACCCAAGGCTGCCTGTGCAAAAGTAATCGGAACTTCACAAAGAACGTCATTCCCATGTCTTTTAAAGATAGGATGGGGAGTAACATGGATGTCGCAATACAAATCTCCCGGAGCTGCTCCATTTTCACCAGGCTCTCCCTGGCCTGTCAACCTCAACCGTGTTCCATCCTCAACGCCAGCTGGAATCTGAATAGAAATAATTGACTTTTTTGGATAGCGGCCAGAACCTCCGCATTTTGCGCACGGAGATTCTATAATCTTACCATTACCATGACATTTAGGACACGTAGTGCGGAGTGTAAAGAATCCTTGTGACTGCTGAACCTCACCTCTGCCTTTACAATATGGGCAGTTTACCGGTGAAGTACCCTCGCGCGCGCCGGTCCCACGACATGTATCACACACTTCCCTACGAGTCAGCTCAATTTTTTTCTCAACGCCTATAGCCACTTCTTTAAAATCGATCTCAATATCACACTTCAGGCTCGCCCCTCGACGACCTGCCCTGCCCCGACCCCTTCCTCCGCCAAAGAAGTCTTCAAAGATACTGCCACCGCCAAAAATATCACCGAAGGCGTCAAAAATATCTTCCATGGTGGTATATCCACGGGATTCGGCGCCTCTCAGACCATCTATTCCATATTGATCATATCGTCTTTTTTTATCAGGGTCGCTTAGTACACCGTAAGCTTCAGCGGCCTTCTTAAATATCTGTTCAGCTTCCTTATTTCCAGGATTTCTATCCGGATGATATTTCATAGCCAACTTACGATATGCCTTTTTAATCTCTTCCCCGCTTGTATTTCTATCAACACCCAACACTTGGTAATAATCTTCTTCCATGTATATCGTCTTTATATTAAGTTATTATTTTATAAAAAGATACTATTGCTTCCCGATTTTGTTAACGTTAAAATTATAGTATATAAAACAGCACAAAATCAAGGGTGTTTTAAATACACCCTAAATAACAAGCAAGAATAGCCGGTTATTTTCCGGAAATAATAATCATGAGTGTATAAAAGCAAAAAGGCTACTCATCGTAGCCTTTTTACTTTTATCCGTTATGTAAATTTTCAATAAACGCCTGATTAATGGATACTGCCTTCGATCTCTTTTTCTTCTTCGTCTTCCTTCATCTCAGTAATCATGGTTTCTGTTGTTAACAAGAGACCGGCAACACTGGCCGCATTTTGTAAGGCAACACGAGATACTTTCGCGGGATCCACAATCCCTGCATCAAACATATCTACATAATTTCCTGTATTGGCATCATATCCCACATTGGTCGACAATTCCTTCACCTCTTCAAGGACTACTGAACCATCGGCGCCGGTATTGGAAGCAATTTGACGCAGCGGAGACTCAAGCGCCTTTGTTATGATATCCACACCAACCTTTTCATCACCTTTAAATTTTTTACGCGCTTCATCGAGTGCAGGCATTGCCCGTACAAACACGACGCCGCCTCCCGGCACAATCCCTTCTTCTACTGCAGCACGGGTTGCATGCAGCGCATCTTCCACCCGCGCCTTTTTCTCGTTCATCTCGGCCTCAGTTGCAGCGCCAACATGGACAACAGCCACACCTCCGGCTAATTTTGCCAGCCTTTCACTGAGCTTTTCTTTGTCGTAATCGGAAGTGGTTTGCTCGATCTGGTTTTTGATTTGATTGATTCTTGCCTGTATATCGGCCTTCTTTCCCGCACCCTGGATGATTGTCGTATTATCCTTATCAATGGTAATCCGTTTTGCGCGGCCAAGGTCTTCTATCCCCATATTTTCAAGCTTTACACCCAACTCCTCGGTAATAGCACGCCCCTTCGTTAATGTGGCAATATCTTCCAGCATCGCCTTTCTGCGATCTCCGAAACCCGGGGCCTTAACGGCCGCGCAACTCAACACGCCGCGGAGCTTGTTAACTACCAGGGTTGCCAGCGCTTCACCATCAACGTCTTCAGAAATAATCAATAAAGGCTTTCCACTGCTGGCAATCTTTTCCAATAAGGGGAGGATATCCTTCATGCCGGATATCTTTTTTTCGTGAATCAATATATAGACATCCTCGAGGATAACCTCCATATTCTGTGCATCGGTAATAAAATATGGAGAAAGATATCCCTTATCGAATTGCATACCTTCCACAACCGCCAGTGTAGTCTCAATCCCCTTCGCTTCTTCTACGGTAATAACCCCATCCTTGCCGACCTTCTCCATAGCGTCCGCCAACAGGTTTCCGATAGATGCATCGTTATTGGCAGAAATAGTTCCCACCTGGGCAATTTCAGAGCGCCCCTTCACAGGTTTACTCAATTTCTTAATTTCCGCAACTACAATTTCTACAGCCTTATCAATGCCCCTTTTGATCGCCATTGGGTTTGCGCCGGCTGCAACGTTCTTCAATCCTTCATTAAAGATAGCCTCTGCAAAGATGGTGGCCGTTGTGGTGCCATCTCCAGCAACATCACTGGTCTTTGATGCAACTTCACAAACCATCTTTGCCCCCATATTTTCAAAGGGATTTTTCAATTCAATTTCCTTAGCTACCGTGACGCCATCTTTTGTAACCGAAGGTGAACCGAATCCTTTTTCCAGGATCACATTTCTTCCCGTAGGACCCATGGTTACCCGAACGGTATCCGCTAGCTGCTTAATCCCTTTTTGGAGCAACTTTCTGGCATCTTCATCGTAAACTAGCTGTTTTGCCGCCATTTCATAACCTCCAAAAAATTTAAATCATCAAAAAACTTTAAGAGTCTGATTGATATTACTCAATCTTGGCTAAAATATCGCTTTCTCTCATAACTAAATATTCTTTACCATCAATAGTAATCTCGGTCCCGGCGTACTTTCCATAAAGGACTTTATCTCCCTTTTTTACCAAAAGTTCAGCCCTTTTCCCGCTCTCCAGCATTTTCCCATCGCCGACAGCGATAATCTTTCCCTTCATGGGCTTTTCCTTTGCAGTATCAGGCAGCACAATTCCACCCTGCGTCTTTTCTTCAGCTTCCATAGGTTCGATTACCACCCTGTCCTCTAACGGTCTGATCATTTTCGTATTACCTCCTCATGAAAAATAAACAATAAAATTCTTAATGTTAAAATTTATATTATAAATTATTGAATTACATTCCCATTCCACCCATACCTCCCATACCGCCCATGCCTCCCATGCCGCCACCCATACCTCCTGGCATCTTCTCATCCCCCTTTTTTGGGATATCGGTAATGATACATTCTGTGGTTAAGAGGATTCCAGCAATACTCACGGCATTCTGCAATGCACACCTTGCTACCTTTGTAGGATCTATAACACCTGCTTCCATCAGATTGCAGTATGTTTCCTTCTCTGCGTCATAGCCATAGGACTTATCTTTGGATTCCAATATCTTTCGAACAACCACAGAACCCTCCAGTCCTGCATTCTTAAATATCTGTTTTGCAGGAGCGGATAGGGACTTCTTTACAATATCAACACCCATAGCCTCGTCACCTTTTAGTTTGAGGTCATTCAAAGCCTCTGCTGCCCTCAACAGTGCGACGCCACCACCAGGCAAAATACCCTCTTCAATCGCCGCCCTTGTGGCGTGCAATGCATCTTCAACCCGGGCCTTCTTTTCCTTCATTTCACTTTCCGTAGCAGCTCCAACGAATATCTGGGCAACACCTCCAGCAAGTTTCGCAAGCCTTTCCTGTAACTTTTCCCTATCATAATCTGACGTCGTAGCTTCAATTTCATTGCGGATTTGTTTGATACGTCCAGCGATGGTATTCGAACTGCCTGCACCCTGAATGATCGTTGTATTATCCGCATCGATGGTTACCTTCTTTGCCCTTCCCAGGTCGCGGATATCAATGCTTTCCAACTGAATTCCGAGGTCTTTAAATATCGCCTTGCCATCCGTAAGAACAGCAATATCATCCAGCATCGCCTTTCTGCGATCGCCATACCCAGGGGCCTTTATCGCTGCGCAGCTAATTGTGCCTCGTAGTTTATTGACAACGAGCGTGGCTAATGCCTCACCTTCTACATCTTCTGCAATAACTAAAAGAGGCTTACCCGTCTTTGCAATCTTTTCTAATAACGGAACCAATCCTTTAATGGAAGATATCTTATCCTCGTAAATAAAGATGTAAGGGTCTTTGAATTCAACCTCCATTGAATCGGGATTCGTGATAAAATGGGGAGAGAGATAACCGCGGTCAAATTGCATACCCTCTACTACTTCTACGCTTGTTTCGAGACCCTTTCCCTCTTCAACGGTAATAACACCGTCCTTCCCAACCTTATCCATCGCATCGGCAATCATTTTTCCAATTTCCGGATCATTGTTCGCCGCAATAGACCCAACACTTGCAATTTCTGTCTGGCTCTTGATTTTCTTGCTTGTCTCTTTCAGTTTCTCTACAACCTTATCCATGGCCTTCCTCATCCCCCTATTGAGCGCCATGGGATCAGCGCCTGACGTCACACACTTTAATCCTTCCAGGAATATAGCCTCAGTAAGAACCGTAGCAGTGGTCGTGCCGTCACCTGCAACATCACTGGTCTTGGATGCCGCCTCCCGTACCAACTTGGCCCCCGTATTTTCATAAGGGTCTTTCAGTTCAATTTCCTCAGCCACTGACACGCCATCCTTTGTCACCGTGGGACTCCCATATCCTTTATCCAATACTGCATTCCTTCCTCTGGGACCCAGAGTAACCTTAACCGCCCTGGCAAGTTTTGTAACGCCTCGAGCAATAGCGGCCCTTGCCTCTTCATTAAAGGCTAGTTGTTTCGCCATCGAATACCTCCTTTCAAAACTTATGTTTAACTGAATAACAAAATAAATATAAATATCAGAAAATCCAACGATTAGGTACAATTAGCAAACATAATGCCGTAGAAAATTATTGAACATCAAAACACCTTAATCAATTGAAATTAAGTATCTTACGTTTGTTATATTTATTAAAATTATCCTCAAAATATTTATGCCAGTATGCCATTGTGACAGCACAAAAATTCTATCATAGGCAACACCTGTCATACTGGCAGAAGTCTAGTATTTTTTTATAAAAAATATATCCTAACCCGAACGAATCGGAAGAGTCCTTGGATGGGAATTTACGATTTTAGCCCCCGACTGAATCTATCGGGGGCGTAATTCACGAATCGTGAATTTTTGCTAAACTTGTCCTCGTGAAAACGGGGAAAGTGTCAAAATATTTTTTGTAAACGCCTAAAGAAATATGGTTTCTCCTTTTCATGTTGACTTTTAAATTACTTATGACATATATTTACACAATGATTATCTATCACCGAAATGTACTTTTTCAAACATATCCCGTATGCCAAAAACAATAACAGAGAATAATCTCCTTAACCATTATGTACAGGATACACACATATTAAATTCACACAATCGTTTAATTGCAGAAGAAATCACACGGGAATTAAAAACAAAGATTGTTGGAAGTAATGTAATTACCTTAGAGCGGACGACTTCAACAATGGACACTGCCAAGAAACTTGCACATACCAGCTTTAAGAATGGCACCGTAATTTTCGCTGAAGAGCAAACGAAAGGCAGGGGGCGTTCTGATCACTCATGGTCATGCCCTAAATACAAGGGATTACTTTTTACACTCTTGCTAAAACACAATATGCAACCAGACCACTTGTGTTTGTTAACAGGCACTATGGCTGTATCAATTACAGAAACGATCCGCGAAACCTTACATCTCCCCGCAGAAATTAAATGGCCTAACGACATCCTGATTGGGGGGAAAAAAGTAGGCGGCGTATTAGTAGCGTTTGAAAAAAACTTAAAAAAACAATCAATATTTTTAATTGGTATAGGAATAAATGTCAATTTCACCGAAGAAGACTTGCCGGGACAGACCCGCCTACCGGCAACTTCCCTCGCCATTGAAAGAAAAGAACCTATAAATCGTAATTTCCTCGCAAAGGCGCTGCTCCAGGATATAGATAAGTGGTATTCAATTTTAAAGAATGATCACTATAGATATATCACTGACAGATGGAGGGAATTTTGCGTCACTATCGGAGAGAAATTGACCATTATTGATTGCGGGAAGGAATATACAGGAAAGGTCATCGATATATCCAATAACGGGGGTTTGATGATGAAGTTGAAAAATGGGGAAATAAAGATATTTAGCGGCGAACATGCCTCGATCAAATACTAGCGAGGCGAAGCCTCAGACCGATAAAACACACATAAAACAGGATAAATGGCTGAATGGTTAAATGGTTAATAACCATATAGCCATTTAACCATCCAACATCTAAAACTTGACTCATTTGTAAAGATAAATCCGAGATAAAGATTTTTAATATATCTTCGGAAAATCCACTGGTAACAACTCATATCAAAATTATTTTTAAGGTTGAACCTGTTGCAGGAATATATTTCAAATCAGCTACTACTTTTCTCGCAGGATTTTCTCAATTGCCATAATTTTAGCTTCGATCCTGCTCGTCCGTTTAGAAAGGTCGCCATAGACAAAGTACCCCAAAATAAGCAAAAGCGCTGTATAGGCTACAATAATATACGTAGAAAAATGGCTTACGGCGGTAGAGACAGGAGTACGATTTATTTCTGGCGCTATTCTATTAATTGGTTGTATAGTCCCGGATACAGGGAGTGACGATTCTACGGAACGCCTTGTCTCCAGAACCTCACTTTCGTTACGCTGGACTGATTTTACCTTTTCAAGAGATGGTTTCTCATACAAACGCCCAATCACAACCTTGGGCTTGGGAGCTGCGGGGTTATTCGGTACATTACCGGGTGACGGCATCGCCTTCTTTGATACAAACCGGGCCTTACCATTACCCGTTGGAAGGGTTATTTGTTGTTTAGGCGTTGTCTGGATACTTGCTTGTTGTTCAGCCTTTCCGGCATTCTGACGCGCTGTATTCGCATCTTCCGACGATAATGATTTTTTGTTTTCCTTTGTTATTTTCATCCAACGCAAGGGATCATGTCCGAGCGCACTTTCCTTACCCATATTTCCTCCCAACAGATTTACAACTTATATTTTTTAATAAATTAATATTTTTTGCTATTTTCTTGCTGCACGACTTCTTTTGCAAGTGACATATAATCTTCAGAACCATGCGAACTAGGCGCATAAGAAACAATCGGCTTACCATGGCTCGGTGATTCTGAAAGTTTTACATTCTTTCTGATAACTGTATCAAATACCTGGTCCTTTGCAAAATGTTCCTTAACCTTTTCGATAACCTCCCTGCAAAGACGGGTACGGCTGGTATACATGCAAAAAATAATACCCGTAATCTCCAATTTCTTATTCAATCTCTTCCGAACAACTTCATGCGTATCTAACAATTTACTTACCCCCTGCAATGCAAAAAATTCAGTTTGCAAGGGGATAAATATCTCATGCACCAATGTCAGGACATTAAGGGTTAACAAGCCAAGGGAGGGAGGACAATCAATCAGAACATAATCATACCGGCCGAGTATGTTTCCTAAATATTCCTTTAATACTGTTTCACGCCCCACCACACCCACCAGCTCAATTTCTGCTCCAGATAAATCAATATTGGCGGGAATAATATCAAGACCCTGTATTTTGGTATTTAAAATTGCTTCGTCTGGTTTGCAATCCCCAGTAATAATATTATATACGGAATATTTTAGACTATGAATCTCTACACCAAGATGCACACTTAAATTGGCTTGTGGATCCATATCAATAACGAGTACCTTTTTCCCCAGCATTGCAAGACAGGCCCCTAGGTTTGCAGTTGTAGTAGTCTTACCTACTCCTCCTTTCTGGTTCAGCAATGCAATACTTCTCATAATGCACATCCTTCCATTTTATTAAGGCAGGTCAGTAATCAACATAAAGTTTAGCATTTATAATAGAAATTTCAACCTATAAATTTAACAAAACTGACTACTTACTTATGTTGTGGCTTTTAAAAATTTCCTCAATAGAGTGATATTTTTCTGCCATTGATGCTTCACTTTGCTTCAGGGTGTAAATACGGGTAAGCACCCTTGACATCAATTCTGTTGCTGAAATCGCCTGTTCTCTGGCAATTTTCAAGATCGGTTTCGGCACAAGAGGCGTTTTCTTTACTGCATCCCACAGGATATGGACGTCAATATTAAATTGCGAAGCAATATCATATACGCTGAACTTTGAACGGGGAGTATTAGAAATCACCACGGAATGCGCGCCAACCACGGTATGTTCGTCAAGGGATATCGGCATCGAAAGGACCGTTAGACCGCCGGGGCATACATCTTCAAATTGCTTTTTATAATGAATGGTGCTTTTAGATAATTCCCTGCTATAACACTGACATAAATCCCTTCGCTCACTGACAAAATGGAGTGTCTTACAATACGGAGAGGCATTAACCTCATTTACCACCTCACCATCCACATTATATACAACGTCTTGGGTATTCAGAAGGTTCATCAAGTAGATTTGAATATGGGAAATAATTTCTCTCTCGAGGACGATTTTTTGCCCAATCAGTTCCATACGAACTCAAACAGATAAAATATTTCAAAGTAGATTGTCTCTTGATGGCAAGATAAGCTAGCGCCTATATATATACACGAATCAAAAGCAATTTTCAACAAAACTTGCACAATATTTTTGTCAATTGCAGTGCGAAAGTGTTTCTGATAAACTGTTCATCCATGCTAACAATGGTATTAATCGCATTTATTACGCTACTTTCAGGAAAAAAATCTCATCAAATAAATCTTCTCTTTTCCGTTTCTTTTTTGTTCCTCTTTCAGTTGTTGGCTGGACGTCCCACTCATAACCAAGCAGTGTAAGCACAGGTCTTATAAATTTGTCTTCTAGACCAGCCTCTTCACCAGGTCCGAGATTTAAGGACTTAATTGTTTCGTGGACATTCTTTACATCTTCAAATATTTTATTAACTCTTTCTTTTTGTGCATCCCACAAGGAAGTTAATTGCAGTCTGTGTTCCAGGTAATTATTTGAAAATAGGTTTTGATTGTTCCAAACTGATTTCTCTTGATCAGGCATTATGCAATCCTCCCAAAAGAATACTTTTGAATGTAGGCAGGTTTTCGTCTCTCTGGTGAAGAGTAAGGTTGGCTATTGATGAAGCGAAGATTCGATTTAATATTTTCATTTTTTAAATTCGTGGTTTTGCCAGTATTTCAAGGACTTTGAGGTCGAGGAATCTCTTGGACGCTGCTGATTTTATTATGCACACCGTATCGGCGCCTCTGCCTGTTCCCGCAATGGTAACGACTTCTTCAAGTTCAGGGATGATCCCTCCATCGCAGGACTCCATGACAATCTCGCAGCAGACCTTGACTCCCTCTCCCAGACGGCGCAAGGACTGGGCAACGATCATGGTCGGGTAGAGACCGTTGAATTTCTGGGTGAATGCAGTTTCTATGGAGTGGGTGAGGATGGTTGTGGTATAAAGCTTTCCACCAAGCTTTAATATCTCTTCCTTATTTTTGGGTAAAAGCTCAATATGGTTTGGTTCTTTATAGCCAGCGGAGTGGGTAACGACTACCAGGTTTACTCCCTTACCGTGGAGTTTCCTGGCCATAGCAACGCCCGTGTCTCCAACCGTCGTTGCAACGACTACGTGTTTATAGCCTTCATCAACTACAGATGCCGTTATCTCTACACACTTTTCTGTGTTTTCTTTTCCCGACTTATCGAAATAATGGACTTGTCGTATCATAGCAAAGCCTCAGATCAATGGAAATATCTGAAACCACAGATTTCGCAGATTACACAAATATTACAAACAGGGCTTATTTATAGTAGGTACGGAATGAGATGTCAAGGAGTTTCTGGTATCATAATAAGCCTTGACTTAGTTCCATATTCACCGCAAAGACGCAAAGAGCACGAAGAAAACGTAATTCAAGGTTTAAGGAATTTCAAACTGGTAGCGTGACCTTCTCGGTTGCGCTTTGACTCGTTCCCAAACAGAGCTTGAGAACAAGCAGAAAT
>Ga0208373_1005800_pt1 | contig 10116 bp, 9 predicted proteins | sample RifOxyC2_FD_184036 | JGI IMG/M metagenome (GOLD analysis project Ga0208373, IMG submission 184036) | Soil microbial communities from Rifle, Colorado - Rifle Oxygen_injection C2 (SPAdes) | ecosystem: Environmental > Terrestrial > Deep subsurface > Rock core/Sediment | place: Rifle, Colorado... | reverse complement strand
GATTAATCAATAATAGACCTCGTAAATCTCTCAATTATCATACCCCTTTTGAGGTGTTTTCAAGCCTCACAAATTATGCATTTCAAACTTGAATCCGCCTATAAAAAATACTGTACGATTTTATAATAAAATATTAAAATTTAAAATGGATAAAAGCTTCTTGACGGTGAGTGTATATTTACTTTATACTAATTTGGTAAAAAATCAATAAACAATGCAAAATATACAATATTTAACATTAGGTGAATTTTTTTCAGGATCAGGCGGTTTAGCACTTGGCGCAATTTTAGCTGAAAGTAATAATAATGGACGCATTCTAAAAATTAAACACAGGTGGGCAAATGATTATGATAAAGATACTTGCGAAACATATAAAAAAAATATTTGTAAAAATGAACTATCTTCTAATGTAATTTGTAAAGATGTAAAAAAATTAGATATAAATTTTTTATCACAAATTGATATTTTTGCTTATGGATTCCCTTGTAATGATTTTTCCATTGTTGGTGAACAAAAAGGATTTAATGGTAGTTTTGGTCCATTATATTTTTATGGAATAGAGGTCTTAAATAAATTTAAACCAAAAGCATTTGTAGCTGAAAATGTTGGAGGTATTGCTTCCGCGAATAATGGGCAAGCATTTAAAACAATTTTAAATAATTTTAAAAATGCTGGAAATGGTTATAAAATCACAGTACATCTATATAAATCAGAAGATTATGGCATCCCACAAACAAGACATAGATATATTATTGTTGGCATAGATCGCACTCTAAATCTTGAATTTAAAGTCCCAGAACCAACACATTTAAAAAATCCTGTTCCTGTACGAATTGTCTTATCAAATATACCAAAAAATGCTTTGAATAATGAATATACAAAGACTGCTCCACAAGTAATTGAAAGATTAAGACATATTAAGCCAGGTGAAAATGCCTGGACGGCTAGATTGCCCGATCATTTAAAGTTAAATGTAAAAACTGCAAAAATGTCTCAAATTTACAAAAGACTTCATCCTGATCAGCCTTCTTATACAATTACAGGAAGTGGTGGCGGTGGGACTCATGGATATCACTATAAGGAGCCAAGACCATTGACAAATAGAGAAAGGGCAAGAATACAATCTTTTCCTGATGATTTTGAATTTTTAGGCTCAAAAGAAAGCGTTAGGAAACAAATTGGAATGGCTGTACCTCCAAAACTATCAAAAATTATTTTTACTGCAATTTTAGATACATTAAATAATGTTAATTATCCATCTATAAAATCTAATTATCAAATTGAAATTAAAACCGATGCAAAACAAATGCCTTTATCATTTCTTAATTATTTATATGCATAAAATATCAGCTCAAAAAATTATTGCTACTACATTACAAATTCCACAAGATTCAGCGGAAATTATTGTTAATAAAGCATCTGCAGGGCAGGAATTTTTTGATAATGTAAGTTTAGAAACATGGTTAAATGAAAGATTTTTACCAAATATTGTTTTGATTGATGAGGTGGGTTATGCAAAAATGTGTATAGATGCCTTAAAAATATTAAAATCCACTGCCGCTACAGATTATGGCAGTAGTCGCCAAAGAGATTTAGGTCAATTATGGGGAGATATGACAAGAGGATATTTAGCCGAATATGCTTTTATTTTGTTTTTACAAAAAAAATGGAATATTCAAGCAGAACTTGGTCATGAAAAAGGTGAATTGAAAGATTATTTACCTTCAGATATTCATAAAATTCAAAAAAAATTAGAAACATTAAGAGAACCAAAAATCAAAATTGGAATAAAAGGAGTAAAATGGAATGGGATTTGGTTTGACATTCAGGGAGCGCAATTTCATCATTCAGATATTCATGTTTTAGTAAAAGTTGGTACTAGCAGAGATCATCTTTTTGCTTATTTTAAACATATTTCAGTTTTTAAAGATAAAGTATTGAAAAAAGGTATTGAATTGGGAGTTCTAAATCAAAAAGACGCAGATATACTTTTTGATAATTTGCCATTATTTCAATCGATACCTGCTTATATTGCTGGTTTTGTGATAAGCAATAATCAATATAAAAACTTAGATTATTCAGGTAAAAAAGGAAGAAAAAATTTTACAATTAATACGTGGAATGGTGAAATAAAATCTGGAGATTTAGATAGTATAAAAAAAATTGAAAAAATTAATGGAAAAATAGAATTTGAAGGAATTAAAAAATTTGCACACGATAAAGGATATCTTTTTAATGTAGGCAATTTACTTTGGGAGAAAAAAGATTGGGAAAAATTTGTAATAAATCCTTTATAAATCAATTAAAATGTAAAAATATGCAACATCTCACAGCCTATCTTCAATCACAAAATCTTGATGCAGATTTAATCAAAATTCTTTGCAGTTTTGCTGATGCAACTGAGGAAATTGCTCATGAAATACATTTTTCAGATGGTAGCGCGGCCGGTACTACAAATATATATGGAGAAGAACAGCTCGCTTTAGATATTCAAGCGGATCAAATTATGGAAAAACATTTTCGATCAAGCGAAGTTGTTTATAAATTAGCTTCTGAAGAAAGAGAAAACTGTGAAATTTTAAATGAAAATGGCGAATATTCTGTTGCTTATGATCCTTTGGATGGATCTTCACTGGTAAATGTAAATTTTGCAGTTGGCAGTATCTTAGCGATTTTTAAAGACAAAGATTTTATTGGTAAAAGTCCTAGGGAAATGAAGGGTACTGCTTTTACAGTTTACGGACCAAGAACAACAATAGTCTTATCAATTGGAACTGGAACTCATGAATTTACTTTATGCGAAGGAAAATTTATTTTAACTAGAGAGAATTTAAAAATTCAAGAAACAGCAAAAAATTTCGCACCAGGGAATTTGAAAGCTTGTAAAACTGAAAAATGGTATAAAGAATTAGTTGATCAATGGATTATGAATGGCTACAAATTACGATATTCCGGAGGCATGGTGCCAGACATCAATCATATTTTAATCAAAGGACAAGGAATTTTCGCTTATCCAAGTACAGACAAAGAACCTGATGGGAAATTACGTTTATTAATTGAATGCGGACCAATGGCTTATTTAATTGAAAATGCCGGCGGGGAAGCTTATGACGGGAAAATCAAAATTTTGGATAAAAAAATAGAAAAAATTGATCAGAGAACACCAATATTTATTGGATCGAAAGAGGAAGTAGAAAAAATTATCAAAGTTAAAAATAAATAATATTTATAAATATTTGCAATTAAGCTTTACTTTTTGTATACTATATTAGTAATAAAATACAACTTTTTTATGGTTTTAGTATGAAAAAAGTACAATATAAAATTAGAGAAATTTTTCCAAAGATTATTAAACATATAGGGAAATCAATAATAGTCATTCACGGAGCAAGACAAGTTGGAAAAACTACTTTAATATATAGCTTACAGGATTACTTAAAAGAGAAACAGCATATTAAAAATAATCAAATTTTTTATTTTGACTTAGAGGATTTTGAATTTTTAGATTTATGCGACAGCGGATATAAAAATGTATTAAAATATCTTGAAATAAAAGGCGCAAATTTAAAAAATAAAATTTATTTATTTATTGATGAGATTCAATACTTGAACAATCCAAGTTCATTTCTAAAATTGATGTATGATCATAGCGATGTAAACTTAATTGTTTCTGGCTCATCAAGCTTTGCAATTAAATCTAAATTTAAAGATTCTTTAGTTGGCAGAACAATTGATTTTGAATTATTTGGATTGAGCTTTCAGGAATTTTTAAATTTTAAAAATGAAAAAATTAATCTTTTAAAACTAAATAAAAAAACTCCAAAAACCATACAGGATAAACTTAAAAATTTATTTACTGAATATGCAATATATGGATCCTATCCAAAAGTGGTTCTTGAAAAAAATATTCTGATAAAAGAACAAATAATTAAACAAATAATTAATACATATATTAAAAAGGATATTGCTGATTTTGCTCAAATTAGAGATATAAGAAAATTTAATAATTTAATAATGCTTTTAGCTAGACAAAGTTCAAATTTAGTTAATATTCAAGAAATATCCAAAATTTTAAATTTGAATAGAGAAACCTTAGAAAAATATATTTTTATTCTAGAAAATACCTATATTATTAAACTTTTAAGACCTTATTCAACAAGTAAGGAGGTAGAAATCTCTAAAATGCCAAAAATTTATTTTGAAGATACTGGCATTAGAAATATTTTAGCTTTTTATGATTTCCCAAAATTATTAGATGAAGCCTTATTCGAAAATGCTTTTTACATGATGCTAAGAAAAGAAATTGATATTGAAAATCTATATTTTTGGAGGACAAAAAATGAACAGGAAGTGGATTTTGTAATTAATAAAAAAGGAAGTTTGATTCCATTAGAGCTAAAATTAAGTTTTTTTAAAATAAGACACAGTGGACTTGAAGCTTTTTCAAACAAATATAATACAAAAAAAACATATATCGTTTCTTTGGATGGGAAAAATATCATTTATCCTTGGCAGGTGCTAAAGGTGTTGTAATTTATGTTAAAGTTAATTTTTTATTGCCGCTGGGTTCTAGCCACTTCAGCTATTGCCGCTCTACTTTGTTTTGTAGTTGCACTTAACTTTTCTATCGCCACCGGAACAGAACTGGCTGTTAAATTTCTTCTATTATTTTCTCCTTCAGCAACTTGAGCCTCTACTAATTGACTTTCAATCTCTACTAAATGCGTTTGAGCTGTTGCCATTATACTTTTTGCGAGTAAAAGTTTTGCCCTAATTTTTTCTAAAAGGTCTTCATTTCTTAATGCTGTAGGACTTCTTAATGCTATTTGCACTTCTCCATACAAATCTACCGCTCTTCCCAATTCAGCATGCAAACTTCCTATTACTTCAGGTGATACAGATGAATAAAATTTTGCATATCCTTAAAAAGCAATGAGTGTTTTTGCCCATAAACGATTTAATGACCCTATCAATGTCCGCGTATCTTTTCTGGCTGTTGCTATAAAAATATATCCTTCTATTTCTTTATCAGATAAAGAAATTTCTAAAGAATCACACAGAATTTTAATTCTTTCACGAGCTTTTTCAGGATCTAGGGTAGCTATTGAATTAATAATTTGTATCCTAAGTTGATCTTTAACATTGGGAACTTCTGTTAAATCAACTCTTCCAAGAGTTTGAGCTCCTGACCTAAGTCCATCAATATGATCTGTAGCTAAAAATTCAAATTCTTCAACTGCCATCCCCGTATAATCTCTTTCAAATCCTTCTTTTGCAGTTGCAGAATCTACCCTTTCTTTTTCTTCTAATTCTTGAACCTTTTTATCATATCCAATTCTAGCAATTCTCATTTCTGCGTGCCTAGCAAAAAATGAAACAAAATCCTTAACAGTGTGCAATTCTCTATCATCTTTTTCAAAAAATAAGCGTTCACCCATAACATCCGCCATACTTTCGTATAAAAGAACTTGGATCTCCTCAGACTCTACAGTGAACTCATGCCCATTTTTTTTCAAAAATTTTTTTCTTCTTAATTCTTCTATTATTGAGTTAGTAAATTGAAATAGAACAGTCTCAAAATATGTTTTTGCATTAAAATGTGGAGTAATATTAACATGATCTATTACGAGCCTATCGCCTCTTTGCCACGCAAACTCTTCAAGAGTTATATAAGAACCATCTGCTTTTACAACATCTCGCCCTTTAAAATTATTACAACATAAACAAGCCTCATCCATATTAATAATAAAAGGTTTTGACGCTGACAAAAACATTGCTTGTAATTTCTCAGCCCATACTTGCAAAATTCTGAGCATAACTCTCATCCCCTCATTTTCTTCATCTGTATAAATTTTGTCATTTCCTGGATCAACATCATTCATAAAAGAATCAAATATACGCCAACCAAAATATTGAAAACGTTGCGCGTCAACCAAATTTCTCAAAATATTACTAACGTGTGGATCAGACGTGTTCACATCCTCCACCTTATTAGCTAAATAAGTTAATGTTCTGGGGAAACAATCATTTTCTGCAATTTTAGGCAATTTACTAAAAACATTTTGACCTCCCTCTTTATCATCATAGTTTTTTCCTCTTAACGCTTTTAATTGAGCCTGATATGACCCCTCTTCTCTATTCAAATCTTTTGTTAAATCTTCTCTTCTCACCCGTTCTTCATCCCAAAATTCCTTTATACAAACAGCTAATTCAGCAGATTCTGCAAATCTTTCCTGATCATCTCCTTCTAATGCGGCTAATGAGAGTAGATCTAAAGCTTTTCGTGATGGTTGTGCTACCTGAATGTCAGTGGTCATTTTTTAAAGTTAATTTTTTATAAATATTTATCTAGCCATTTTTTAAAATGCAACCCTTTTATTAATGCCTTAATACCTCCTTTAAGAAACAAATCTTTCGCTCCACCATCTTCTCCTTCTTCACCACCAACACCAATAAAATTAACTATAGCCTGTGTTCCGAATTCATTTTCAAATATTTCTATCATTGCTATTAAATCTTCTATCGCTTTTTCGATATCAGGTATATTTTTTTGATCTGCTAATAATTTTTTAGCGTCTTTCCCTCTAAATATTAGTAGGTTAGGATCATCTATATGTAAATTTGGATAGATTTGATGTTTCAAAATTTTAGCTATTTTTTGTGAAATACTAAATAATTTATTTCTATAACTTTGTTGATCAGAAACATCTTCTTTTTTAACATACAAAAAACCAAATAAACGATCGCCAGCCGATCTTAATCCCTGTAAATACGTTATTATTTGATGTTCTCTAGGCGAACATTCTTCTTCATCTTCTGGAAAGCTATCTCTAATATAGGCATAAATAAAATGCCCTACCTTATCAAAATCTTTACCTATTTGTATAGCAAGTGCATCAATTTCCGTTTCAAGTCCTTTTTTTTCTGACTCTTTCATAATAACATCAACAACTTTTTCTTTCGGTTTTTTATTTGACTCTTGTTGAGTTTCTTTTTCCATTTTTTAAAATTAATTAATTTCCATTTTTTAATAACTTCTTGGATCTTCTTGAAATTTTTTCACCCCATCCATATAAGCATCACTAATCTGCTTTAAACTTGGGATCTCCTGAAAATCAGCGTCAACTGACTCTGGTAGGTTATAATAAGAGTCCAAAGATTCCATATAGCAATGAACAGCCTTTGTTTTTAAATCTATATATAAACGTATTTTGTAAGGTAAATTAGGTGGAATTGAATCTTTATTCTTAGGGATAAAATGCACATAATATTCAGTTAAACTATGTTCTGTCCATAAATCACCATTCTTTCTTCCCTCTTCAACTTTAAACGGAACCGTTGAATCTCCAAAGGAATAATATTGACTCAAATTTGCTTTGGCAGTTTTTATTTTTTCATATAAAGAACTGACTTGAAATATTAATTCTGATCTACTTGGAATATCTGTTCTTAAAAATTTAAAATATACAGAATATGGCTTTGATAATTCAAAAACCCAACCGCTTTCTGAACTATAACGAAATTGTCCTTCTAATGTACCAAAATTTGGCAGATCTATATTAACATTAATACCATCAAAATAACGATTTTCCACAATAATTTTATATTCTTTTTTACTATATTTAACTCTTTCAAGTTCTTCTAACAAATCTCGACTTATCGCTTCTTTATATAATTTAGGTTTTTCCTCATATGATAAATAAGATACAGATGTTGTTAAATCTGTTGCTAACGGACTTGTTTTTGAAGCGGCCATTACATAACCATATTGATATTCTACTGCATTTACAGGAGTTTCTTTGAGATATATGATTGTATCTCTATAATTTACAATACCAGTATAGTCCATTCGAGCATACCGTTCTGGAACTGATAATAGAATTGGAAGATACAAATTGCCTGCTTCATCTAGAATAGCTGGCTTTTCTTGAACTATACCCTCAAGTGAAATATGCTTAATCCTTTTTTCAGCTTCTTTAAATTTTTCTATAAGTTCTTCTCTTGTCGGCGTTTTAGTAAAAGCAATTCGAAGCAATGGATCTTCAGTCTCAAAATACATACAATCATCTTCACGATATAGGCTACCCTCAATTAATCGTCCATCTTCTTTAATTGATAAATTCGCCTTATCGAATGATATATTTATAATGTCTTCTGGTTTATAACAATAATTATCGCTTAATAATACCCTTTCAATTTCTATTACTTTTTGAAAATTCTGTACTCTATTTTCTGCTTGAGCTATTGATTGATCCTGCCTTAATTCATCCAAAAGTGCTTCAAAATGAGCAATATTGACATCTATTAAGCCATCACCAGCCTCACTTCTTTTGTTAGCTTCTAATTTAAGATCAGCAATTAAATGATCAGGATCTTTTTTATAAATACTGGTATGAAGCATTTCGTTAAGACGAACTTCAAAATATTTATTCTTCACTTTGCTAGGCAAAAAGCCCTTTTCACACCTTTTATCTTCCAAAACTTTTAAACAATAAGCATTAATATCTTTTCTATCATGAAAAAAAATCTTTAGAGTTTTTAAAAATTGTATCGATTGGCGTAAGGCGTTAAAAAGATATAGCAAAGCTTGATCCTTGTTCTCTTTTGGATATATCTCCTTACAATATAAATTTTTTAAATAATTTAGATCCCCTAACTTAAAATTTGTTGCCTGTCGATCTGTTCCATAATAAGCGTAAAAAACATCGCTAAAATCATTATCTTGTCTGCCAGTTGCTTTGTTTAAAAAAGTTCTTGTACTTTCCGGGTTGTCAGTATTATCTAATTTTTCATCTAAAATATTTATCACTAGTGTTGCGTTAAAGATCGAATAATGATGCCTGTTCCAATATTTGCTCATTAAAAGTTTGCAATTCAGATTCACAAACCAGTGTGTTTATCAATGTTTTCTCAAATTGAGAAACAGATAAAATTTGTAAAATTTCGTATAAATTTCTTTTAATTTTCATTTGTTTTTTCATGATCGCAACTGTAAGAAATGTACACATTGCAATACAAATTTGTGTCTTAATCGCATTGAATGAATATCCCCAAAATACCTCAATCTTTAGATGTTGCTTTATCCATTTAAAAAAAAGTTCAATCTGCCATCTTCGTTTATATAAATCAGCAATTATTTTCGGATCCAAATCAAAATTATTGGTTAAATAAATATAATTTTTATTTGTTTCTTGATCATAATATTTTATTCTTCTTAATTTCTTAGGATAATTTTTTTTAGAATAAAAATGTTTCAGCTTAATTGTTTGATCACAGCGTAACCCAGCTGTTTTATCAATTTCTCTAGAATATATCCTTTCAAAGGATAGGCTTTCTTTGGCACGAATAACAAAATAGGCTTCTTGTTGATTAATTAAATATAACCTCTCAAAATCAAAATATCCTCTATCCATTATATAAAATGCACCTTTTTCAAACTTAACAATATCTAAAAAATTTACATCATGAACTTTTGCCTTTGTAATAAGAAAAAATGATGGAATATTACCTCGCAAATCCAGTTGTGTATGAATTTTAATTGCTGATTTCCCTAATTCAAAATATGCCCATTTAAAGTTCACTAAACATAATTCTATAATTGTTGAGTCAAGTACATACGCTGTCCCTTCAAACTCAAAATCTTTATCGTCAACATAAAGTTCTCTTGCTTTTTGAATTAAATTTTCTGTCAAATCTTTATATATACACCAGTCACGATTTTCATTCGCCCTCGATAAAGTTGATAAAGTAAATTTATTCGTTTTAAATCCTAAATGATAGAGTTGATTTTTATGTGCATTTAGGCAAAGAACAATCCCACGTAAACTTCTTAAGTTAGCTAACTGACCAAACATTAAAGCAAGAAACTGATCTCTACATGTTAAATTCCTAATTTTTTTATTTCCATTATAACATTCAACAAATTTATCAAACATATACCTCGGTATAAATTCAATAATTTGTGCGAAAATATGTTTTCCTTGGTGCATAAATAATTCAATTAATATTAATTGAATTTATGCTATATTGAAATCGTGCTAAAATAAAAATGCTTGTTTGTTCTTATTGTAACTCGTTTTTCAACAACTCAAGCGTCCTTTAACGCAACACTAGTGA
>Ga0208373_1005799_pt1 | contig 10116 bp, 13 predicted proteins | sample RifOxyC2_FD_184036 | JGI IMG/M metagenome (GOLD analysis project Ga0208373, IMG submission 184036) | Soil microbial communities from Rifle, Colorado - Rifle Oxygen_injection C2 (SPAdes) | ecosystem: Environmental > Terrestrial > Deep subsurface > Rock core/Sediment | place: Rifle, Colorado... | reverse complement strand
GATGTCGTGCTGGATACACGGCCTCACAATGAGGTTGGCATTCAGCGTGGAGAATGTACCTGCACATACAGCCATGATATTGCTTATTCCAAGGAAACTAAAATGTGTTACCCGCAAAAAACCGGTTGTATATATTGCTATGCCCAGCTAACGACAGGTAAGGCATGGAATGACCTTGTACAGTCGGAAATTGATCAGTTCAAATTGAATCCTGATGAGTTTGTAAAAAAGAATCCGCAGTATACAAGGTTGCTCGTAGAAAAACCATATAAAGAGAGGTGTTAAATGGTTCAAATCAAAGCTTTAAGCGATCCAGTAAGTCCAGCAGACGGTTTGCGGGTACTTATCACCCGCTACAGGCCCAGGTATATGCGAAAGCAGGATGAAACCTGGCAGGAATGGGATAGGTCTGTTGCTCCGAGTCGCGAATTGCATGCAGACTTCTTCGGCAAGCGCGGAAAAAAGCTTTCCTGGCAAAAGTATAAACGCCGGTACCTGACGGAAATGCGGGTGCAGAAAGACCGTATCAAGTATTGGGGAGAAAGAAGCAGGAAAGAAACAGTAACCCTTCTGTGCTTCTGTAAGGATGAGAGCAGATGTCATAGGACACTGTTAAAAAAATTAATAGAAAAGGAGGTGCCTTTAATCTCAGGAAAACTTTTAACGCTTGTTTGAAATAACTGAGATAAGTAGTTGGAAACGAGCAAATTTAATATGCCTTAAAAAGGCAAAAGGAGAAAGACAATGGGAAAAAGCAATATGTATAAAAATGTCAAAACATACAACCCCGCAGTAGGGTGTAACTTTGAGTGTTTTTACTGCAAACCGAGTTTTCAGCAACAGATTAAAAGAGTTTCTGGGATAATTGATTGTAAGAGGTGTTATACCTTCAAGCCTCACGAGCACCCAGAAAGGCTGGATAAAATACCAAGCGCAGATACTGTGTTCATGTTTGGTACAGGAGATATCTCATTCTACAGACAAAAATATGTCAAGCAAGTCATTAACTCAGTCCATGAGGATTTAAAGAAGCATGAGGATAGATTGTTTTACTTTCAAAGTAAGAATCCTGCATGTTTTCAGCAATATCTTGCTAACTTTCCAAAGGATAATACTGTCTTGCTTACAACCTTGGAAACCAACCGTGATGCAGGATATGAGAGGATATCCAAAGCACCGGTACCTTCACGTAGGTACGCGGACTTCAAAGCTTTAGATTGGTGCAGGAAGATAGTGACAATCGAACCTATCATGGAATTCGATCACGATGTATTCCTGAGATGGATTGTGGACTTGAAGCCTGAAGCAGTCTGGATTGGATATAACTCCCGGGAAAAGCAGGTAAAATTGCCGGAACCATCGTTAGAAAAGACGAATAAATTCATCGCTGAACTCAGGAGAAAAGGAATTGAAGTACGAGAGAAGGCAATGCGGGAGGCTATATGAAAGGAGTTTATTGTTTGATACTGTGTTTGTCTGAAGATAGGGAAATTAGGATTGGTAAATCTGGTACTAGGATGTTCAAGGCAGGAAGGTATATCTATACTGGCAAGCACATGGTAAACGTTGAAAAAAGAATAGCCAGGCACTTCAAAAAGGATAAGGTATTAAGATGGCATATAGATTACTTGCGTGCTTATGCTTCGTCTCTGGTTTCAATAGTGGAGAAAACGACTGATGCAGGACTTGAATGCAAAGTCGCAGGGGAGTTGTGTCGGCGATTTGAACTGGTTGAGGGGTTTGGTAATAGCGACTGCAAAAAATGCCCGGCCCACTTGGTTTTCGCGGGGAATATGCCATTGACACAAATAATGGATGTAATTATTGAAGTGTTCAAACGACCAAAAATAGGCACCAATAGAACTTAAAATCTAGATGCCTAGTCAGTTTCGGCGGGATAAATATTAACACCTTCCCGTAGTAGTACGGTGCCAAAATATGGCCCGTATTCCAACCAGGCAGGCAACCAAGGTGAGGTTAGCCGCCCGGAAAGGGTGAAAATAATGGGAAAACGATCTCGGAAATATCACTTGCTATCCAGAGACCGCCAGAGACAATTATCTATCAATTGAAAGTACTTAATCTGATTACAGGTTTATGTAAACATAAATAAAGGAGGCCGGCAGCATGTAGAGTCCATGAAGCGCGCAAATTAATTTCTGAAAGGAGACTCTTCATAGGGTAATGAGTAAATTTCTCCCTATGTCGAAAAAACATGGGGGGGTCTACTCAAATGGAACAGAAAGGAAAGACAGGTCTTTTTCATACAAACACAACCATTCTGATTGAATTGAAAAAACAAAATGGGATCCAGTGGTTATTCAACACGGGATGGTAAATTGTATGAAAAGGAAGAATAATCCAAACAATAAATTTAAAATTGTTACTAATTTTAAAGAGCATACATTATCAGAGATGACGAATTCAGAATTAAGATTACAAGAAGCTAACAATCTTTTGGCGAAATGGTTGGTTGATGAGTATTTAAAAAGAAATCGCAAAGATGAAAACAAAAATAATTGACATACCATGACATATTTGATATATATTGCTATTATGGAAAAAAGATATGGAATATTAGATATATTAAAGAAACTCAGGATTTCTAGAAGGACACTTCATAGATGGGAGTATGCTAAGAAAATACCTGAGCCTCGTAGAGATCCAATGAATAATTGGAGATACTATACTGAAAAAGATATAAAAAAAATAAAAAAAATAACTGGGCGGTAGATAAATGAAAAAAGCTATTGGTTATGTTAGGAGGTCAACTGATAAACAAAAACAATCTCTTGACGACCAGAGAAAAATCATTACAGATTATGCAGATAAAAACGGTTATGAATTATTACGTTTTTATGAAGACGATGCAATTTCCGGAGCAATTACTGAAAAACGAAATGCTTTTAATGAAATGATCAACTTAACCCAGGGGCAGGATTGTGATTTTGACACTATTTTAGTCTATGACATCAGCAGATTTGGCAGGACTGATAATGATGAAGCCGGATATTATAGGCATTTGCTTCGCAAGAAGAGCATTAAAATTATTTATATTGTTGAAAACCTACCAACTGACGACAGTGCTGACTTATTAATACCAGTAAAACAATGGCAAAAGCTTCAAAGCCTGGTCCAAATTTCAAGAGATGTTATCCGTGGCTCAAGTTCAAAGTTAAAGCAGGAAGGATGTTCAGTCGGACAAAGAGAACCATATGGATATGACAGGTGTATGATAAAAGTAGATGGCAGGAAAGAGATATTAAAACCCGGAGAAAGAAAAAGCATCAGGGAAGGCAAGGTTGTTTTTGTGTTAGGTTCACCTGAAAAGGTAAGTACTGTCCAAAGAATATATGACTGTTATGCGAACAAGGGCATGGGGCAAAGGGCCATAGCTGATATGTTGAATAAAGACGGGATCCTGTCTCCTGCGGGAAAGCAATGGGTAATTTCAAGTTTGCTATCTATTTTAACCAACCCTGTTTATACAGGGAAAATGGTTTGGAATAGGAGAAATTCAGGTAAATTCCATAGAATTATCAATGGATCAGCTCAAGTAAAAGATAGAAGTCTTATGAGAACAATAAGTAAAAACCCTAAAGAACAATGGATTATTAAGGAAAATTCACACGAAGCAATAATATCTCAGGAATTATTTGATAAAGCTCAAGCAAAACGAAGAGTTAGGGCCAGTACCGGTAATTGCAGCGGGAAGTCATATACATCAGAATATCTGTTTTCAAATTTAATGAAATGTGAGCATTGCGGAAGTGCATATTTTGGACATACAAAAACAGCAAGAAATGGGAAATATTATTACTATGAATGCAGTGGTTATGCAAGAAAAGGAAGTAATATCTGTATTAATTGCCTTGTTCCTAAAGAAAATATAGAAAACTATGTTATGGATAGGATAAAACAAAAATACTCGCAATCACGGCAATCTGACAAATTATTAAGCTGCATTAGAGAAGAGCTTGGGAAAAGAATAGATATTTCTCCGGAGTATATTGCCAAGATCAAGGATAAACTTGATGAAAATAACAAAAAAATAAATAATATTATGGAACAAATTGCTGATAGAAATATGGAATTAGCAAATCAAAAGCTTGACGAACTGCGTAAAGAAAAGTCCTGGCTAGAAAGTGAATTGCATAAACTGCTGGCGACACAAAATACAGAACAAGAGTTTGACAAGATGTCTAAAGAAATTATATCATACTTAGACCAGTTTCAAGATGTATTTAATGCCGGCACGATCCGGGAGAAGAAAGAGTTTGTCAGGTGTTTTGTAGGTGAAATAAAGGTTTCACCTGACAATAATGAAGCTAGTGTTGGATTCTATCCAATTCCACAGGTAGAGCCACCGGAAAGCCCTGTGAATTTAGCTTCTATGAGTCGACTCCGACCGCCGGCATTAATTCGTTCATAAAACATGTTAAACTTACCTAAATTCATTTATCATCTTACTCCTGCGGTACCTATTGAAACTGTTGAATTCAGGCATATCCGGGACGGCAAGCCCCTTAAGGCAATGATATGGAAGCCCAGGGGCAAGGGGCCGTTTCCACTAATCGCTTTTGACGTGGGCTTGCAGTTCCGCGTGTGGGAAATTCCTTTAGCAGCGAAAATAATGGCCCGTACCGGTTATGCCGTGATGGGAACTGAATACAAACGCATTGAAATAGCCAAAGGCGAAGTCCAGGACATAACAAACGCTATTGAATACGCCCATGACAATTTTTCGTTCCTTGATAAACGCACGATTCTTGTAGGCGTAAGCATGGGCGGCGCAACGATGCTCAACATTGCCTCAAAATCAGGCGATAAACATCATGTGCAGGCTGTAATAGCCATGGGCCCGTTTGCCGACCTGGCCAGGGCGTTTTATTATACCAGCGGGTACCTTGACAACCACAGCCGCACGGATGAGCACGCCCGGCTGCTCAAACTTTACCAGAAATACGCTTTTACCACACCGGTGAAGGAGCCGAAGGAATTTGAGCTCCGTTCACCGATGAATTTCATCAAGAATATCCACTGCCCCGTTTACCTGGTACACGGCAGGGATGATGAAATAGTTTCTCATGACCACTCTATAGAACTATACCACAAGCTGAAAGAATACAAGAAGGATGTTTACCTGAAAATACTGCCGGGCGAAGGGATTCACACTCCGCTTAAATTCAAGAACATGGTCGCGAATTTTAACTTCTGGGGTTTTGCCAGGACCTGGAACCACGTGCACAAAATACTCATAAAACTTAACACCAAATGATCAAAGGAAAACAAATGAAAAAAATCAAGGACCTGATTTCAATCGCAGATTTAAACAAACAGGAATTTATCAAGCTTTTCTCCATGGCTGAAATACTCAAAAACAAGGTTAAAAAGGGAGTCAGATACCAGCCTCTTGCCGGGAAAACTCTGGCCATGATATTCCAGAAACCCTCCACCAGGACCCGCACCTCCTTTGAAGTCGGGATGACCCAGCTGGGGGGCCACGCCATATTCCTGAACAGCCAGGAAATGCAGGTTAAGCGCGGGGAAACCTTCGCTGACACCGCGCGGGTTCTGTCGCGTTACGTTGACGGTGTGATGGTCCGCGCGAACACCCACCAGGATATCCTGGAGCTGGCAAAACACTCAACTATACCCATAATTAACGGGCTTAGCGACATGGAACACCCGTGCCAAATACTTGCCGACATTTTTACGATACTTGAAAATAAAGTTAAAAGCATGGACCCGGCCAAGTGGCAAAAATACGGTTTAAATAGAATAAAAATCACTTACGTGGGCGACGGGAACAACGTTGTAAACTCACTTATGCTGGCAACCTCGATAATGGGCATGAATATCACTGTTTGTACGCCCCGGGGTTACGAGCCGCATCCCTGGATATTGGACAAAAGCAAACAGCTGTGCCGCAAGTCTGGCGGGAAATTCCAGATCCTTCATAACCCGGATGAAGCTGCCGCGGAATCGGACATCCTTTACACAGATGTCTGGACAAGCATGGGCAAGGAAAAAGAAGAGAATGCCCGGATCAAGATATTCAAGGGTTACCAGCTGAACCAAAAACTGGTATCGCTGGCAAAACCTGATGTTTTGATCATGCACGACCTGCCCGCGCACCGCGGCGAAGAGATAACCGACGAAGTTATGGATAGCCCGAATTCTATAGTGTTTGACCAGGCCGAGAACCGGCTTCATGTCCAGAAAGCGGTATTGATGTACCTGATTAAATAGAATGCGGAATGTAATGAGGGATTCAAAAAACGGATACGCAGTTGTTTTTATTACCTGTCCTACAACTGGGGAAGCGCGTACAATTGCAAATACCCTTCTAAAGAAAAAACTGATAGCCTGCGCCAATATCATTCCGCGGATAGAATCAATTTACCGTTGGCAGGGGAAAATAGAAAAATCTTCTGAATTACTTGTTATCATAAAGACCCGTGAGGAACTGGTAAACAAGCTGATCAGCCTCGTGAAAAAACTGCATTCTTACTCTGTTCCCGAAATCATTTCCATCCCTATTGCACGGGGTAACAGAGATTACCTTGACTGGATAAAAGATTCAGTCAGCATAAAGTGAGGCAAAATGGCAATATTACCGTTGGTTAAATACCCCGACCCCATCCTAAGAAAAAAAGCAAAAACCGTCAAAAGCATAAATGCCCAGGTGAAGAAACTCATCGGGGACATGATCGAGACACTTAAAAACGCCAAGGGCCTGGGGCTTGCTGCCAACCAGGTTGGTGTTTCGCAGAAAATACTCGTGATTTCAGCACCGGATGAAAACAAAAACAGCGTTGAACTTGTGCTGATAAATCCTAAAATTGTCACCAGCCAGGGGAAAATAGCCGAAGACGAAGGATGCCTGTCGTTCCCAGGCCTCTGGGTCAAGGTTAAAAGGGCTAAAAAAGTAAAAGTGAAAGCAGTTGATGAAAGGGGACAGGTAATTGAAATTGACGGGGAAAACCTTTTAAGCCGGGTGCTGCAGCATGAAATCGACCATCTTGAAGGAGTGCAGTTTATTGACAGGCTGCCGATTTTTACCAAAATAAAAGCAAAAAGCGAAATAAAACGCAGAATAAAAGCCGGGACCTGGTAGTTTCCTAGGCGCTTCCAACCACTCTATCTGCTTCATCCGATATCCTGTTCAGCTCGTTTTCCAGTTCAACAGCCTTTTCTTCCAGGCTGTCGTCCTTGTTTATTAGCACCGGGTTGCCGTAAATAACCACGCATTTGCTGAACGGCGCGGGCAGAAGGTATCTGTCCCAGTTATTGAATACTTTACGCCTCCCTGCTGAACCGCTTATCGGTATGATAGGCAGTCCAGTCTTCCTTGCTATGAACAGGATGCCCTCTTTAACCTTATAAACCGGCCCCTTGGGGCCGTCTACCGCGAAAGCTATGTCTTTGCCTTCCCCGGCCATTTTTATCATCTCAAGGGTGCCTTCTATCGCCCCTCTTTTCTGGTGGGAGCCCCTGACAGGGTGATAGCCCATCCTGGTTATTATATTCGTCTGCAGTTCGCCGTCCTTCGAGAAACTGGTCATTATGCATATGTCCCTGCGCCTGTGGGTATAAATCAGTATGAACTGCCTTCCGTGCCAGAAAGCATAAATAACGCTCTTTGATTTTTCCTTAGCTTTCTTTACCAGGCCTTCGTTGACGATCGTGACCCTGCAGGTGCGGCCTATGGAATTCATTACCAGGTATGCCAGGAAGGAAAGTAATTTGCTTTTGGCGTTTTCAAGGAAAGGTTTCATTTCTTGACTTTTGGAAGCCATCTTGCGATCGCGGCGGAACTGTATACGGGGCGCAGCTGGTTGCTGTCATCTATCGAGATATTTACGCTTTCCGTGTTCATATTCCTGAGTACATTTTTTTCGTTATCCCCGGAAAGTTTTTCAAGCGGCATAAGCGAGCATTCTTCCCCGGCTGCCTCCTCGCTGATTATCCGGTAAATAAAATTCAAACTGCAGCTGCAGGCTTCAAGCGCCAGGCTGTGGAGTATTTCGGCGCGCTGGTTTTCACCGCTTTTTTTAGCGAGTTCTATCTCTTTTTCCACCGCGCTGCCTATTGTCACGGCAATGACACTGACTGCGACCGGTTTTTTGCCCTGCGTTTCCTGCTGTAGTACGGGCAGGAACTCGACGAATTTCTGGGCCGCGTTCTCCGCCGGGAAGGTTTCAAAAACGCTTGACGGGCAGAGGTAATCCGGTGACCTGTCTATTTCCTTGAGGACTGACTCTTCCAGCTGTGGGGTAACATCCTTTATCTGCGCGGTTAATTTGAGGTTTTTTAGTATCTCTTTCCTGCGGAGAGCGACCTTGAACTTTTTTATCTTCATTTATTCGCCGGAATTACGCCTTTTTTGCTGCACGCTGCGCTTGCCTGCGCATGGTCCATTCGTAAACCAGCGGGCTTGCTACGAACACGGTGGAATATGTTCCTATAATACAGCCGAATAAAAGGGCCAGGGAGAAATCATGGATGACATCGCCCCCGAAAAAGAAGAGGGTCAGCAGCACCATCTCCACTGTCAGTGAAGTGATAATCGTCCTTGAAAGGGTCTGGTTCACGCTAATATTCAGGATATTGGCCAGTGATTCCTTCCTAAGCAGCGAGATGTTTTCCCTGATCCTGTCGTAAATCACTATCGTGTCATTAATGGAGAAACCGGCAAGAGTGAGCAGGGCGGCAACGACATTCAGCGTTATCTCCCTGTCAAACAAAGAAAACAACCCGATGGTAATGACAACATCGTGAACCAGGGCTAAAACACCGGCAATGCCCCAGATAGGCGACTTGAACCTGAATGCCACGTATGCAATAATGCCCACGAAGGAAAGCAGGATCGCCCAAGTGGCTTGTTTTGACAGGTGCTTGCTCACGCTGGGACCGACGAATTCAGCGCGTTCAACCGTAAAATCCTTCGTTACCTCGGATTTGCTTAATCCCTCTTTTATCTGGGCAGTGATTTTTTCCGCTGAGATTGACTGGCTGTCCTGAACCCTGATGTGAATAGAATTTTTGCTAGGAAAGCTCTGCAATTCAAAAGAAGTTACACCCGAATCATTCAACGCTTTTCTAATAGATTCAAGCTGCAGCGGCGCGGTGAACTTAACCTCTACTAGCAGCCCGCCGGTGAAATCAATACCGAGGTTCAGCCCTTTATGCATCAAAATTGACACAACCGTGATGAGTATGAGCGCCGCCGAAATAGCGAAAAAAGTATGCCTCTTGCTGATAAAATCAATGTTTGCGTTTTTTAGTAGTCTCATAATCTTATTTTCTCCACTATTTTTTTATTGAACAGGTAATCATATATGACTTTTGTCACAAAAATAGCCGTGAACATGGAAATTATTATGCCCAGTGTAAGCGTAACCGCAAACCCCTTGATTGGCCCTGTCCCGAACTGGAACATGAAAACAGCTGCTATAAGCGTTGTGAGGTTGGAATCCACGATAGCCGATAACGCCCTTTCATATCCAAGATCAAGCGAAACACGGCTTGTCTTTCCCAGGTCAAGCTCATCGCGCATTCTTTCCAGGATAAGCACGTTCGCATCAACAGCCATGCCAAGCGACAATATAATGCCTGCTATGCCTGGAAGCGTCAATGTGGCTCGGAAAACAGCCAAGGCTCCCAGCAGAATGAAGAAATTCAGTATTAATGCGATATTTGTGATGCTGCCTGAAAGAGGCTTGTAATAAACAGTCATGAAAATCATTACAAGCAGAAGGCCGATCAAGCTCGCCAGGGTTCCGGCGCGGATTGAATCTTCCCCAAGCGAAGGGCCTACCGTCCTTTCTTCTATTATTCTTACCGGTGCAGGCAGGGCGCCGGCACGCAGCACGGTGGCGTAAAACTTCGCTTCCTCCATGCTGAAATTGCCCTCAATCACAGCTTTTCCGTCCGGGATCCTGGTGCGGATCACCGGAGCTGACTGTATCACACTGTCAAGAACGATTGCGAGGTTCTTGTTCACATTTGCTTCGGTGACGCGGGAAAATATTTTGGCGCCGTCATTATTGAATTCAATGCCCACCCTGGGCAGGCCGAATTCTCCGCCAAGCTCCACTTTCGCGTTAACCA
>Ga0208373_1005794_pt1 | contig 10124 bp, 6 predicted proteins | sample RifOxyC2_FD_184036 | JGI IMG/M metagenome (GOLD analysis project Ga0208373, IMG submission 184036) | Soil microbial communities from Rifle, Colorado - Rifle Oxygen_injection C2 (SPAdes) | ecosystem: Environmental > Terrestrial > Deep subsurface > Rock core/Sediment | place: Rifle, Colorado... | reverse complement strand
CAACTGAAGTCGGTGCGGGTGGTGCGGGTGCTCCAATCGGTGACGCTGGTTTCTTCCATGCGCATCATCTCGGCAAAGCGCAGACTGCGCAGGCCTTGCATCCGCTTCATGGATTGGGGGTGAAAGGCGATTTTTGGGTTGTCGATTTTGGAATAGGCATCGTTGAAGCGGTCCCAATAAACCTCATCAAAATCGAAGCAGGTATAACCTGCATCGCAACTCCCCTCGCCCCCCCGGCTGGTTTGGCAGTAGGTAAAATTTTCGATGGCCCGCTTCGAGGTGCCGCAGGTGCCCCCCGGCATGATCAAGATCAGATTATAGAGGTAGTTGGTCGTAGCGTAGGTGTCGGCATCATCGGGTACAATCGCCAGGGTAATGCCCTGGTCACTGGTGCTGTTAACCGTGACATAGGCGGTCTGGCTGGGGCAGTCGCTGATCGCAGCCCCATCTGCGCAGGCGATGCTGTCTGCATCGCCGCTGACGGCAAAGGTGCCGCCTGCGCCCTCCCAATGCAACACGTAGGTTCCTGCAGGGTAGTTGCCGCCAATGTTCACAAACATCTGCACCGTGGGCCGGGTGTCACCTGTCACCTGGGTGGGCCAACCGGCATCATCAAAAGCGGTGATGCTGCCCTGGTCCCAGCCCAGGCTGGGGGAATCGGCAATCCAGGTCGCGCTTGCCTTGGTAAAGGCATCAATAAAGCGCCAATGGGAATCGCCATCAGAATCAAGGGCGGTCAGGTTGACCCCCACCCCGCTGGAACTGTTGTCGTCAAGCTGGTCGCAGCTAAAGGTGACAGAGCTGGTCTTTTTTTGAAAGGTGGGTGCTTCGCCGTCGCTATTGCCGCAAGCAACGGCAAAGAGGGCCAACAAGCCCCAAAGGAAACCGCGATAGCGCTTCAAGTTCATTGGAATCCGCCCCATGGACAGGCTGTTGCCTGCCGTTTGCCCGGAGTTGGGCAATCGCCGGATTATAAAAACAAATTCCTGGCTTGGTCAAACCCTTCGGTGGTTTACCAAGCCATTTCCAGGGGCGACCAGGCCTGCTCTTTGGCTTGCAGCACGGTAAACCCCAAAAGCCCCAGGCGCTGCAACTGCACTACCAGGTCAGGGGTGATCCGGTGAAAACGGGCAAAGGCGGCGGGAAAGGCATAAAGACGGTGCAGATGGTCCCCGGCCCGCAGGTTGTCGGCCAGGCAATGGTAGGTGCAGCCTTCGCGGGTGACTTCGGCCATACATTGCGAAAACTGCTTGGCAACCCAGGCAGCCCGCTCGGGCGACATGGCTTTAAAATGCGACGAAAACTCGGCGACTGCCAAAATCTGCATCCCCGGTTCCAGCTGGTGAAGCCGCACCTTGCCGATCTTTTCTTGGTTTTTGTCTAGCTGGTTCATGGCTGCCTCCCTGTTGGAACTGTCTAGAGTCTAACAGGAGGCAAGCCCAGAGCCAATGCGCAAAGACCGCAGGCTTTTCTGCACCTTTTACGCAGAAAATAGTCCGTAGTTTTTCTGACTGCGCAGCCCGCCCCCTTTAGGCCACTAGGGAGGAAGGGGGAAAGGAAAGGGTAAAACTGGTTCCCTGGCCCGGTTGCGAAGCGACCTCGATCCGGCCACCGTGGCTGACCATGATTTGGCGGCAAATGGCCAGGCTAAGGCCTTGACCTGCTTTGTGGTTTTCCACCTTTTGAATGGCAAAGAGGTCAAAGATATTGCCGATCCATGAAGGGTCGATTCCCACCCCCTGATCTGTGATCACAATCTGCGGCCTGCTGTTGGCCTGCCCCAGACGAACCACCACCTGGCTGCCGGGGGAAGAAAACTTGATCGCGTTGTCCAAAAGGTATTCCAATGCTGTTTGCAGCAGCCGCAAATCCAGGCGCAGGGAAAGGGGTTCCCCGGTCAGGCTCAGCTGCACCCCTGCCGTGCAGGCAGCTGTTTCCACCACCCGCATGGCCCCTTGCGCCACATCCCAAAGCGAATGAATTTCCAGGTCCAGCCTGGGGGATTCTACCAAATCGCACAGCAAGGCGGCCCGCTCCACAAAGCCAAACAGGCGTTTGCCCGCCTGGTGAATCTCGTTGAGCATCGCCAGTTGCGGGGGGGTTAGGCCTTCTTCCTCGCTTAAAACCTCAGAAAAACCCAAAATCCCCGACAAGGGGGTGCGGGTCTCGTGGCTGATCAGGGTCAAAAGGTTTTGCTTGAGGCGGTCCAGCTCTTTGGCGTTTTTCAGGCGTAAAAAAACCTTCACCTTGGCCAGCAGTTCCTGAGCCACAAAGGGCTTGGTGACATAGTCGTCCGCCCCGGCCTGATACCCCTGCATGCGCTCTTCCACCTTGGCCCCGGCAGAAACCAAAATAATGCGGATGTACATAAATTCGGGGTTGCGGCGAATGGTTTTGCAAACCTCGTAGCCATCGATACCGGTCATGCTGATGTCCAGCAGCATCAAATCGGGGTGAAAGTCGGCCAGTTGGGCCAGGGCTTCTTCCCCGCTGTTTACGGCCAAAACGGTGTATTCGGCCTTTAAGGTCTGGGTCAAAATCACCCGGTTGAGGTGGTCGTCATCCACAACCATGATGCGAAAATCTTGACTGGGTCGGGACATAGCCTTGCAGGGTTAAAACTGGTCTCAGCAATATAACAAATCCCGATGATGCACCTGCTCCTTTGGGGTTGCGGCGAATTCCTTTTTTGCGGCAACCTTTCCCCTGCACAGCGGCAGGCACGAGGGAAGCCTTGACGGGAAAGGATTGAAACTTTAAACTAAAACTAATTTTTTTGGGGCAGCTTGCTCCAGCCAAACCCTCTGCAAACAAGGAAACGATGAACGTGGATCAACATTTGAAAGTCGCCCAGTGGCACATCGAACAAGCCCGCCAACACGCCACCCAAGACGGATACAAGTGCGGTTGCCCCCTGAACGAAGAACACGACAAGGCCATCAAGGCCGTTGAAGCCCAAATGGCACAGACCAAGAAATAATTCTTTTCGCCCCTGGTTGCGGCTTACCCCTTGCCTTTTTCCGCAGCCGCAGAAAGGGGCAGGTAAGCCTGCAGGTGCGCCAGTAAGCTCTGTTTTTTAAGGGGTTTTGCTAAAAAATCATTCATCCCTGCCAAACGGCAATTTTCTTGGTCTTCGGGAGCGGCTTGGGCGGTAAGCGCGATAATCGGAATCTCGGGCCAGCGCACCTGGGCCAAGCCGCTGCGAATCATTCTTGTAGCCGAAAAACCATCCAAAACCGGCATATTTAAATCCATCAGCACCAAATCAAAGTCTTCTGCCTGCAGGCAGGCAATGGCTTCTTGCCCATCAACGGCATCCTTGATCCGGGCACCGCTTTGGGCTAGCATCTGCCGCACCAGCTTGCGGTTGAGTTCGTTGTCATCAACCAGCAAAATTCTTCCCTGCCGCTCAGGTAGCTGGGGCAGGGGCACTGGCCCTGCCTCGGGCAACTGACAAACCAGAGTGAAATAAAACACACTCCCCTCGCCAGGGGACGAGACAAACCACAACTCCCCGCCTTGGCGCTCTACAATCCGCTTGGACAAAGCCAAACCCAGGCCCAACCCACCAAAGGCGCGGGTGCTGCTGCCATCGCCCTGGTGAAAGCTTTGCATCAAATGCACCTGTTGCTGGGCGCTGATCCCGATGCCGGTATCCCAAATCGAAAACAACAGCTTGATACGGCCAGCGCCAACATCCAGCCGCTGCACAAACAGATGAATCTCGCCCGCATAGGTGAACTTGTAGGCGTTGCCCAACAGGTTCTGCAACACCTGCCGGACCCGTTGCGGAGCGCCCATTAACAGAGCAGGAATGGCGGGGCTTAAAGAAACATGCAGTTGAAGGCCCTTGCTGCGGCATTTCTCTTGAAATTCCTCGGCTATGGCGTTGATGTCTTCTTGGAGACGAAAAAGCTGGGGGTCTTCTGTTTCTTCCCCTTGGCTGATCTGCGCGAATTCCAAGATATTGTTGATCAAAAACAGGAGGTTGTTGCCTGCTTCCAAGACGATTTTAATCATCTCTTGGTTTTGGCGGTCTTTTTCACTTTGCAGCAACAGCTCGCTCATGCCCAAAATCGCGTTCATGGGGGTGCGCAGTTCGTGCGAAAGGTTGTGCAGAAAATCATCTTTGTTGCGGTTGGCAGCCTTTAAAGCCGCCACCTTTGCATGAAGTTGCTTGTGCAGCCCCTGGTTGCGGGCCGACAAACGGTTTTGACTCTTGCCCAGGGCGTAGCCAAACAACCCCAACACCAGCGGAGCCGCATCTATAACCCACAGCAAGGGGTTGTCCCGCTGCGCCCACAAAAAAGCCATGGCAACCGTGGGCGCGGTATTGGGCAATAGGCCCAGGGTTGAGGGAAGCACAAAGCAAAGACCCAGCAACACGCCACCTAGGGCATAGCTACGGGCAGAAGGTTGTTGAGGCTGAGGATGCAGATCATTTCTGGTCATTTTTTTTCCGCAGGAAAAAACTGTTCCAAACTTAAATAGCAAAAAAAAGCAACGCAATCGGTTGAACACCCCAGATCAAAACGGTAAAAAAATTACCCCATCCAAAAGATGCGCTTGGAAAGCATAACAAAAATAAATTGGAATCTCTTGTCACCCCGCCAGGGGTGCCTTATAATTAGGAAACCTCTGAAAAAGTCCGTGACGCTGCAAGTTTCGTGTCCTGTTGGACTTTCTCAGTCTGCTCGTGCCCTGTTGCTCGTACGCAACAGGGTTAGACGATCCCCCAAGGGGGCTGGCCCATAGGCGACTGCCAGTTGAAACAAGTTTCCAACTATATTCAAATCAATGCGCTTCGCGTTTGGCCCTTTTGGTTGTTGGCGGCCATCCGCATTAAAGAAACTCTAAGTTTTTCAGAGTTTCCTAAACTCGTTTCGTGAGGTGATCCATGCAGCCAAATCCCCTGCACCTCAAACCCGATTTCACTGCACCTTGGAGCATGAAGGTCATTGACGAGTTTGAACAGCAAACCTGGCGTTGCCTGCGCCGTTTGTCCGATGCCTGGGCGCAAGGGGATACAGAAGCGATTCGCTCGATTCTCAATTGGCTGCGTGAACTGGCGATGCAATTCAACGCCCAAAATCTGGCGAAGCTCTGCGAGGAAAAAGAAAGCCATTTTTTCAATGGTTGCATCGACTATGAAGAGCTTGAAAAACTTTATCACTGCTTTTTTGAAACCTGGATGCAAAAAATGGGGTATCCTGCCAATCAAAGCGACCCCTAGCCCCCCTGCGACACCCCCAACCCGCCCCAAAAAGAAAATGCTTGCCTATTCCATGAGTTACAAGTAGATTATTCAAAACAGGGAAATTTTGTTTCCCTATCAAAGCACTTCCCGCGAAAGCCTTATGGCGAGGGCAAGGGGCTTTGACCCTTGGCATTCGTCAATGTTGTCGCTAATAAATCGCAAGATTTACAGCAACGAGCAGGCATCTTCTTCGGGCAATGGCGCAACCCTTCAGGCTTACCCCTTAGGGCTGCACCCCGCCTATTTCTGATCCGACTCCTGACATGCTTGGAATAAAGGAACCTCTGAAAAAGTCCGTCCCTGGACTTTTTCAGTTATTGCGCAACGGGCGGCAAAGCCGCCCTGCACAATCAAATCAACTCGTTACACTCGTTGATTTGGCGGGCCATCCTAGCCCGCAAAGGAAACTCTGAATTTTTCAGAGTTTCCTTAAAATGGCCAAACTTCCCCCATACGGATCGGTTTAGCCATGATGACCGGGAATTAAGTTCCCGCTCATCCAACAAATCAATCTGCTTTGCCCATTGATTTGGCGGGAAACCAACGGAACAACTCCGAACCCGCAACGACCTGCCCTCCGCTCCATGGCGGCCGGGCTTGCAACATTTTTAGATGGATTTCTTTTGAACGATTTTACTTCTCTGCCGCTGATTCCCCAACTGCAAACCAACCTTGCTGGCCTGGGCTATGTCACCCCCACCCCCATTCAGGCGCAGGCGATTCCGCCCCTGTTGGAAGGGCGCGACCTACTGGGCATCGCCCAAACCGGCACCGGCAAAACGGCGGCATTCAGCCTGCCCTTGCTTAACCAACTCTCTTTAAACAAATCCAAGGTCTGGCCCACCAAATGCCGCAGCCTGATCTTGGCCCCGACCCGCGAACTGGCCAGCCAGATCCAAAAAGACATCAAAGGCTATGCCCAGGGCTTGGGCCTCAGCGTGGTAGTGGTGTTTGGCGGGGTAAAACAGGGCAACCAGGTAACTGCCATGAAACGCGGTGCCGATATTTTAATTGCCACCCCTGGCCGCCTGGAAGACCTGATCCAACAAGGCTACATCCGGCTTGATCAGGTGCGCACCGTGATTCTGGACGAGGCAGACCGCATGTTTGACATGGGCTTTGTGGTGGCCATCCGCCGCATCATGGCCCAGCTCCCCAAAGAGCGCCAAACCCTGTTGTTTTCTGCCACCATGCCCCTGGCGATTACCAAACTCGCCAACGAGCATTTGACCAACCCCCTGCGGATTGAAGTCACCCCCGAATCCACCACGGTCGAGCGCATCCGCCAACAGGTTTTGCATGTGGAAGAACGCCACAAATTGGCCCTGCTGATGCAAATTTTAGAGCGCTCTGAAGTTGGCCAGGCAATGGTTTTCAGCCGCACCAAACACGGGGCTGAGCGCCTGATGAAAAACCTGAAAAAAGAAGATTTCAGTGTTGAATCGCTGCACGGCAACAAATCTCAAAACGCCCGCAGCCGCACCCTCAACGCCTTTCGCGGCGGAGACTTGAAAATTCTGGTTGCCACCGACATCGCTGCCCGCGGGCTGGATGTAGACGGGGTGAGCCATGTGATCAATTATGATCTCCCCATGGAGCCTGAAAGCTATGTCCACCGCATTGGCCGCACAGGCCGCAACGGGCGCGACGGCGTAGCCATTTCCTTTTGCAGCCCCGAAGAAAACGTGCGCCTGCACCAGATCGAGCGCAACATTCAAGGCCGGTTGCCCGTGGGCAACACCACCACCTTGGATTGGAGCGAATCCCAACTCCTGCCCTTGGATGCCAAACACGCCAGCGCCTTGGGTGTTCCCAAAAGCGCCAAGCGGCCTGAAGGCAATTCCCGGCCCCGCCGGGGCAAACCCGCAGGCGACCGCCATGTGGTTACGGGCGACCGCCCCAAACACGAGTCCGCCAAGCCCTGGCACGGCGACGACAAAGCCCGCAAGCCCCAAGAAGGCAAACGCCACCACAGCGCCAAACCTGCTGCCAAATCCGGGGGCAACACAGGCGCAGCCCAGGCCCAGCCCCAAGGCGGCAACCAAGGTGTGAAGCGCCGCGATTGGTCCCGCAGGGAGGTCCGGCGCTAAGCTGGATCCGGTGTTTCTCACCTGCTGAATTTGGTAAAAAAAGAAAAGCCCCTTTTTGGGGCTTTTTTTATGGGGGAAACTCTAAAAAACTTAGCGTTTCCTTAATACTCGTTCCAACACTTGATTTTTAGTTCCGGGTTGGCATACAGCGCTTCAATAAAGCGGATGGCCAACTGGGGATTGGTGATGATGGGCACCCCGTGGTCCACGGCTTTGCGGCGGATGGCGTAACCGTGGGTCAGCTCTTCCTGCTGGAAGTTTTTGGGGATATTCACCACCAGGTCCAGCTGTTCGTCTTCGATCACGCCCAAAACGTCTTTTTTACCTTCGCCGGGCCAGGCGACTTTTTTGGTCTCTACCCCGTGGTCGGCCAAAAACTTGTGGGTTCCGGCGGTGGCAAAAATCTGGCAGCCCAACTTGGTCAGCAGCCGGGCTGGCTCTAAAAAGGCCAGTTTTTCGGCTTCTGGCCCGGTAGAAAGCAGAATCTTGTTTAGCTTTAACCGAAAGCCCACGCTGCGCATCGCCTTGAGCAGCGCTTCATGGAAGTCGTCCCCCAAGCAGCCCACCTCGCCGGTGCTCGCCATTTCCACCCCCAAGGTGGGGTCAGCCCCCAAAAGGCGGGTAAAGCTAAAGTGGCTGGCTTTCACCCCCACGTAATCCAGTTCCATAAAGCTGCGTTGGGCCTTGACCTGAGTATTGCCCAAAATCGCCTGGGTAGCCAAGCGAATGAAGTTCTTTTTGTAAACCTTGCTCACAAAAGGAAAACTACGGGATGCCCGCAGGTTGCACTCGATCACTTTGATCTCGTTTCCCTTGGCCAAAAACTGCATGTTAAAGGGACCAGTGATCTGCAAGGCTTTGGCGATCCGCGAAGCGATTTGTTTGATCTTGCGGGTCGTTTCCACATAGGTGCGCTGGGGCGGCAAAACCAGGGTCGCATCCCCGGAATGCACCCCGGCGTTTTCCAGGTGTTCGCAAATGGCAAAGGCTAAAACCTCGCCCTCTTGCCCCACGGCATCGAGTTCGATCTCTTTGGCGTTTAACAGGTATTTGCTGATCACCACGGGGTGGTCGCGGTTTACCTTGGCGGCGTTGCTTAAATAGCGTTCCAAGTCCAGCTCGCTGGTTGCCACGCCCATGGCTGCGCCCGAAAGAACATAAGAAGGCCGCACCAACACGGGATAGCCTACCTTGTCGGCAAAGGTTTTGGCGGCGCTTAAGGTGGTAAGCTCCTTCCACAGGGGTTGGTCGATGCCCAATTCATCCATCAGGCTGCTGAACTTGTGGCGGTCTTCGGCGCGGTCGATCTGGGTTGGGCTGGTGCCCAACACCTTTGCGCCCATCTGCATCAGGGGCAAGGCCAGGTTGTTGCTCACCTGTCCGCCCATGCTGACGATGATGCCCTTGGGGCTTTCTTTTTCGTAGATATCCAGCACCGTTTCCAGGCGGATTTCATCAAAATAAAGGCGGTCTACCTCATCGTAGTCGGTGCTGACTGTTTCTGGGTTGTAGTTGAGCAAAATCGAGCGCAAGCCTTGCTCTTTCACGGTTTTTACAGCGTTGACGCAGCACCAGTCGAATTCCACGCTGCTGCCAATGCGGTAGGTGCCGCTGCCCAGGGTTAAAACCGATTCGGCGTTGCCCAAGACAATGTCGTCTTCACTGGCGTTGTAGGTGAAATACAGGTAATTGGTCTGGGCGGGGTATTCCCCCGCCAGGGTGTCGATTTGTTTGACATAGGGCTGGATGCCGTAGTTTTGCCGCATGCGGCGCACCTGGCGTTCAGTAAAGCCCAGCAGCTGTGCCAGTTGGGGGTCAGAAAAGCCCACCTGTTTGGCTTCCAGCAGCACATGCCGGGGCACGATGCCGCCATGAAACTGAGATACCAGATCCTCGACCCGGACGATGTTTTTGATCTTGTACAAAAACCAGGGGTCGATGCGGGTGTGGTCGTGAATCTCGGCTACGGACATGCCTTCTTTCAGCGCCCAAGGAATGCTAAAAACCCGTTCGTCGGTCGGGTTTTGCAGTTCTGCAATCAGCTCCTTGCGGCTGGCCTTTTTGCCTAGGTTGTCGCGGTTTGTCACCAGGCCTTGCGCGCCGATATCCAGCATCCGCAACGCTTTTTGCAGCGCTTCTTGAAAGGTCTTGCCAATGGCCATGACCTCGCCCACCGACTTCATGCTGGTGCCGATTTTTTTGGAAACCTTTTTGAATTTTTTCAAGTCCCAGCGGGGAATCTTCACCACGCAGTAATCCAGTGCTGGTTCAAAGCAGGCGATGGTAGAAAGGGTGATGGAGTTTTTTAATTCCGTAAGGCTGTAGCCCAGGCCCAGCTTGGCAGCCACAAAAGCCAGGGGGTACCCGGTTGCCTTGGATGCCAGCGCCGAGCTGCGGCTTAGGCGGGCGTTGACCTCAATCACCCGGTATTCCTCGGAATGGGGGTTCAGGGCATATTGAATGTTGCATTCCCCCACCACGCCCAAATGGCGCACGGTCTTGATGGCCACCTCGCGCAGCATATGATATTCGCGGTTGGTCAGGGTTTGGCTGGGTGCAATGACAATGGATTCCCCGGTATGAATGCCAAGGGGGTCAAAGTTTTCCATGTTGCAGACGGTGATGCAGTTGTCTTCGCAGTCGCGCACCACTTCGTATTCAACTTCCTTCCAACCCTTTAAATATTCTTCCACCAAAATCTGCGAGGTATGGGCAAAGGCGGCCGTTGCCAGCTCTACTGCTTCTTCCTTGTTCCAACACACGCCCGAGCCTAGCCC
>Ga0208373_1005793_pt1 | contig 10126 bp, 9 predicted proteins | sample RifOxyC2_FD_184036 | JGI IMG/M metagenome (GOLD analysis project Ga0208373, IMG submission 184036) | Soil microbial communities from Rifle, Colorado - Rifle Oxygen_injection C2 (SPAdes) | ecosystem: Environmental > Terrestrial > Deep subsurface > Rock core/Sediment | place: Rifle, Colorado... | reverse complement strand
TATGGGGTAAACGCATGGATAAGGATAAGATTTTGCAAAAATATGATAATGATCTGACGATTATATTGCCACTGTATAGTAGAGATAAGTTTACCTTGCGTTGGTTTTTATATGCATCTAGCCAAAGATGTCCTTTTAAAATTATAGTTGCTGATGGATCAAAAAATAAATTTTTTAAAAATAAGATTGAATATTTTTCTAAAATGTTAAGAATTGAATATCAAGAATATCCAGAGGATCAGGGTTATTTTGATTATTATAGGAAAATGAGTTTAGCTTTAAAAAAGGTTGAAACCAAATATGTTCTTCTGGTAGATAACGATGATTTTTTAAATTTTGATAGCTTATATGAGAGCATTATTTTTTTAGAGAATCATCCAGATTACGCTTTATGTGGAGGTAAAGTTAATAATTTTTATATTAAAGGAAAATGCTTAGATGGCCACGCGGGATTGTATGGCGATAGAAGTTATTTTTATAACTCCGTATACGAAACGGCTACGTCCGTGGAAGATGAGCATGATTTTGAAAGAGTTCGGACACATATGGCTAAATATGTGTCTAATTTTTATGATGTTCACCGTACTGTTGTATATCAAAATGCTTTTGATAAACTCGATGAAATAAAACTGCATGATATTTTTTTAGCTGAATTGTTTTTATCAAACTATGCCTTATTGTTTGGGAAAACAAAAAAGTTAGATATTTCTCATTTGAGTCGTCAATCAAATCCTCCGAGTTCATGTGCTCAAGGTGAAAAATTAAAAGGCAATGGAATGATGGTCAGACTTTTAGCGACTACATGGTCAGACGATTTAGATAAATATTGTAGAACTTTGGCATTGCAAATCAGTATGAAAAATACAGATGATGAGAAGTATTTATTTATCAAGAAAGGGTATGCGGACTATTTGAAATTATGTCTGCTTGGTTCGTTTTATAAGCGTTTTGTGGGGATATTCATTTCGATTAAAGGTTTTGTTATTGAAAAATTTAAGCTAAAAAAATATATGAGTAGCGATTTATTACCCTATATTAAATATAGAATATTTTACCGATTTTCTATACATTATAGCCAAGCAAAAAAGTTGAGTCTTTTTTTAAAAGAAGATAAAAAAGTTTGAATCTTTATTAGATAACCTGAAATAATTTATTATTTTATGCATTTTTCACGTCACTAATATTTTAAAATTTATTTGAGTAAAATAACTACATAACCCCACTCTTATCCTTGATAATTTTAAGAGGAGATGTTTGTTATATAAATGCCAGACTATTTAATTTTTTGAAAGTCAATTTTATTTTTAGTGGTAATTGGTTAAGAAAATTAAGATTTATTAAATTTTCACTTTTATTTTTGAAAATATTAAGTACATGGTTACAATAATTTCTTATTAACTTTTTATCGGAGAAAAATATGATAAAAAAAACTTTTTTAATTTCTGGTTTATTAATTATTGCTCTTTCCGTATTTGCCTATGAAAAAGGACTTTATAGATTTGTAGCACCTGTTATTGATCAGTTGACGGCCGTGGAAGATTTGAGTGATATAGGGACAATAGTTTATGATATTACGGATGATACATTTTATGGGAAAACAAGAGATGGTTTTGAAGCAATCAGTAGGGAGGCAAGCATTACTCCCCAAACTTGCTATTTAAAAGATGTTAGAACAGCTACCACGAATGGTGGTAGCGCTACAACTTCCTATACCGACAGGGTATTAAATACCGTTACCGGTGACTGTGGATTTGTAACTTTGTCAAACGGCTCTTCGGGGACAGGAGGGACGAATACTCAATTCCAGATCCCAGCTGGAAAATATGAGGTTGTGGCATCGGCTCCTTGTTACCAATGTGAGGCGTTTCAAACAAAACTTCAGAACATTACTGATACAGCTACTATTGAACTTGGATCATCTGAATATTCAGAAAATGGAGCTGGTTTGAATTACCAAACTAATTCAAGATTAGAAACGAGTTTTACATTAACTTCTAGCAAAACGTTATCTTTGCAACAGATTGCATTCTATGCAAAAGTAACGGATGGCTGGGGTTCCGCTGCAAACCTCGGTGGTAATAGTGTATATGCCCAATTAAGAATTACAAAAATTGAATAATTATTGAAAATAAAAACGGATATCGACATAGTAATCCGTCATCGGTATTCCAGTATTCAATTGGAGTACCGATAAAAAGATTAATGAGTAAATATTTATTCAGATGCTGTGTAAAAATGGCCGGAAGTTTAATCAGATTAAAAAAAATCGTATTCTATAGTTTTTGCAAAAATTTAGGGCAAAATTCCCTTCTGTGTTTCAACAACAAAATCAATCTCCCCTTTTCCACGCCAATAGTAGATCTCTCCAAATTTATTTCTTAAAAGATGAAACATGTAAGTCTCAAACCTCTTTCCCGAATCTCCACCATTTTTGGTGATGATCGATTCTCGAAGTCCATTATCAATCGGGTAATATTTTTTAGGCCAGACTTGTGTCTTTTTTCTGAATAAGTGAAATAAGGACATGCATGAATAAGGTAACACGACTCAAACGCATCAAGATAGGTTTTTACTGTATCTGCAGTGGTCTCAAAACTTTTGGCAACATTTCTAAGACTAAGTTCCGAGCCGGCTGACTCAAAAACTGTTTTTGCAACTTGCATAAGCAGCTTGGTTGATCGTGCAGCGACCTGTCTTCTAACATCTCTCTCAATAATGCCACTAAAATACTCTTTAAGTAGCCGCTTGGGATTTGCAACACTTAAGGCCAGAGGAAATCCCCCCTCTTTAAGATAATCTTGGAAATTTCCATTTTTAAATTGCTGATATTTACCAAAACTAAATGCATTCATTTCAATCGAAATGTGTCGTCCAGTAAGGGCAAGGCCCATCTTTCCCGCTAAAAGACGAGAATTTGATCCACTGATAATGAAGTATCTCTTTTGCTTTGCCACTTCTCCCACATATCCACATTTCGAATCTCATCAAAAAAGTAATAACCATTTTTAATACCTAACTCACCCTCTTGATAAGAAACTATTGCATCAAGTAGATGGTTATCGAGTATATTACTTAGGCGTGGATCTTCAAAATCGATATACAATGAGCGATCCTTAATCTGAAGGTAATCAATAATCTGTTTCATAAAAACAGACTTTCCACATCTTCGCACTCCCTGAATTACTGTTACAAGATCACGTCTTAGCTCAATACAAGGTAAAGAGTCCCGAGGAATTCCAGTTTCCCAATCGGCTTCTTCCGCAAGTATTTTCTTAACAACTTGAATGTATTTTTCATCCATAATATTAATACTTTAACCCAAAAATTGGAAAGTGTCGAGTTTGATCGACACTTTCTAATTTTATAATTTTTGCAAAAATTTACTGCTCATATCTATTTCATCAAACAACTTGTTATTAGCAAGCCCAAAAACACCCGTTTTGTTCTTACTAATTAACCCTTTTTTCTTTTGATTTATTCGATGAATAAGCGACCTTGCATTCGGCTCAAGCAACGTTGTATCGCTTCTGGAATCTTCGTTTTTTACATCATCCAAAGCGCCAAGCGTTTTAGGATATCGATCTTGCAAATATTTTTATATTTCAACAATTTCAGAGCGTGAGCAGTTTTTTATCTCTTCATAAAGAACAGGGATTTCACTACTGCTTTTATCGAGAGTACATAGTAAATTCAGTTTCTGTGCGCTACTGACAAAGAAGTGAAGGAAATTTTTATCACTCTTAAAATAATCAATCGCAAGAGAGGCATATTTTAGCGAGGTTAAAATACATCCAAGGCGCTGATACTGGCATTTTTTTTTAATGAGTTATTTTGAGACATTTCCTTGGCGGAATTTATTCTCATTTCTTCAAATTGCTGCCTAGTGTACATTTGATTGTTCTCCTATCAAGTGTTAAGTTGTAACATTAGCCGAATTGGATATTAAGTCAACTAGGGATTCCAGCTTTTTTGTCAATATGCCTACCTCCTTGAAGTTTTTATGATATTGACAAATGAATTAATATCAGGTTAATAGGTTGCGGCAGTATCCTGTTTGCAAGAGAAATTAATTATGAAAGTATTTTTGGCTGATCTGGTTCATTCCTATGTTCCGGCTGTGGGGACTAGTTATGAAGGAGGAAATGAGGCTGGATTTGTGGTTCCCTACGGAATTGCGAGTATAGCTTCTTATGCAAAAAAAATTTTTGGTAGTGCAATAGATGTTTCTCTTTATAAATTTCCTAACGATTTACTGCAAGCATGCGCTGATTGCATGCACCCCCCAGACGTAATAGGGTTTTCAAATTATGTTTGGAATAGTCATTTAAATCTTGCTATCGGAACGAAGTTAAGACAGCAGTTTCCGAATGCGTTAATTGTTGTTGGCGGACCGTCTGTACAAGCCGACGAGAGTGGAATTGAAAGTTACCTCAAGTTGAACAGGTTTATTGATATTTGTGTTATGCACGAAGGGGAGCGACCATTTGCTGAAATTCTTGGATATATGCTTAAGTCTCGCAAAACCTTTATCACGGAATCTCGTCCGATAAAAAATACTGGTTTTTTGTCACCTAACGGACAATTAATCTGTACGCCGAATATTAGATTCGAACAGTTGGATGAGTTGCCCTCTCCCTACCTTATGGGTGAATTAGATTGTTTTATGTCTAAGGGATTTGTTCCGTTGTTTGAAACTAATAGAGGATGTCCGTTCCAATGTGCCTATTGTGCTTGGGGTATAGCAGCTCTTAATAAGATTCGAAAATTTCCGATGGATAGAATTTTTGCTGAGTTAAATTATGTATCTAAAAAGATGCCTAATGCCCCAACTTGGTTCTTTGCAGATGCTAATTTTGGTATATTGCGCCGAGATGTGGAAATTGCTCAGAGAATAAGAGAGATTAAGAATAAAAATTCGGTGCTCAAAACTATTGTTATATACGAAAGCAAGAATACACCCAAAAGAAATTTAGAAATTGCTAAACTTCTTCGGAATCAATCAAGCGTAATATTAAACTAGGAAACATTGCTGAAAAAGTTGATCGATATCAGGCTGAAGGATATGGTGTTCGAACTGATATTCTTTCCGGACTACCAAGAGAAACTCATGATGCTCATTTAGATACGCTAAGAAAAGTTTTTGCTTATCATTTTGATCAGATAGGTATTTATAACGTAGTTTTATTGCCAGGAACAGAAATGGCCACTCAATCTTTCCGAGACACCCATCACACTTTAACCAAATTTTTTACAAGGGACGGGTATTGGGGTGAATACGATGGTATTCGGTCAGTGGAGTCGGAAGAAGTTATTTGCGGAAACTCAGCAATTCCTCCAGAAGATTTGCTAAATCTCCGCTTACTTCATTGGGCAATCTGGTTTGGATGGAATCATAAGTTTTTAAAACCTATGCTTAGATATGCTAGTGATGTTTTTAATAAAAATCCAGCAGATGTTCTCTATTCATTAGTTAAAGGTGAGGGTGGCTCTTTTAACGAGGATATGCGGAGCTTTTTTAAGGGGCTTCGTTCTGGATATTGTGCTGAGTTTTTTGAAAGTCCAGAAAGTCTTAGGCAATACTATTTTCAAGATACGAACTGGACTTTACTAAAGAGCGCTACACAAAAACCAACACATCTCATGTATAATGCTAAATTGATAAGGGATCAAAAACTCTTTAAGTCTATGTTAAATGCTTTACAAGAGATTATTTTGTTACCTGACTCTGATTCAGCAGATTATAAAGAAATATGCCGCTTAGTACTTTTGATGAGAGTCGAGCCAGATGCTATCTTTGCTGGACATATTGAGGACAGAATTTTTATTTCGATGCCATCGCATCTTGCGCGCTACTTTTTTGAAGGAATAAGGGAGGTTGAAAGTGAGACCTCTGTTTTTACTTTGCAAAAAACTACTGGAGAGCAAGACGATATCCGAAAAAATTTAATTTTGAAATCATATGTCGATAATCCTCTTTCTGCTATTTGTTCAACAATCGGACTGATTCCAAACGCATTTACCTATGATCTTGTTTGCACCAAGTTTGAGGCTTGACCTTTTGACTCACAGAAAGGAGTATTTAAAAAAAAGTTGTGAAAACATATTAATTAATGCTTGTTACGTTTTTTTGGTTTAAATGTGTCTTCAGAGGAGAATTATAAAATATTGATGACGAAAGGATCAGAAATCAGCGATGCGCAAGACTTGATGTGTTAGTTCTTTTATTTGTCAATATAATGGTGGTGGTGTATTTATTCTGGGCAGTTATTAAATAATTTGAGTTAGGGAGAATGTTCATGGCAAAATGCTTGGTGTGTAATAGTAGTTATGATTCATTTATTTCATTTGGAAGGCAGCCTTTGGCGAACGGTTTTTTGCTTGAAAAAGATTTTGGTAAAGAATATTTTTTTGATATGAAAGTTGGATTTTGTTCCAATTGTAAAATGGTCCAATTGGTTGAGCAGCCTAATAGAGAACAGATGTTTCATGAAAACTATGCATTTTATTCTTCTACATCCAGTTATATGGTTAAGCATTTTGAGAAATTTTCAGAAACACTGCTTTCTCGATATGTGAAATCACCTGATTCTTTTGTTGTTGAAATGGGTAGTAATGATGGCATTATGTTACAAAATTTTGCAAAAAAAGGTATTAAGCATCTTGGCATTGAACCCTCTGCGAATGTTGCCCAGGTTGCTAGAGAGCGAGGGGTTAACACCGTCGTGGAATTTTTTGATAGCAATCTTGCGAGAAAGATTGTTAGCCAAGATGGTCAAGCAGATGCTTTTTTTGCATCAAACGTTATGTGCCATATACCTTATATTGGATCAATAGTAGAGGGAGTAAAAATACTCCTCAAACCTTCGGGTGTTATGGCGTTTGAGGACCCATACTTGGGCGATATTATTGATAAAACTTCGTATGATCAAATTTACGATGAACATGTGTTTTTCTTCTCACTTTTGTCAGTAAGTCATGTGTTCGAAAAGTACGGCATGGAATTGATTGATATCGAGCCTCAGATAACCCATGGCGGCTCTATGAGATATTTTTTGGCCAATAAGGGTGCATATCAAGTTTCAAATCGTGTTAAGGAACAAATCAATTTGGAAAAAGAAATCGGGCTGGAAAAGATGGATGTGTATCAGAAGTTTGCCAGTAATGTGAAAAAATCAAAAGATGATTTGCTCGAAATTCTTCGAAAAATAAAATCAGAGGGGAAAACCGTAATTGGATATGGGGCTACGTCAAAAAGTACGACTATTATGAATTATTGTGGAATTACACCAGATCTTATAGATTACATTTCAGACACAACTCCTATTAAGCAAGGAAAGTTTTCACCAGGAATGCATATTCCTGTAAAGTCCTATGAACATTTTGTAAAGAAAAAACCGGATTATGCGTTATTGTTTGCTTGGAATCATAAAGAAGAGATACGATCCAAGGAAAAAGATTATTGTAATGCTAAAGGAAAATGGATAACCCATGTTCCGAATGTACATATTTACTGCTAGATCTTATGATTAATCATAAAATTGAAGAAGATGTCTTGAAATTCTATCAAGGTAAAGCGGTATTAATTACCGGTGCAAGTGGATATCTTGGTAGTGTTATAAAAAATTTGATCGAAAAGGTAGCAAAAAAAATATTGGTCGCAGAACGTAATTTAAAGATTGATTTATCTTGTCGTAACCAATCTGTTTCGGTTTTATCGAATGCTTTGTTAAATCAAATAGAAGAAGCGGATATTGTATTTCATTTAGCATCGCAGACCAATGCATATACTTCTCGTCAAGAACCAGTAAATGATATTTTATCGAATTATGTGTTATTGGCCCAAATCATTGAAGGTTGTTTGGTTAAAAAGGTTAAACCCTTTATTGTAAATGCCAGTACCGTAACTGTTTATGGGAAAAAAGAGGGGACAATAACTGAGTGTGATAATATTTATCACCCGATTACATTTTACGATATCAATAAAAGAACATCAGAGATGTTGCTAAATTATTATATTGAAGAGAAGTTGATTAAAGGATGTTCTCTACGATTGGCCAATATTTATGGCCCGTCACTAGGCGCAAGTAATAAAGGGCGCGGAGTTATGAATAAAATGATTCATAAGGCTTTGCGTGGTGAAGATTTGTCTTTATTCGAAGGATGTGATTATTTGCGTGATTATACTTATATTATAGATGTTGCTTATGCTTTTTTGCTCTCGCCAATGTTTGAAACGAGAACAAATGCCAATGCATATGTTTTGTGCAGCGGCAGAAGTGAATTGATGAGCTTTTATTACAACGTAATTAAGGAATGTGCAGCTAATATTGGAATTAATATAAATATTGTGACCTGCAAACCATCGTCAGAATTGTTAGACATTGAGAAGCGAAACTTTCGAGGAATGTCTCAATTATTTTCTGATCATACTGGATGGAAACCGATGGTTGGATTTAAGGAAGGGGTCGAAAGAACTATTAGATTTCTTCAAAGCGAGGAGAAAAAATGAACAACGAAAATGTAAGCAAGCAATGGAATAAAATCAATAAAGAATTATTTGATGAAAATCTAGTTGTTAATATGGATTCATTTAAAGATTCTAATTATTTTTATAAACTTGCTATGTGGAAGCCGGAAACCAACGGAGTAAGATATTATAAGAGTTTTTTATATTTTGTTTGTTCAACATTGGACGAAGGTCACTGGGAAATTCTTAATAAAGTGAGAAATAGGGAAATCGGTGGATCTAATCATATGATTGAATATAATAATTTGAAAATTTGTCTCGATTATGTCCAGGCAGCGTTAGAGTACAGTTTTATTAGTTCAAAATTTGATTTTTGTTCTAAGCGTATTTTAGAAATTGGAGCAGGGTATGGGAGGACGGCCCATACAATTATTCAAAATAGTGATATCACTTCATATACCATTGTAGATTTACCTGAGTGTTTGCATCTTTCTCAAACATATTTAAAGAGTGTTCTTAACGCTACAGAATTTACGAAGCTGAGTTTTTTATCTGCGTCAGAGTTTAAGAAAAGCGAAATGAGTTTTGATTTGGTGATAAATATAGATTCCATGGCCGAAATGGATAAAAGTATTGTGGAAGAATATTTAATTAAAATTGGTAAGAATTCGCTTTATTTTTATGCAAAAAATCCTGTAGGAAAATATCAAGATCCTTCATTGTTAAATAAAAATGTAGATAAGGAGGCGATCGCATTTGCTCTAAAGACCGGCCCATTAAATCAAATAGTAGATATTTTTTCAGCGGAAGATATTGGTAAACAAGAACAGTTATTTTTGAACGCCTATAAACCTAAAGGTGACTGGGAAGCAATTATTAGTGCATGGGCTTCTCCTTGGTCTTATTACTGGAATGTGCTGTATCAGAAGGTGAATTAATGAAAATCGTTATCACAGGAGCTCTCGGGCATATTGGTTCAAAACTTATTCGAGAATTACCGAATAGGTTTATTAATGCTGATATTGTTTTGATAGATAATTTTTTAGTGCAACGATATTGCTCGCTATTTCAATTACCGACAAATGGTCGATATAAATTTCATGAAGCGGATATTTTTGAGGCTGATTTGGTGGAATTATTCAAGGATGCAGATGTTGTGATTCATCTGGCGGCAATTACTAATGCGGCGGATAGTTTTAAGAATGCGGATGAGATTGAGAAAGTCAATTTTCAAGGCACGTGTAGGGTCGCTAAAGCTTGTGTTGAGACAAAATCCAAGCTCATCTTTTTATCAACCACAAGTGTTTATGGAACCCAGCTCGACAAAGTAGCAGAAGATTGTTCGTTGGACGAGCTTAAACCTCAGAGTCCTTACGCTGATTCGAAGCTCAGATCAGAAAAAATGTTGAGTGAGCTAAAGGGACTTGAATTTATTATTTGTCGTTTCGGAACCATCTTTGGTATTTCGGATGGGATGAGATTTCATACGGCCATTAATAGATTTTGTTGGCAAGCAACGATGGGAATCCCGCTTACAGTTTGGAAAACGGCTCTAAATCAATATCGGCCATATTTGGATCTAGAGGATGCGGTTGATTCCATTTGTTTCATTATAAAAAACCAGATATTTAATAGAGAAATTTACAATGTTTTAACAGA
>Ga0208373_1005789_pt1 | contig 10130 bp, 9 predicted proteins | sample RifOxyC2_FD_184036 | JGI IMG/M metagenome (GOLD analysis project Ga0208373, IMG submission 184036) | Soil microbial communities from Rifle, Colorado - Rifle Oxygen_injection C2 (SPAdes) | ecosystem: Environmental > Terrestrial > Deep subsurface > Rock core/Sediment | place: Rifle, Colorado... | reverse complement strand
TTACACTCGACTCTAATACGATTTTGTTTCCCACGCTTACGGTAGCAACTCCCGCTCCGTCAGTAACTCCTGCAGTCCCTGCCACACCTGCAACCCCCGCGGTTCCCACGGTAACCCCTGCGGTTCCGGCAACCCCCGCTACCCCTGCAGTAACTCAGACTACAGCTACAACTGCAACTAGTGTAGTTGATACAGGATGTGTGTCGGGAAATAAATTTAGCACGGTAACCGGAAAGAATTGTGTTGCAGTAGCAACCACCGCTGAAACGACAGACGCTGGGTGTTTGTCAGGAAATAAGTTTAGTATCGTAACGGGGAAGAATTGTAATTCTGAGGCTGGTACTTCAGCCAACGTGTCGATTTCTTCTGGGCAGCAAATTAAAGCGGTTATGAAAAATCTCAGAAAAGGCATCAGAGATGCTGAGGTTAAAACTCTTCAGGACTTTTTGGTCTCTCAAAATAAAGGACCAGCCGCTCAAGCCCTCGCCAACATTACCGAAACAACAACATATTTTGGTGAGATGACTCGTGCCGCATTGGCTGAATTTCAAGCTGCAGTCGGGATTAGTCCAGCAGTTGGAAATTTTGGCGCAATAACGCGAGCGTATATGAGTTCACATTATTAAAAATAATTAGTTATAAATATGAAAAAGTTTAAGTTTAACAAAAAATCGATAATAGCCGCGCTTACCATTTCTTTTGCAGGCACTCTCCTTGGACCAGTAACGCTCCTTGCAGCGACAGCGCCAGTTCTGGGGACTAACAGTACCTATGGAGTAGTTTCTAGTACGTATACGGGCAATGTGGCAGCAACCACTATCACGGGAAATATCTGTTACACTTCAGGTCCAGGAACGTTTGCGCCTACTATTGTAGGAGGTACATTAACGACGCCTTGTACGTCCGGTACTAACGGAACTCCTCAAGCCACAGCTCTGACAACCCTAAATACACAAGCATGTACAGCCATTACTCCAGTGGGGGGTGCGCTCGATACGTGGGTTATCGGATCCAATCCAGCGGGAACCTTTCCACCTGGTTGTTATGCAGTCACGGGGGCAATGACCATAACCACGGGGACAACCGTAACCCTTGATGCTACTGCTTCTGGTGGCGATGGAGGTAATGTTTGGGTATTCAAGTCAACAGGAGCTCTCACTACCGGTGCTAGTACCGCAGGTTTCCCTAGTGTTGTTTTGGCTAATGGCGCCAGTGCAACAAACGTATTTTGGGCTCCCGCTGCTGCAGCGACACTTGGCGCGAATTTCGCCGTGTCAGCTACTCCTACATTTGTAGGAACTATCATTACTGATGCAGGTATTACTCTCGGACATTTTGCAAATTTGTTGGGAAGAGCGTTGGACTTTGCAACTACCGTTACTACGGACGCAAACATTATCACGGTACCAACAACTCTTCATGTTGTTAAACTTGTTGTTAATACCGGTGGAGGCACGGCGGTTGCAGGAGACTTTAATGTAAATGTAAAGCTTGCAGGCACCGATGTTGCAAACAGTCCAGCTGTTGGTGTGGTGACACCAGGAAGATCATACGCACTCGCCGCAGGAACATATGTAGTAAGTGAAACAGCGAACCCTTCATACACCACGACATTTAGTGGGGCTTGTAATTCGAGCGGTAGCGTAACGCTTGCCGTTGGCGATGATGCTATTTGTACCGTCATTAATACATACAACATTGCGGGAACTAGCGGTGGTGGCAGCAGTTTTGCAATATTGCCCCTTATTAATCTTACAAAAGTACCAAGCCCTCTTGCTTTACCTGCAGGACCTGGATCGGTTACCTACACATATGTTGCAAAAAATATAGGAGTAGTTGATATGATTGGTGCATGGGTCAAGGACGACAAATGTAGTGATGTAAAATATGTATCTGGTGATACTAATACAAACAACGTCCTTAATGTTAAAGAATCATGGACGTATGCCTGTACTAAATTTGTTTCACAAACTGAGACCAATACCGCTACCGCTCATGGGCAGTCAAGTGGTTGGGATGTGTACGACACCGCAAACGCAACTGTTGTCGTGGGTTCAGCGTTAGTACCACCATTAATCCATTTGGAAAAAGTTCCTAATGTATTTGCTCTTCCCGCAAGTGGCGGGCCGGTAACATACTCATACTTGGTGACAAATATTGGTACCGTACCAATGAGTGATGTTACCATCTCTGATGACAAGTGTACTGGTTTGCCAACTCGTGTTGCTGGGCACCCAGGCGACTTGAACAAAAATGACCTGCTTGACACCAATGAAACATTCCAGTTTACGTGCCAAACGAACCTTACAAAAACCACAACAAATACCGGTACGGCAACAGGTCATGCAAACGGCTTTACGTCGGTCGACTATTCTTCGGCCACTGTTATTGTAGCTGCTCCCGGTCTTCCTAACACAGGGTTTTCTCCTGAAAGCGGAAGGAATATAAGTATATTTGCTGGACTCTTTGCGATCTCGATCTTCTACTATATCGTTCGAAGAAAACAAACAGTTTAGCTTGGGTGTAGAGAAAGCCTAGAATACAAAAGCCAGGCAATCTGTTTGTCTGGCTTTTGTAAAATCTATGCAACTAAAAAATATGTCAAAGCGAACACTTCTAATTGCTGCACTTGTAGGAGTTGCGCTCCCTGCGGCGCTCCAAAGCTCCGTCAAGGAGCGCACTATGCTACCCGCAGAGAATATACCTACCCTCTCAAAGCAAGAGCAAGTAAGCTTTGGATTACCGGCGCGCTTGAAAATCCCAGGAATCAGCGTTGATGATGGCGTCGAGCAAGTGGGAGTCACTTCAGAAGGGGAGATGGGCACACCAAAAGGTCCTGTGGGGGTAGCATGGTTCAGCCTCGGGTCGCGGCCTGGGGAGGTGGGCAGTGCCGTTATTTCAGGACATTACGGATGGAAAAATGGCATACCCGCAGTCTTTGATAATTTGTATAAATTACACCCAGGGGACAAGCTGTATGTTGAGGATGAAAATGGGATAATCACTACATTTGTAGTTCGTGAATTGAGAAGGTATGGAGAGCATGATGATGCTTCAAATGTGTTTACTTCTCGTGATGGAAAAGCGCACCTCAATCTGGTCACCTGTGAGGGTGTTTGGAACAAATTCTCTAAAAGCTACTCCAAGCGTCTTGTTGTATTTGCCGACAAAGAATAGAATAAACCCCCGCCTGACCGTTTGGTCAGGCGGGGGTTTTCGTGTAAGATGAAGAAATGGAAAAAACTGAGGAAAAAGGACATTTGCACCCTTTAACGCAGGTTATGCGCGAGATCGTCGATTCATTTACCGCGATGGGTTTTGAGGTTACCGATGGCCCCGAAGTCGAGAGTGAGCACTACAATTTTGACGCTCTAAATGTCCCCAAGGATCATCCTGCGCGCGATATGCAGGATACATTCTGGGTAAAGGATGTGCCGCAGACCGTACTTCGCACGCATACTTCTGCCGTACAGGTGCACTATATGGAGTCCAACCAGCCTCCGTTTAAAATCATTGTGCCCGGCAAGGTATATCGCTATGAGGCGACCGATGCGACGCACGAGACACAGTTCCATCAGATAGAGGGATTGGTTGTAGGCGAAGGGGTTAACCTCGCACACTTGGAGCGCATCCTCGATGAATTTTTTAAGCGTTTGTATGGCGCTGATGCAAAGGTGCGTATGCGCCCGAGCTACTTTCCGTTCGTTGAGCCAGGTGTCGAAATAGATGTGTCGTGTGTGAAATGTACTGGCGCGGGATGTAATGTATGTAAACAGACAGGTTGGATTGAGGTTATGGGGGCTGGTGTTGTACACCCAAACGTCTTGCAAGCCGGTGGTATCGACCCACGAAAATATCGCGGTATTGCCTTTGGTGTGGGTGTTGATCGCTTGGTAATGCAAAAGTACGGCATTGATGACGTGCGCCTTCTCTACGCGGGTGACCTTCGTCTTGTAAATCAATTTTAATATGAATATCCCTATTTCGTACCAGTGGCTCAAGTCACATTTTGATAAAGAGATTCCATCACCCGAGGAGGTGTCGACGCTTTTTATGAAGCACCTTTGCGAAGTTGAGGGCGCAGAGCAAAAGGGCGACGACACTATTTTTGATTTGAAAATCATGCCGGATCGAGGACATGATCTCCTGGCGCATCGTGGTATCGCGCACGAAGTGTCGGTGCTTGCGGGTGTACCTATGAAAGAAAAAGCGCAGAAAGAAATTTCTATTGCGCAGGTGACACCGCTTCGTGTCGCGGTAGAAAATGCAAAGCTCTGCCCGCGGTATATGGGGCGAGTGATTGAGGGCGTGCGTGTGACTGAATCGCCCGCGTGGCTCCGTGAGCGCCTCGAGTCAGTAGGACAGCGCTCTATTAACAATATTGTCGATATTACCAACTATGTGATGCTCGAGCTGGGGCAACCAATGCACGCGTTTGATATGGGGAAACTCGCACGGACTGAGGACGGTGCTATTTCGCTCGTGGTGCGTCCTGCAGAGGTGGGGGAGCAGATGATGACCCTTGATAATAAAGACCTTAGTCTGATTTCAGATACCCTTGTTATTGCCGACACAAAGCGCGTGCTCGCCATTGCTGGTGTGAAAGGGGGTAAAGGTGCAGGTGTAAATGAGGGTACTACCGCGATCGTTTTTGAAGCGGCAAATTTTGATGCGGTGAGCACGCGCAAGACTTCGGCGCGCGTAGGGATTCGTACAGACTCCTCACGCCGTTTTGAGCACGATATTTCGCCGGCACTTGCGGGCGAGGCGATGAGCCTCGCAACCGAGCTTTTGATCGAGATGTGCCCCGATGCAAAGGTAGGCGAAGTAGTAGATGTCCTTGCTCGCCCGCTAAAGAACTACAAGGTCGGTATTGCGCTCTCGGAACTCAATGGGATTCTTGGTACGACACTCTCTGATAAAGAGGTTAAGGATATTCTTGCTCGATTGGGTTTTGTGTATGAGGTTGTGGATGACCCTCGCACTCAGGTGGTCGTTATGGCTCCGACCCTCGTCGACAAGCCATACAAATTTGGCGCGAGCGTACTCTATGATGCACCAGAGGCGTTTGACTGTGCCTCATTTACGGCGTATTTGTGGAAGGAAGCAGGGGTGGCAATTCCGCGTATGAGCGTTGATCAGCTCGTCTTTGGTGATGAAGTTATCCTTGAATCGGCGCAGCCGGGAGATCTTATTTTTTCAAACAGTGGTACCGACAATATTTATTACGAGAGTAAAGAGTGGATGAAGGGTACAAAAGTGCCAGAGGGGGTTGATCATGTTGGATTGTATTTGGGTGACGGAAAACTCATTCACGCGTCACGTTACAATAAAAATGGTGTTGCTCTTGAGTCGGTTGCTGAAAGTGCGCGATTTAGGAATATTGTTGGTGTGCGCCGTATTGCCATACCTGCTGAGCCGCGCTACGTGGTGACGGTCCCGCTCGAGCGTCTTGATCTCCGTATTAAAGAGGATCTCGCCGAGGAAATTGGTCGCGTGTATGGGTTTGATAAAATAATTTCAGCACCCCTCAGTGATATTACTTTTGACGCACGCATACTCAAGTCGTATCACTACGCGAACGTCATTCGTGATACACTCGTCGCGCAAGGTTTTTCAGAAGTGTTCACCTATTCATTCCAAAATGAAGGCGAGTTTGCGGTGGCCAACCCTATCGCTGAAGACAAGGGGTTTCTTCGCCCAAGCCTACATCAAGGACTAATGAAAGCACTTGAATTAAGTAGGTACAATGCGCCACTTCTTGGACTTGATGAAATAAAGATATTTGAGATTGGTAAGGTTTATCCTGGTGTAATGAAAGAAGAACTCTCATGTGGCGTTGGTGCTTATGTTGCCAAGTCAATGAAGCAGTCTAAGCGAGAGGAACGAACAAAAGAGATTTTTAATGAAGTTCGTCAAGCAATCGAAGACGTTCTTGGGGTAAAAATTAATGACACGCAAACTTCTGATGCAATCCACTTCAATTTAGGTGCACTTTTAGAAAAGCTCCCCGAGCCAAAATCACCTGCGCCATTTAAGGCGGTTTCAGTGCGCTATGAAAAATCAAGCGCATACCCATTTATGCTTCGTGATATCGCGATGTGGGCGCAGGACATAACACAAGATGAAATTCTTGCCATCATTCGCACAGAAGGCACTGACCTCCTTGTTCGCGACCGCCTCTTTGACGTATTCACTAAAGAATTCGATGGTGTTTCAAAAACTTCCTACGCCTTCAACCTCGTATTCCAGTCTCCCGACCGTACCCTTTCTGACGTCGAAATAAACGAAGTGATGGCACGCATCACCGAGAAACTTTCCGCCCGTGGACTCGAGGTGCGCTAGAAACGCTTATATGCGCCTTGATATCTCATACTATTCTCAATATCGTGATGTTACCGATCCTGAATGGCAAAAGCGGGCGTGCGGAGTAGTGTGTTTAAAAATGTTACTTGATGCACGGGGGATACAAACACCGCCACTCGATGAAATGATCCAAGACGGCGTGACTCTTGGTGCGTATTCTGAAAATGGGTGGCTGCACGATGGGCTCATTGAGCTCGGCGCAAAATACGGCGGTAACCTATACCGTAAAGAGTTTCGCAAAAAAGACGCTGACCCTGAAACCGCGGAGCGCCTTAACCATGAAGGGATTGACGCACTTCTCCATGAACTTGAAGCGGGGCGTCCTGTTATTATTTCTGCTATTAAGAATTTCGAGATCAGTAATAAATTTCATATGGTACTGGTGGTTGGTGCGGAAATTGAGGAGGGAATCGTAAAAGGGTTTTATTATCACGATCCCGGCAGTTATACGGATACCAAGGGTGCATATCAGTTTGTTCCTATGAATATCTTCAGTAAAACCTGGCGCCGTATGGCTATTTTAAACAAAAATTAAAGCTTTTGTTTTGGCGATATTTTTGGTATAATAAATATACAGAACAGATACCCTTTACGGGGTACTCTTGTATTTTATGGCCAAAAAAGACGAAAAAACAGTAGGATACGGAGCGGAGGACATTGTCGTCCTTGAAGGGCTTGAGCCGGTGCGCAAGCGCCCTGGTATGTACATTGGGTCGACAGGCCCTGAGGGTCTGCACCACCTTATTTGGGAAATCTTTGACAACTCACGCGACGAAGCGATGGGTGGTTTTGCTGATCGTATCGAGGTAGCCCTTCTCCCTGGCAACCGTGTGCGCGTCGTCGATAATGGTCGTGGTATTCCTGTCGACGTACATCCAAAGACAAAAGTCTCAGCACTCGAGACCATTATGACCACGCTTCATGCCGGCGGCAAATTTGAAGGTGAGAGTTATAAAGTTTCTGGCGGTCTCCACGGCGTGGGCGCATCGGTAGTGAACGCGCTCTCGGTCTTTACCGAGGTTCGCGTACATCGTGATGGCGGTATTCATATGCAAGAGTACGAGCGCGGCAAAAGAAAGGCAGCGGTCAAAAAAATTGGCACGACAAAGTTTCGCGGCACTATTGTTACTTTCGAACCTGACGAGCAGATCTTTAAGGAGATGGGCTGGAACTGGAACCAGATCGTAAACCATTTACGACAGCAAGCCTACTTGGTAAAAGGGCTCCATATTGCCATTATTGATGCACGCGAGTACGCGGGCAAGCTTAAACTTGACGACGTTGTTTATATGGAGGATCTCGGCCTCGAGGTTCCCTCAATGAGTTTTTATTTTGATGGCGGACTGGTTTCTCTTGTGCGTTTTTATAATCAACACCAAAAACCAGTTCACAAGAATATCTGCTATGTCGACAAAGAAGTTGATGGTGTGCAGGTTGAAGTAGCAATTCAATACATTGATGATATTTCTTCGCGCGAGCTCGCTTTTGCAAACAATATTTATAACATGGAGGGAGGTACCCATGTCACAGGGTTTCGTACAGCACTGACGCGCAGAATTAATGAATACGGCCGCAAGAATAATTTCATTAAGGAAAACGAGGAGAACTTTACTGCGGACGATGTTCGTGAAGGCCTCACGAGTGCAATCTCGGTAAAGATGCGCGAGATTCAGTTTGAAGGACAGACCAAGGGTAAGCTTGGCTCGGTTGAGGCTCGCAGTGCCGTTGAAAAGGTCTTTGGTGAGGCGCTCGGTATGTTCCTCGAGGAAAATCCCGAAGATGCGCGTGCTATCGTCAACAAGGTTATTATTGCCCTCCGTGCACGCAAGGCCGCAAAGGCCGCAAAAGATAGCGTGATGCGCAAAGGGGCCCTCGAGGGGCTCACCCTTCCAGGTAAGCTTGCAGACTGTCAGACATCAAAGGCAGAGGACTCAGAGCTCTTTATTGTAGAGGGGGATTCCGCAGGTGGTTCGTCAAAACAAGGTCGCGACCGCAAGACGCAGGCAATTCTTCCCCTCAAGGGTAAGATCCTTAATGTGGAGCGCGCACGTCTCGACAGGATGCTTGCTTCTGTCGAGATTCGCTCACTCGTCGTGGCGATGGGTACGGGTATTGGTGATATTTTTGATATTTCAAAACTCCGCTACCACAAGATCATTATTGCGACCGATGCAGACGTCGATGGCGCACATATTCGTACACTTCTTTTGACGCTCTTTTATCGTTACTTCAAACCAGTTATCGAGGGTGGTTTTATCTATATCGCTCAACCACCGCTCTACAAAATAAAGAAAGGTAAGGAGGTTACTTATGTGTACACCGAGGAAGAAAAGATCGCATATCTCGGCAAGGATGTAAGCTTGCTTGAGATTGTAGAAGAAGGGGAGGAAGTATTTGAGGGGACAGAAGAAGAAGTTGCCGCAGAGGCAGAAGAAAAAGGCAAGAAGCGCGAGCCAAAAGTATCCCTTCAGCGCTACAAGGGTCTCGGTGAAATGAACCCAGAGGAACTTTGGGAAACAACGATGGATCCAAAAGGACGCGTATTGAAGCAAGTACGCATCGAAGATGCAGTAGATGCAGATAAGGCATTCGATGTTCTCATGGGTGAGGATGTGGCGTCACGCAAGTCATTCATACAGTCGAATGCGAAGATGGCAAACATTGATGCCTAGTAAATAAGGGCGTATACTTGTACTATGGACAAGAAATACATTATTGCAGGGTGCGTGATTATTGTAGTTATGTGTGCGTTTTATGCGGGGTTTCGGTACGGTCAAGCTATCATGCCGATACCGCTAAGTGCTCTTTGTGGCTAACCTATCATTTATGAATAAAAAATACATTATTGCAGGGGTCGTGGTGGTACTAGCAGTTTGTGGAGGGTTTTTGCTTGGTAAGAGGTCAGCAATAGCACCAGAAGATCAGATGGGTATACCAAACGGCGTCACAGAACAGGAAGCAACAACAACGCCAGTAGTACCGATTGTACCTACTACAAAAACTACTCAGACCACCACCGCGAAGCCTGCGAGCGGTGCAACATCAATAGCACCAACTATGACCAAAAGCGGTGCGTACCTTGTTTCGTATACTGACAGTGGTTTTGTGCCCGCAAAGATCGAGATCCAAAAAGGTAAGTCGGTGCACTTTGTAAACAATTCAAACAAGGCAATGAGTTTGACGACCGTTGACCCCAACAGTCAGGTTTTCCGCGAGTTTAATCAGGAAGGGTCAGTGGGGCGTGGCGGAACATACGACTTCACCTTTTTGACTGAAGGGACGTGGTGGTATGTGAATCGCAACAGTCAAAAGGAGCTTGGGACGATTATTGTAAAGTAACATCTCGCTTGTATATTACTCGTGTGATATACTTATCGTATTAGTGGTTAATAATTTTGAATTAGTAAATTCTGAATCAACAGGTTCACGTCTTGGACGCAAACTTGGATATAAACATATGAAATTAGCAGGACTTGTTTTGATTTTTGCAGGCGTTCTCGCACTTTTAAAGAATATTGGTGTTATTGTTACTTGGAGTATCTTTTGGCCAATCGCCCTCATCTTTGCAGGTATGGCAGTAAAGCATCTTGGATGTTGCAGAATGTTCATGAAAGGTGGACGATGGGGGAAGGGAGGATGTGAGGGTGGTGTATGTGAAGGAGAAAGCTGTGAGGGTGGGAAATGTGAGGAAGGAGAGTGTACTGACTGTAAGAATTAGTTTCAAGTCAACAAAAAAAACGGCATCATATGATGCCGTTTTTTTT
>Ga0208373_1005788_pt1 | contig 10130 bp, 7 predicted proteins | sample RifOxyC2_FD_184036 | JGI IMG/M metagenome (GOLD analysis project Ga0208373, IMG submission 184036) | Soil microbial communities from Rifle, Colorado - Rifle Oxygen_injection C2 (SPAdes) | ecosystem: Environmental > Terrestrial > Deep subsurface > Rock core/Sediment | place: Rifle, Colorado... | reverse complement strand
GTAACAGAGTATGTTAAGAACCAAGGCAGAGAAGGTGAATACGAAAAGCTACACACCAACCAGTTGAAACTCTTTGACGTTGGATAATCGACGATACCTCGTCAGCTTGCTGCGAGGTAGTTCATTTTTTGACTCGGGACTTGACATTGAATCAGGTTTTGGCCACCGACGACGAATTGCAGATGACAGAGGCCTGCTTACTCGATACGTTTCGTCGCATTTTTCGTCCGACCAAGCATGAGCTGGGCAAGTTTCCGGGAAGGAGTAGGACTGGAATAGGTCCCAAAATGATGGCCAAAATGATCCGTTTTTATGCCGATTCGATCGAGAAGTACGATCGGGCCGAGCTGGTCGGACTGGATGACTGGCTGGTGGAACCGAGCTTCATCTCTCCATTTTGGCTGGCAGTACACCTGGACCGGGCCTTCGAGAATGGATATCAGAGCGCAATGGCCTACGTTAGAGAGCTGAAGAAGTTGGATCAGATACCAGACGAGATCGACACTCCCGAGGAGGCGGCTGTCTATTTGGTTGATCTGATGGACGACGAAAGTTTTTATTACCGCAACGCTCCGATCGATCAATACAAGAAAGAGGATGAGTTGATTGACTTCGATGAGTATGACAAACTACCGATTCAGTTGAGCCATCGTCGTAGTTCCTAGGACTTTGTTTCGACGAAAGAGTAGTAGTGGATCACCTAGGCATAGTCAGGGGAGTTCATCCCAAACGACGGATTTGTGAGACAGTTTCCGTCGTTTTGTTTCCATTGGTTTTTTGGGTAAGGTCAGTGATTTTACTTTGGTTAGTTGTCGATAGTCGCTAGCTAAGGTAATTTCAAGGCGATCAGTGAGTAACCCTTTCTGTGGTTAACTATCACAGGAACTCGTCTGACGGCTTATTTTTTGGCCCGGTTTGGCCTTGAGCATGATTAAATGACATCTCGCTTCGTTCATCTTCATGTCCACTCTCATTACTCGATGCTACGGGCTTTGCCGCAAATCAAGGCTCTGGTTAAGAGTGCTAAGGATTTGAGTATGGACGCGGTAGCACTTACTGACTATGGAGCCATGTATGGTGGAGTGGAGTTCTATCAGGCCTGCCTCAAACAAGAGATTAAGCCGATTATTGGTTTATGTGCTTATGTGGCACTTGATCGGCTGACAGACAAGCGGCCACGTATCGATGATCAGAATTATCAATTGGTGCTTTTAGCTGAGAATTTAGAGGGTTACCGCAATTTATTGCAACTTGCGACCATAGCTAGTGTTGATGGTTTTTATTATCGACCACGTATCGACAAAGAGGTACTAAGGAAACATTCAGCCGGATTGATTGGGCTGTCCGGTGGCTTATCGGGTGAGATCAACAAGGCTCTGAATCTCGACGACTGGATGCGAGCGGAACGAGTTGCTCGTGAGTACGCTGATATTTTTGGTCCGAACAATTTTTTCTTGGAAATGCAGGATCATCCTGAACTTGATGAACAGAATGCTAGAAATACAGATCTTCGAAAATTAGCCATAAAAACCAATCTACCGCTTGTTGCCACTAAGGATGTGCATTACCTCCAACCGGACGACGCTGAGGCTCATGATGTACTGATGTGCGTCGGTGCTGGAAAGACTGTGCAGGACGATCGGCGTAAAACAATGACTAATGCTGATTATTCATTCGTCTCTGGCGAACACATGGAAAAGGCTTTTGCTGATGTGCCCGAAGCAATCGAGAACACTCGTCGAATTGCTGATCGTTGCAATATAGAGCTGGACTTAGGTAAGTGGTATTTTGCCGACTTCAAGATTCCGGAAGGTAAGACTTATGATGAGCAATTGCGCGAGGAGACAATCAAGGGTATTGACGAGAAGTTTCCCGAGGTTACTGACGTTATTCGTGAGCGAATGGAATATGAGCTTGACGTCATTAAGACTAAGGGCTATGCATCGTATTTCTTGATCGTCTCTGATTATATGAGGTTCGCCAAGAAGCAGGGGATTGCGGCTACAACCAGAGGATCAGCCGCTGGTTCACTGGTTTCTTATGCAATTGACATTGTGCCGGTCAATCCATTGACCTACAACCTGCCTTTTGAGCGTTTTCTAAATCCAATGCGTCCATCTGCACCTGATATCGATGGCGACTTTGAGGACTCGCGACGTGACGAAATGATTGCCTATGTTACCGAGAAGTATGGTCATGACAAGGTGGCTCAGATTGGAACTTACGGCACACTAGCTGCGCGTGGTGCGGTTCGTGATGTTGGTCGAGCGCTTGGTTTACCCTACGCCTTTTGTGATCGAGTGGCTAAGTTGGTACCAATGGGCAGTCAGGGTTTTCCAATGACCATTGCTCGGGCATTGGAGGATGAACCTGAACTTAAAGAGCTTCATGATACCGATCCCCAAGTTAGAAAGCTGCTTGGTTTGGCTCAGAAGGTCGAGGGCTGTGCTCGTCATTGTTCAGTTCACGCAGCCGGAGTAGTAATTGCACCACGTCCGCTCACTGAGTACACCGCTCTACAAAAAGAAACTGGGGGTGAGAAATTGATTACTCAGTATGACATGCATCAAGTCGAGTCGGCTGGTGTAGTTAAAATGGATTTCTTGGGGATCCGCAACTTGTCGATTTTAGGTTTAGCAGTCAAGACGATCAGAAAGACTAAAGGCATCAACATCGACATCTACGATATTCCGCTCGATGATCCTAAGACTTACTCCTTGTTGAAACGTGGTGACACAACCGGCCTATTTCAGCTTGGTGGTTCGGGTATGACTAAGTATCTTACTCAACTCGAACCAACTACAGTTACGGACATTATGGCTATGGTTGCGCTATATCGTCCGGGTCCGATTGAGTCCATTCCTGAGTTTATTCGTCGTAAACATGATCCATCAGCCATTGATTATCCCGATCCACGACTCAAGGAGGCGCTCGAGGCAAGTTACGGTCTACTAGTCTATCAGGATGATGTCATGCTCACGGCTATTACGCTCGCTGGCTACGATTGGTTGGAGGCAGACAAGTTACGGAAAGCCATGGGTAAAAAGATTCCAGCTGAAATGGCCAGACAGAAGGATAAGTTTATTACTGGTTGTCAGGAGTTTGGTGGGCTTTCCGAGGTTAAAGCCTGGGAGCTATGGCGGTTGATTGAGCCGTTTGCAGCTTATGGTTTCAACAAGGCTCATGCTTGCAGTTACGGTATGGTGGCTTATCAGACTGCTTATCTGAAGGCTAATTGGACCGCCGAGTACATGGCAGCGCTCCTAACTTGCGAGTCGCACGATCTCGATGAAGTGGCAGTTATTGTGCAGGAATGTGAACGTCTCGGTATCAAGGTATTGCCGCCGTCGATTAATGAATCATTGGTTGATTTTACTTTTATTGACGATCAGACAGTCCGTTTTGGATTGCGGGCGATCAAAAATGTCGGTATCGATGTGGCTCGGGCGATAATCGATGAGCGTAAATCAGACGGTGTTTATCGTTCAATTTCTGACATGGCTTCGAGAGTGGAGACTAAGAACTTTAATAAACGCGTGCTAGAGTCTTTGATTAAAGCTGGGGCCATGGATTGTTTAGGTGAACGTAATCAGTTTTTAGCTTCGTTAGATCAGATCCTACAATTCAATCGTAATGCCATGAAAGATGCGGCTTCTGGTCAAGGCAACTTATTTGCCTTAGCTCCGGTGATGGGACATGAAGCCTCTGTTGCCTTGCGTGAAGTGCCACCGGCAACTAAGCGTGAGAAGTTAGCTTGGGAGAGAGAGTTATTGGGGCTGTACGTTTCCGAGCATCCTTTCACTGAGTACGCCCAGATGTTTAAAGGTTTACTGACACCAATTGCCGATATTCGTGGGCAAAAGGGACAGAACGGACTCTTTCGTGTAGCTGGTAATCTATCCGATGTACGTGAGATTTTGACCAAAAAGAAACAGGAACCAATGGCCTTCGCTAAGCTGGATGATGGTTCAGGTGAAGTCGAGGTAGTGGTTTTTCCACGTACTTATGGCGAATCCAAAGCTTGTTGGGTTAAGGATCAGCCGGTGTTAGTTGAGGGAAAGTATGATGAGCGTGACGGTGATCCGAAAGTGATTTGCGAGAAAGCCACAATGTTGTCGCCAGAGAACGCATCTGACGTCCGAGATATGTTGACTATGGGTGGACGCAAAGCTTCAGTCGTCGATGCGACCATGACCATGACCGCGGAACAGGTCTTGGTTCAAGTTCCACCAACTATGGCACCGTCGATCGCTCAGGAACTCAAGAGGATTTTTGAAAAACATCCTGGTGGACGACGAGTTGTTTTGATTGTTGAAGATGGTGGAAGCGAGAAACGAATCGAAACTAGTTTTCGGGTGGCAGTTTCGAGCGATTTAATTGTTTCAGTTGAACGATTGTTCGGACGGGGAGTTGTTCGTGGTTGAATTTAACGTTAGAGTTCGTCTGGTCTGGTGTCGGTCACTATTTAAGGTGTTCACCCTGCTCAATTAGGTTGAGTTGTGCTACATTTAAGGCGACTATGATACAAGTAAGTGAACCCAAACAATACAGAGCAGCACATCACTGGAGGATTAATCGTCTAATTGCTTTTATTTTTGTTGTAGTGACAGTAGTCATTGCCATCTTTTCTTTATTAATCGTTTTTTCTCGCGCAACAGTGGTGGTGTTATCAGAGCAGAGAGATATTGAGTCTGGGTTAATTGTTGATATTGCTTCTAGCCCGACGGGTGACGAAGTACCTGGTTCGGTTTACGAAATCTCAAGGTCAGTTACTGATACTTTTCCAGTTTCCTCGTCTATAACAGTCGAGACTAAAGCTGAGGGTCGAGTACGGATAATTAGTGAATTGGCACGGGCTCAGACTTTGGTCGCCTCAACTCGTCTAATTACGCCGGACGGCATCCTTTTCAGACTAAAGGATACTGTGGTGGTACCAGCTTTTGGTTCGGTTGGAGGTGTGGCTGTGGCCGACGAGTCTGGTTCCTCTGGTGATGTTGGTGAGACAACCTTTATTATTCCCGGGTTAAATGAGGGAACACGTCAGTTTTTTACCGTTGAAACAATTGATTCGTTTAAGGGTGGGAAAAAGGAGACCTATATGGTGACGGCCACTGAGTTGGCTAAAGCCGAGGATGAGTTGGTTCGACGTCTACGTTCGGAATTGACCTCCGCTTTGCGCGAACAGGCTAAACAGGATGGCAGTCGGATGGACGGAGAGTTGTTTTCATTCAATGTAGCCAAACGGTTAGCTGATACTGAGATTGGTGAAGAGGCAGAGAGTTTTAGTTTGTCTGTGACCATCGAGGGTCGTGGAGTGTTTTTCGATCGTTCGGCTTTTGATGAGAGTATCAATAGAATGCTAGCTGCTCGCTTGCCTTTTGGTCGGGAGTTGGCGGCGATTAATGTTGATACTTCAAAAATAGAGATTGAGAAGATAGATTTGATTGGCCGTCGAGCTAATGTTCGAGTGTCCGTTCAGGGTGCTTCAGTGTTGTCTACTGAAGCTGCTGGATTAGACCCGGAGAAGTTGGTCGGTGTAACTTCATCTGCTGCAGTGCAGTATCTTGAAGGTCTTGATGGGGTATCGTCCGCTTCAGTTAGTTTGTGTCCATTTTGGTTGCGACGTCTACCGAACGTGGCCGAACATATTAAGATCGAAGTTAGATAACTAACGGCCAAGTAGTAGCTTTGGTCGTTTTTTGTTTGGTAAGCAATGAGTGTTTTTTGTCCTGTTTTAACGAAACGAATAAGTCGACCTTTTAGAGTCGACTTATTCAATAGTATCTTACCTTTTTCCAAAAAATAGATTTCTTAATTTTCCCAGTATTCCTGAGTTATTTTTTTGTTTTGTCTGCAAAATAATTTCATCTTGTATTGCTTTTGCAGCCTTCGGGCTAAGTTGAACGGTATTCAAACCAACTCTATTAGATGGTGTGCGTGGTAGGCTGTTGGGTTGGTCAATAGTCGATTTAGACGAAGTCTGTGCTATTTCCTGTCTGACTTTTCCTAGCTTAGATGGAATTTCTGTTTCCTCTCTTCGTCTTGCTTCCTTTTGTGACGCTGAGCCATCTAAGGCTTCCCGGATCGTTCTAACCCGTTCTTCTGCTCCAGCCTCTTGCCTAGCTAGGTAAGCTAATTGTTCTTTTTCGTCCAGGCCAAATTGTCTCATTTTTTCCCGAAGACCGTTTTCTCTATATTTGCCCGTAGTGTGGTCCATGAGCACACCGCCATGCTCCATTAAAAAGTAATCGAATTCTTTAAATTTTTCATCCAACGGATTGATGTCCGGCAATGTATCTCTAACTTCATTATCTGGTTCGCTGTCCATTCTTGGATATCCGGCCATTGTTTCGTTTCTTGAAATGTTCATATGTTCTTTCTAAGAATAAGACCAGTCCTTTGGTCGCCTGAAGTATAGCTTAGAATTTTAGATTTTTCTCGGTTATTTAATCAATTATTAGCCTGCTTGCCGAAAATAAGCCGGCGATGGTACGCTCAAATGCGTAAACTAAGCGAAAATATATGGGAGCTGTAAAACCTTCTGATTTTAAATGGGTGGATGAGATGCGACATTCTGCGGCTCATGTTATGGCTGCGGCCATCCAAGAGCTTTATCCTGAGGCCAAGTTCGGCATCGGGCCGGTTATTGGTAATGGTTTTTATTACGATATTGACGTAGCGACTCCAATTACTGCCTTGGATTTGGCTAAGATTGAGAAACGCATGCGTAGAATTGTCGAACGTAATGATGAGTTTCGTCGTGAGGAGATGCCAATAGATCAGGCTATTGAATTCTTTCGCGCTCGTGATCAAGGGTACAAGCTCGATCTACTTAAGTCTCTCAAGGAGAAGGGGACCACAAGCGTTAGTGCTGATGAGAAGGAGGCAATTGGTGATGGAGCCGAAATGGTTTCGGTTTATTGGACCGGTGATGGATTTGTCGACTTATGTCGTGGTCCACATGTGAAGCGCTCGCGGGATATTGGTGCCTTTAAACTCAAATCGGTAGCTGGTGCGTATTGGCGTGGTGATCAGGACAATCCAATGTTGCAGCGTGTCTATGGCTACGTGTTTGAAACTCAGGAAGAACTCGATGCACATCTCAAAATGCTCGAAGAGGCAGAGAAACGTGATCATCGTAAGCTTGGTGCTGAATTAGGATTGTTTGCTTTTTCGCCCCTTGTAGGAGCTGGCCTACCTCTCTTTACTGAACGGGGGACAATTATACGTGAGGAGCTGGAACAGTATGTTTCATCGCTTCAGGTTCCAGTTGGGTATCGTCGTGTACGCATTCCACACATTGCCAAATCAGATTTATACAAAACTTCTGGTCATTGGGATAAGTTCGAAGATGATCTGTTTCATGTTCGTAGCAAAAAGACCGACGATGAGTTCGTGCTCAAGCCCATGAACTGTCCACACCATACTCAGATTTTTGCTTCGTCTCCACGAAGCTACCGTGATCTACCAATACGCATGTCCGAGGTGACAGCCGTTTATCGTGATGAGAATACTGGGCAGCTACAAGGGTTATCGCGTGTTCGTTCTATTACTCAGGATGATGCACATGTATTTTGCACCATGGATCAGGTTGAGCAGGAAGTGAAGATCGTCCAGGACATCATTCGCAAGTTCTATGAAGGTTTTGGTATGCCGTTGCGTCTGCGGTTGTCGGTACATGATCCAAATAATAGACAGGCTTATTTAGGCGACGATGAGGTTTGGCGGCGTGCTGAATCCATGCTCGAGAAGTCGATCCGTGATCAAGGACATGATTTTGAGTTGGGTGTAGGTGAGGCCGCATTTTACGGTCCTAAGATTGATTACATTGCCAAGGACGCCATTGGTCGTGAATGGCAGTTGGCGACTTGTCAGTTGGATTTTAATCTGCCGGAGCGGTTCCAGCTTGAATACACTGGCGAGGATGGTGCGAAACATCGTCCAGTTATGATCCATCGAGCTGTACTTGGATCGATTGAACGATTTATGGGTATTCTAATTGAGCATTATGCCGGAGCATTTCCGGTTTGGTTATCGCCGGTTCAGGTACAGGTGATACCAGTTAGTCAGGATCATTGGGATACTTGCCGTCGATTAGCCGGACAACTTGAAGCTGAAGGGATTCGTGTTGATTTTAATGAACTGCAAGAGACAGTCGGTTATCAGATTCGTAAATCCGAGAAAGCTAAGGTGCCTTACATGTTAGTAATAGGCGATCGAGAAAAATCGCTTGAGAATTTGACTGTACGTCTTCGTGGCCAAAAAGAGGAAATTCAATTGTCTTATGCTGAGTTCATTGATCGAGTAAAGAAAGCTTTAGTTGAGCGTTCGACTGAGCTGTAGTTCTTCATAAAGAAGAAAATTAAAACGCCGATGATAGGTTAGATCGTCGGCGTTTTTGATATTCCGTTAAGCTAGTAAGCCATCAATCAAAGAAAAAAAGAAAACCGGCCATACAGGCCGGAGTTTCTTTTAAGGATGGTTATTCGCCATGTCCTGCTGTACTAAGGGTTGATGATTGTACTAAGGGTTGAGGAGCCGTTGTTACCGCGATTACCTCTGACGGCCCTCAAGGCCGCTCTCTTGATTTGGTAGGCTTTTTGATCAGCTAATGTTCTCGCTAATTCATCAGCGACAGAGACTGGTTGACCATTCTTTAACTCTTCTAGTTTAGATTGTGTATTCAGCAAATCATCGGACAGTCGTTGAAATTCATCAAAAATGATACCGAATCCGGGTTCTGTAGCAACTCGGATTTCGTGTTTTAACATGGCCACGAAAGAGGTGGGCAAACGGTCAGAATAGGTCTCTGGATCGTCGATTTCAAAGTTCTTTTTTAGGGATTTACCCAGTTCTGCAAGCCGTTCTTTGAACCCTACTATTTTTTCTTGAAAGTAATTTTCATCAAATTTGATTACCTCCAAATAGCCTCCCTGTTCAGCATCATCAATGATAGTTCTAAAATCGTCATTTTCAGTTATGGTCAATGGACCCAATTGCATTCTTTCAGTTTCTGCTCTGATCTCAGCATCTTCTATGGCTTGAACATCTCTTCTGAACCCTGCTTCAATCTGTCCATCTGAGTCTGTTGACGGATCATGTCTTTCGAGGTTGCCAGGGGTGAAGTACCCACTCTGTTCTTGGATTGCTGCCATAGGTCAGGTTGATTATTATTAGTTGATAATGATTAAATTTTACCATATTTTTGACTTTCTGGCAATAGAAGAAATTTTAAAAACGAACTTCAAAAAAAGGATGCAACAGACGTGCATCCAGTGAGCATAAGCAGAAAGAAAAGAAACGTGATGTTTAGCTGGTCATTATTCATTTAACAACCCTTAGCTTCATCTGCGATAATTGATCGTGAACAGATCCACTCGACTTCCGGCCTTTCTCTCTCGTTGGTGTTGTCGATGGTCGATTGTGAAAGGTCCTCGATAGGCCTGTTGGTGTAGTCAGGATCAGTCGGAATTTTTCTTCCATGGGGATGCGTCGTCCATCTTCGGGCGGAAGGCCGATTAGATGCAGACGCAGTAGGTAAGTGTCTCCGTGAAGACCATCATTTATCTTCTTACACGAGAGTCCACCAGCTTCATTCTGATTGATAATAATCCTTTTCTGACCATCGTTCAGCTCATGGAAGATTGACCAGCGACATTGCGTCAGCCAGTTGAGCAGTGCGTTGATCGGCGTCTCTTTAGTCAGGTACAGGTCTAAGGCGGCCTGATCTCTGAAGACGTGAACACGAGGAATTTCTCCGATTAGTCCCAGTAGTTGGCGGTCCTCAGTCCTCCCTTTTAGGTCGATTGTTTGGAGGTTGTTTTGTTTATTCATTTTGTCCCTCTCGTCACTTTGACGACTTTCTAGAATAGCAGTTGTAGAATGGTTGGTCAAGTATTGAGTCGTCTAAGCGACATTCTAGACTCAATGCACCACTCTGGCAGGATTAGATCCTAAGGACATGAACCCGAAGAAAATGCGAGGCATTGAGATTTCATACCCGGAAAGGCAGTTCCTGGAGTTGCGACTGCTCGGAAGGTGGAGCCTGCGGCGGATAGCCCGGGAGATGGGCCGGGACCACTCGGTCCTGTCGAGGGAAATCAGGAGGAACCGCAGCGGTGGCCGTCGGT
>Ga0208373_1005787_pt1 | contig 10131 bp, 9 predicted proteins | sample RifOxyC2_FD_184036 | JGI IMG/M metagenome (GOLD analysis project Ga0208373, IMG submission 184036) | Soil microbial communities from Rifle, Colorado - Rifle Oxygen_injection C2 (SPAdes) | ecosystem: Environmental > Terrestrial > Deep subsurface > Rock core/Sediment | place: Rifle, Colorado... | reverse complement strand
TTTCTCTCGTTTTCAATATAACGCTCACCCTTACCGTAAATACCTTTGGCTATACCATTTACTCTAGCAACCCAACTAGTAGGGGATTCCATAGTGACTGTAGAAACCCGACATTGCTTGCCGATACGCATTTTAATTTTATTACCGGGTTTTATTCCCAGATGTTTGCGTACAGCACTTGGGATTACGATTTGGCCTTGGGAAGATATAGTTAGTTCATATATCATGCCGTGATTGTGTCAAAAAGTTAAATGGGTGTAATGACATCTATGGCAGGGGCGGAAGGAATCGGACCCTCGCTGAAGGTTTTGGAGACCTTTGTACTACCACTATACGACGCCCCCACAACGGTCACACACTATTTTACTATATGCCTGGGCCAATGTAGAGAGCTTTACTTGAGTTTCTGCTTTTCTTTGTGAGGCGTGTTCTTTTTGCAGACCTTGCAAAACTTTTTCAGTTCAAGCTTATCCGGAGTGTTGATCTTGTTTTTGCTAGTTACATAATTGGACGACTTGCATTCTCCGCATTGCAACCCTATTAATAGTCTGTTTGTTTTGCCTGCCATGGGCGGAATTCTATACCAAAAGAGCTTTGTTGTCGAGGAGATTGAGGCTGGTCAGTTACTGTACGGTACCGGACTCCGTTCAAAATCTGTCGCTTTTTTCAGATAGTTTGAATTGTTGTTATGGCTAAACCCGGTAGTTTGACTGGGTGAAACTAGTAAAATGCGGTAATGTTTAAAAAAATCCTAAATGCAAAGCGTGTAAGAGTTGTGAAACGGTTAGAAGAGGAATCAGAAACGGAAAGATACGGTATCTTTGTTTAGAGTGTAGGAAGTGGTTTGTAGTAAACAGAGAAAGATCCCTTAAGCCATCTAAGATACTGGTTAACCATCTGGATGGGCTGTCTTTCAGAAAGATTTCAAATCACAGTAATATTTCGCTTGGTAGCGCCTTTAACAAAACGCTAGAGGCTTTGAAGTGTCTTCCACACGTTGCCGATGTAACGCGGCTGTACTGTGCACGCTTCTGTGGCATCCTTCTTGTGGATGGTAAGTTTGTAAAGGTGAGAGGTTACGAGGGCAAGATTCCTCTAATTTATGGAGTCGATTATCTCACTCACGATATACCAACTCATAGGTTAGTTCTAGCCGAGTCGTACGAGTCCTGGTTGGCCTTTTTTACCTCTCTTAGGCTTCTAAACTATCCACTTCAAGGGATTGTGTGTGATGATAATATAAACATCCGGCTTGCCTGCCTTAAGATCTACCCCAAGGCCGTTATCCAGCTTTGCCAAACCCACTATGTTCGAAACATCAAAAATAGTCTAAATCTTAAAGAAAACCCTTGCTATCTTCCTTTCATGGAAGATATAAGAATGCTTTTTAAGGGTAGACGAACCACCACGGATTTTGGAAACTCTGCCTTTAAGCTGATCCGAAAGTATCAGAAGGATCCTTTGTGTATGGCAATACTTACCGACATTCACAAAAACAAAGATCTTCTTTTGGCATATACACGTCTCCCTGCGCTTTGTAAAACAAATAATCTCATTGAATGCTTTAACTCCCATATCCAACAAAGGGTGAGAGCCTTAAAAGGGTTTAAGTCATTTAAACATGCCGCTTCCTGGTTAAATGGGCTGCTGCTAAGAAGGAGGTTTCTTAAACTAACTGATTGCAAAGGGAAATTCAGGCATTTGAATGGTAAAAGACCTATCGATCTTTCTAAAAGAGAAAACATTGATCTACCAACATTCTTCTAGAGAAAAAGCGCCAGATTTTGAACGGTACCACGGTACCGCTGGAGCCTGGGGGGAGGATTGAACTCCCGACTTCCTCCTTACCATGGAGGCGTTCTACCACTGAACTACCCAGGCCTGCTATAACTATAATATAAAAGGTGCCGAGGATGAGCATGAGTACACGCTCTCCCCGTCTGGTGCCGAGGATGAGCATGAGTACACGCTCTCCCCGTCTGGTGCCGAGGATAGGATTCGAACCTATGTAGGCTTCCGCCAACAGTTTTACAGACTGCTCCGTTTGGCCGCTTCGGTACCTCGGCATGCTATTTATTCGTCAAGTATACTGGAGCCTGGAGGGAGATTTGAACTCCCGACCTAAGGTTTACAAAACCCTTGCTCTGCCAACTGAGCTATCCAGGCCTAGGTGCAAAGGGCGCGGTGTGCCCAGTCGCAAGAAATTCTATCATTATTGTTGGGTATGTGGTAGGGCTTGTCCTGACTACTAATGTGTGGTTAAATAGCCCAGCTATGTCGCGTGTTTGTCAACTATGTGGAAAAGGCAGTTTAAAAGGCAATTTAGTGCCCAGAGGTATAGGTAGACGTGTTACTAAAAGGACTATCAGCCGGCAGCAGCCCAATTTACGCGAAAAAAGGCTTGAAATTGGCGGCAGAAGGCTGCGGGTTCGCATGTGTACTTCTTGCCTGTCGATGCTAAACAAAGCCAATAAAGCCAACAAAGCTGAAACCAGTCAGACCAAGTAACCATTGGCAAACTCTTGCCAGGTCAACACTTTACCGCCTTCTACTTGGATACGCTCGATGTGGAGCTTACCTTCCACCGGCTGTGCCGAGTAGATTTTGACTGTTTTAATAGCGTCGGCCGATCTTTTTAGGTTTGTTAGCCCGGCAACTTTGGTCCCAGCAGCTACGAGTTCGTTAAGGGACGTCCAGCTTATGGGCCAGGGGTTGTAAGCTCTTAGTTCACGCTCAATATCACCCACTGGCTTGTTCCAGCTGATGCGGGCATCTTCCTTATAAATGTATGTGGTTTTAGGGTGGGTGGGGGAATAAGTATAGCTTACTTCGCTTTCATTTTGTTTTCTTGGTGTCAGCTTGCCCGATGTATAGTCCACTATAACCTTAGGCAGCTCTTTAGCGGCTAGAGCAAAAAGCGTTGTATACAACTCGCCGGAGGTTTCTGTAAAGTTAAACTTATATTCCGTTTGGTGCAGTACCGGCCCGGTATCCAGGCTTTTTTCCATAAGCTGATAAGTAATACCAGTTAGCTGGTCTCCATTTAAGATGGTGTGTTGCACAGGGCTGGCGCCGCGATATTTTGGGAGCAGTGAGAAGTGGACGTTGATTAGTCCCTTGGGAAAAGCCGCCAAAATACTTTCTGGCACAATAAAACCAAAGTCGGCCACCACTCCAAGCTCCGCTCCTGTTGACTTTATGTGTTCAGTAACTATTTCTGCCTCGTCTTTTAGATTAGTTTTTATGGGGTAAAAAGTGATCCCATTTTGCTTTGCCCAGCTTTTTACACCCGTTTCTTTAGTGGTTTGATGTCTGCCGACTACTACATCATCTTTAGTAATGCACAATTTTAGGGAAAAATTGCTGTTTAACGATTCCAAAATTGGCGCTGATCTATCTGAAGTGCCAAAGAAAACGATTGTCATAATTAGTCGGCTATCTTCAACTTGGTGTCCAGTTCCTCACCTTTAATCAATTTGCCAATAGCCTTGGTGTTAAAGGTAATTCCGTCCAGATGGTCAAGCTCATGCTGGATTACTCTGGCAAGAAAGCCTGAAGCCGCAAGCCTTTGTTCGGCACCTTGGTCGTCCTGATATTTTATTTTAATTTTTTTGTGCCTTAACACCTTGCCGTATTGGTTAGGAAAGCTTAAGCAACCCTCCCAATCCGCAACTTGTTCTTTTGACAGACTAATATATTTTGGGTTGACGAGGAGATAGCTTTTTACTGCCACTGCATTTGCTGTGTCCTTGTCGTATACAAAATCTCTTGCGATGAGGACCCTAACGGTTTCGCCTATTTGGATGGCGGAAAGCCCAGCCGCCGGCGGGTCCTTGACTAGGTTTATAGTTTCCGCCATGTCGGCGACCAAGGTTTTGAGCCTTGCTATAGAGCCGGCTTTGGCAAAGTCAATTTTTTGGCTTGTTAGTGCGAGTATTGGATTTGGATAAGTGACTATTTTTTTAACCACGGCTAGATTATACCAAGATTTTCTATAGTTTCTGGAGAACAAACGTTGTATTTAGCATTTGGTTGTGTATTGTTGACGTGTGAGAAGTGTTGTGACTTTAGGCAGTGAAGGCTACCCGGGCGGTTTACTGCACCTGAAAAGTCCGCCTAAACAACTAACGCTTGTGGCGGCAGGAGCTGTTGTTTGGCCAAAGAAAAGTATAGCCGTGATTGGCAGCCGGCTTATGTCTGACTACGGCAGGAACGTTGTTTTAGACTTTGTGCCGCGGTTGGTAAAACAAGGTTTGTGCATAGTGTCCGGTATGGCCGAGGGCGTAGACGCGGAAGCACAGCAGGCGGCTCTTAAAGCCGGTGGCCAGACAATCGGAGTATTGGGTTTTGGCATTGCCCGGTTGACTAGCTTTAGTAACTTGGCTTTATGCAAACGGGTTGCTGTGTCGGGGGCTGGCTGTTTGGTGTCACCATTTGAGGCTTTCACCACGGCCTCAAAGTACACATTTTTAGAGCGAAACAAAATAATCGCCGGGCTTGCCGACGCCATTTTAGTAATTGAAGCGAGCAGGAAAAGCGGCTGTATGTCTACTGTAGACGCTGCTTTAGAGTTGGGCAAGGAAGCTTTTGCCGTACCGGGAAACGTTTTTTCTTACTTAAGCATGGGCACAAACGACCTAATAAAGCAGGGAGCAAAGCCTGTAACATGCGTTGAGGATATTGTGGTATAAGTTGACGATTTTACCAATGTGGTATTCTTAGACGGTATGATTTTGGTTATCGTTGAATCACCAACAAAAGCAAAAACGTTGGAGACAATACTAGGCAAGGGCTTTACTGTAAAAGCGTCGATGGGTCATATTAGAGACTTGCCAAAAAGCGGTTTGGGTGTTGATGTTGAACACAACTTTGAACCCCAATATGTTGTTCCGGAAAAAGGCGAGAAGGTGTTAAGGGACTTAAAGAAGGTTGCAAAAGATGCCGACTTTGTGGTGCTGGCTACCGACCCTGATAGGGAAGGGGAGGCCATTGCCTGGCATTTGAAAGAGTTACTAAAGCCCAAAAATTACGGCCGGGCGGTTTTTCACGAGATAACCAAGGAGGCAGTTAAGGAAGCGTTTGACCACAAGGGTACTATTGACGTTAAGTTGGTGGATGCCCAGCAGGCCAGGCGGGTGCTTGATCGGCTGGTGGGTTATAAGCTTTCGCCACTGCTGTGGAAAAAGGTGCGCTATGGTCTGTCGGCAGGTAGAGTGCAAAGCGTAGCTGTGCGGCTTGTAGTTGACCGCGAGCGGGAAAGAGATGCGTTTACACCGGTTGAATATTGGTCTATTGGCGCTCTTTTTAGTTCAAAAGAGGGCAAATTCTCTGCCCAGCTTGTTGACTATATTGCCGCGGCATCTACGCCTAAGACTAAAAAGATCGAAATAGCTAATAAAGACCAGGCAGACAAGATTTTGCAAGAGCTCAAAGCTGATACTTATACTATCTCGAAAGTAGCCCGTAGCCAAAAGCAAAAGCGTGCCTATCCACCGTTTAAGACTTCTACGCTTCAACAAAGTTCGTCAAACGTCTTCGGCTTTCCGGCTTACAAAACTATGAAAGCGGCCCAAGGCCTGTTTGAAAAAGGTCTTATTACGTACCATAGAACCGACTCACTTAATTTGTCCAGCCAGTTTATTGATGAAGCCAGGGGTTATATCCACAAACGATTTGGCAAGGATTATGTTCCGGAAACACCCAACTATTACAAGAATAGCTCTAAGAACGCGCAAGAGGCACACGAAGCAATAAGAATTACCGGTGTTGCCAACCAACCTTCCGACCCAAAAATAACTAAGCTAGGGGTGGACGAGCAGAAGGTGTATTCGCTTATATGGCGAAGATCTCTTGAATGTCAAATGGCTCCAGCTGTATATGACCAAACTAGTGTAGATGTTACGTCTACAAAGCAATATGTGTTTAGAGCGGTGGGTTCTATTATTAAGTTCCCGGGGTTTTTAGCGCTTGCTGCCGGGGCTGCCTACACACAAACTGATGAGGACACAGAGGTGCAGAATACCTTACCTGAGCTAACGGAGGGGGAGGGCGTAAAGCTACTTGAAACCAACCCGGCGCAGCACTTTACCCAACCGCCTGCAAGATATTCGGATGCCAGTTTGGTTAAAGCACTCGAAGAGCTTGGTATTGGTAGACCATCCACCTACGCACCTACAATTCAAACTATTCAGGCTCGCGGTTATATAGAAAAAGAAGGTCGGTATTTTAGGCCCACAGATGTGGCATATGTTGTCACAGATCTTCTGGTGAAACACTTTGAAAGCATCGTCAATTACCAGTTTACGGCTAAAATGGAAGAAGAACTGGATGAGGTGGCACTCGGTGAGTTAAAGTGGCAGCCCGTTATCAAAGAGTTTTATGAGCCGTTTGCAAAGGCTATTGAAGCTAAGGATAAAGAGCTAAAAAAGCAGGATATTACTTTTTTGGGCGACTCTAGTGAGGTTTGTCCAAAATGCGGCCGCAACCTGATTTTTAAACTGGGCAAATACGGTAAGTTTATGAGTTGCTCCGACTACCCAAAGTGCGAATTTGCCAAACCGGTAGAGGAGGTAATTACAACCCTGCTTGGGGGGTCCGAGGAAAATGACAGTACTCGTCAGGCAAACCAAGAAACGGACTTTGGGGTGTGCGAGGTATGTAACGAGGGCAAGTATATCCTAAAACAAGGCCGGTTCGGCAAATTTTTAGCTTGCTCAAGGTATCCGGAATGTAAGTCTACTAAACCCTATCTGATGAAGATCGGTGTTAACTGTCCTGAATGCAAGCAGGGGGATATAGTTGTAAAAAAGGCTAAAGGCCGCACATTTTACGGCTGTTCCAGGTATCCAGAGTGCAAGTTTTCCAGCTGGAAAAAGCCGGTAACGGAAAAAACGACCTAAACCAGTGGTGGTAAAATACTTGCGTGCCTTTGTCAACCCAAGCGGTAAAAAAAAGAACTGCCCAAAACCGGTATAAGAAAATAGTTGACTTTAAGAATCTGGCCAGACTCTCCGCCAATTTGCACAAGCAAGGTAAGAAAATAGTTTTTACTACCGGGTCTTTTGAGGTTGTTACGCCCGGCCATTGCAGATTTTTGGCCGAGGCCAGAGCATGTGGCGACGTTTTGGTTGTTGGCTTGTGTTCGGATCGCTCCATTTCCAAACTAAAAGGTCCTGACTACCCGCTACTAAACCAGGATGCCAGAAGCGAAATGCTTACGTATTTGAGGAGTGTGGATTATGTGACTGTTGTTGACGAAGGTGAACCGCATGCCGCAATAGTTCTGCTGGCGCCGGATATCTTTTATACCAACACGAAAGAACTGGAAAATGGCAATGTGGATGAGCAGGCCGAATTTTTGCTAAAGCGGGCGGGTGGTAAGTTGGTAGTGTGCGAGGACCACAACCCGTATAAGAGCGCCCGGGACCTGATTGAACACGTTGCCGACTTGAGGTTTACAGAGATAGTGGCTTCGTATCTTTGGTCCAAGCATATAGCTTTTGGTTTAGATAGTGTGCCAAATTTTAAACCCGCGGATTATGGCGACCAAACGCCGCAGGATAGGAAAGCCTTTAATCCAGCCGAGTTTATTTACAAAGATAAAGCTGTCTTGGAAGCATTTATTCAAGAGCGCGCCCGCCTCGGGTGGACCACAAAAGCTAAGCTGGTTTTTGTTTCCGGGTCTTATGACCTTTTGCACGTTGGCCATGCCAGGTTTGTGGAAAAAGCCTCTTTGCTGGGCGACTTTTTGCTGGTAGGTATACCGTCTGATGCCAAAATAAAGGCGATGAAAGGATATGGCCGACCTATCATTAGCGAATATTCACGGGCTTATGTATTGGCCAGTTTGGACTTTGTAGACGGCGTGTACATTTTTGATGACTTTACAGTTGCCGATACCTTAGCAACTCTTAAGCCCAATGTGTTTTTTACTGTGGCCGAGGAGTGGAATTCGGGGCTTAAACAGAGCCCGGAGTATAAAATCGTTAGGAAAAGCGGCGGTAGGGTGGTAACCGCGCCGCGGCAGTCGCCGTTTTTATCGTCATCTTCGATGATTAATAGAATGGCGGCGAAAAAAGTCAAAGATATTTTTAAGGAGTGCATGGATGAAGATAAAATAAAACTGATGCAGCGGGAAGGTTCAAAGTTTAAACTACATGCCGAAAGTGACGTTAAAAAAACTTAACAAAATACCGACAGGCACAACCCGCGTCTCCGAGTGGTACGATAGGATTGTAACCGCTTTGGACAAATGCGTTTTTTGCGACTTGAAACCAAAATATGTAATTATGGAGCAGGCCGAGGTTGTGTTAACGGTAAGCCTGTTTCCGTACACCGAAGGCCACCTGCTGATAATTCCCAGGCGGCACATTGAAAGGCTTAAGGAGTTGACAGGCCCGGAGTGGTTGGCGGTGAATGCTTTATTACTGATTGGTGTGGACTTAATTGCCAAGGCTTTGGGAGTTGATGACGTGAATATAATTTACCGCGAGGGTGGGGCGGCAAGTGGCAAGAGCTTGGGCCATTTGCACTGGCACATTATGCCAATGAGGCGGGGGTTTTTGACCCGAACAACAGACGGCATTCACTATACGTTTCAGAACGTTGCCAAAACGCCAATTGAACTGGCGGAGTTATATAGAAAGTACAGACCGCAGAAATGAGCAGCTGCACTAAAGCTGATATTGGGTATATGAGGCGGGCGTGCCTATTGTGTGACAACTCCAAATGCGGATACAAGACCGGATGTGTAGTCGTAAAGGAGGGTAAAGTTGTAGCTGAAAGCTGGAACGAAACATTGCCGGGCGAGGTGTATTGTCAGAATGGTGAGTGTGTGCGGGAGAAGGAGGGTTTGCGGGGCGGTAAGGACATACATAAAGTGTGCTCTATCCATGCTGAGGCTTCGTGTATCGCCCAGTGTGCCAAAGCGGGGCTGTCAGTTCAGGATGCCGCTGTTTATGTTTCTACGTTTCCTTGTATTATCTGCGCTCGATTGCTGGCAAAGTCCGGCATTGCCAAGCTATTTTTTATGGCCGAGTATCCCGGGGGTAGAGAGGCGCAGAGTCTTTTAGTTAACAACGATGTAAAGGTTATTCATATCACTAAGGAACTAGTATGGGGCAAGCAAAGTTAAGGCAAATTAAAGCTAAGCAGCCAGACTGGCCGATTTATTTTAGAGACCGGCTGTTGCTTGGCGATTTACAGTCTAATGTAGGTGTAGCCACCTGCTGGACACCTAAAGAAGTAGTAGCCGCTGAATTAGGTGTTAAGAATTTTGCCGTTTGTGGCCAATTGTACACAAAAAGGGGCATAAATCCGCTAGTACGCAATATTTTAGCGAATCCTGCGATACGGCACTTGGTTATTTGCGGTGTGGACAGGCAGGGGAGTGGAGAAGCGCTAGTTAGACTGTTTGCGCATGGTGTAGAGGCAGTAAAGGGAACCGGTGGAAGACTGGAATCCTGGCAGGTTTTTGGGGATAACGAGACCTTATTGGACAAAGAACTTGCCAAAGATGCGTTGGAGGTGTTAATTAAGGGGGTTTTTGTGTACAATTTTATAAATAAACCCTTAGCGGAGGTGAAGGAATACGTACACAAACTGCCATCAATGCGGCCATTTGCTAAGCCATTAATCTTTCCGGACTCGAAAAAAGAAGTTGTCGCTAAGTTTCCCAGCGACCTTACAGTTTTTAAGATTAAAAGGGATTTTATTGCTGATGCTTGGTTGGATGTTTTGAAAACCATTATGCGGTTTGGGGTCGACACTCCAGGTATGTATGGCAATGTCCGCCAGCTAAATGATGTGTGCGTAGTGCTAGAGAAAGAAGTCACCAAGTTGCCACACATTCCCCGGTACTTGGGTTTTAGTGCGGAAAGCCTTGACAAGTATTATAAAGGCTTTTTTAGTCTAAACACCGACAAATCTGAAGCCTATACTTATGGTGAACGCATTGCTAGTTGGGGTGGCACGCTCGATCAACGGCAGTTACTTGTAGACAAGCTAACAAGGTATAACTACGACCGTGGGGCTGTAATTGTTTTGTGGGAACCCCAAACAGATAACTTTCCTCCCAAGAGCCAGCAACGCAAGGAATTGGGGCAAACAAAAGGTTGGAAAGTGCCTTGCTTA
>Ga0208373_1005785_pt1 | contig 10134 bp, 10 predicted proteins | sample RifOxyC2_FD_184036 | JGI IMG/M metagenome (GOLD analysis project Ga0208373, IMG submission 184036) | Soil microbial communities from Rifle, Colorado - Rifle Oxygen_injection C2 (SPAdes) | ecosystem: Environmental > Terrestrial > Deep subsurface > Rock core/Sediment | place: Rifle, Colorado... | reverse complement strand
ATAGTGACTTGAAAAGGATAAAAAAGCTTTTAAAACATCCTATAATTGTTGATGGTAGGAATATTTTTGAACCAAAGGAAATAGAAGAGTTGGGATTTATTTATAGAAGCATAGGAAGATGAGGTGGGTAATCTGAAAAATCAAGGTTTTTCACTAGACGCGATATTTTTAACAGCTCAAAAACCTAAAATTTCAAAACTCACTCGCAATGCTCGTTCAAACAATTGAAATTTTTTAACGGTTTTTGTCGCCTAAATATCGCTATATCGTTCAAAACCTGATTTTTCAGAATAATTAGAAAAAAGATTGAAAGGCGGATTGTAGGTGAAAGTAAATAAATTGAATTAAAATGAGAATTCTAATTACTGGTGGGGCGGGATTTATAGGCAGTCATTTGTGCGACAGATTTATTTCTGAAGGCCATTATGTTATATGTATGGATAATCTTATAACAGGTTCAATAGAAAATGTAGCGCATCTTAAAAAAGATAAAAAATTTAAGTTTGTAAAGCATAATGTAACTAAATTTATTAGAGTTGATGGAAGTTTAGATGCAATATTACATTTTGCGTCACCTGCAAGTCCTATTGATTATATAAAACTTCCTATACAAACGTTAAAAGTCGGTTCTTTGGGGACACACAATGCATTGGGATTAGCAAAAGAGAAAAAAGCGAAAATATTGATTGCATCAACGAGTGAGGTATACGGCGATCCGCTTATTCATCCTCAAAAAGAAACTTATTGGGGAAATGTAAATCCAATAGGTCCAAGAGGTGTCTATGACGAAGCGAAGAGGTTTGCGGAAGCGATTACAATGGCATATCATAGAGTTCATAAGATTGATACAAAAATTGTAAGAATTTTTAATACTTACGGTGAAAGAATGCGGCTCAACGACGGGAGGGTCGTGCCTAATTTCATATTGCAGGCATTGAAGGGAAAACCGTTGACAATATACGGGAATGGAAAACAAACAAGGAGTTTTAGTTATGTATCTGATACGGTGGACGGAATTGTAAGACTTTTAAATTCTAAATTAAACGAACCGGTGAACATTGGAAATCCATGTGAATACACTATTTTGGAATTTGCAAAAATTATAAAGAAATTAACCGCTTCAAAAAGTAAAATAGTTTTTGAAGAACTTCCTTGCGATGATCCAAAGGTTAGGCAGCCAGATATTACTAAAGCAAAAAAGTTTTTGAAATGGAGTCCTAAAATATCGGTTGAAGAAGGAATTGGGAGAACAATAAAATGGTTCGAAAAAAAAATTTAGTGCTTGTTACAGGTGGTGCAGGATTTATAGGTTCAAACATAATAGATAAACTTTTAGAAAAAGATTATAAAGTTCGAATAATTGATAATTTTTGTACGGGAAAGATTGAAAACATAAGACATATAATAAATGAAGTTGAACTTATCAGGGGAGATATTAGGAATAAAAATATTGTGTATAAAGCAATGAAAGGTGTTGATTGTGTATTTCATGAAGCTGCTCTTCGTTCGGTTCCGCGTTCTATAGATGATCCTGTTTCCACGAATGACGTCAATATTAACGGAACGCTGAATTTGCTGATGGCGGCAAAAAAATCAGGAGTTAAAAGATTTATTTATGCCTCATCTTCTTCATTGTATGGTGATGCCAAGGATTTGCCGAAAAAGGAATCACAAAGACCGCAACCTGTATCTCCATATGCGGTTTCGAAATTAACTGGAGAATACTATTGCCGGGTGTTTTCAAAGTCGTTCGGTTTAGAGACGGTTTCGTTGAGATATTTTAATGTTTTCGGTCCCAGACAAGATTCCGAATCCAAATATGCGGTTGTAGTTCCAAAGTTTATAAATTCCGGCTTAAAAAAAGAACCTTTCCTGATACATGGTGATGGTAAACAATCAAGGGATTTTACATATATAGACAATGTGGTAAGTGCAAATATTTTAGCAATGAAAGCAAAGGATGTATCGGGAATGGCGTTTAATATTGCTTGTCATGAGAGATATTCGGTTTTGGATATAGCATACACAGTTTCAAAAATATTGAAAATTAAGCCGAAATTTATTTTTGAACCAAGACGTGCAGGTGATGTAATGCATACGTTTGCAGATATTGAATTCGCCAAGAAATATTTAAAATTCAAACCGTTAGTATTATTCAAAGAAGGAATGAGTAAAACAATAGAATATTTTAGACATAAGGAATGATGACGCAGAATATAATGGACATTATATCAGGGGAAAATATGAGTTTAAAAGAGAATATTGAAAAAAGAAAAGCAACGGTTGCGATTATTGGATTAGGTTATGTAGGTTTACCTTTGGCAATTGAGTTTGCAAAAGAAGGTTTTAAGACTATCGGACTTGATATAGACAATAAAAAAATCAGTATATTAAATGCGAAAAAAAGCTATATTAAACATATACCTTCGGAAAAGATAAAAAATCTTAGGAGTTTTGAGCCGTCAACTGACTTCTCAAAATTGAAAAATTGCGATTGTGTTATTATTTGCGTTCCAACACCGTTAACCGAAATGAAAGAGCCTGATATGAGTTATGTCGTAGATACAACAGAATCTATATCTAAATATTTAAAAAAGGGGCAGTTAATAGTTCTTGAAAGCACGACATATCCTGGGACAACCGATGAAGTTGTTAAACCGATTTTGGAAAAGAAAGGACTCAAAGCCGGGATAGATTTTTATCTTGCATTTTCTCCGGAACGTGAGGACCCAGGTAATAAGAATTATACAACCAAAACAATACCGAAAGTTATCGGCGGTATCAATAGAATTTCAACTGAAATAGCTTCGCTATTGTATGGAAGTATAATTAATAAAATAGTTCCTGTATCATCAATGAAAGTTGCAGAGGCAACGAAGATGCTTGAGAATACATTTAGGGCGATAAATATTGCACTCGTAAACGAACTGAAGATTTTGTTTGACAAGATGGGCTTTGATATATGGGAAGTCATTGGGGCAAGCAAAACCAAGCCGTTCGGGTATATGCCTTTTTATCCGGGACCGGGATGGGGCGGGCATTGTATACCTATAGATCCATTCTATCTTTCATGGAAAGCAAAACAATATAATATGCAGACCAAATTTATTGAACTTGCCGGTGAAATAAATACAAAAATGCCGGAGTATGTTGTTGAAAAACTGCAGGATGCCTTAAATAGAAAAGGCATTGCTTTCTCAAAATCAAAAATTTTCATTTTAGGAATGTCTTATAAAAAAGATTCCGATGATATAAGGGAGTCGCCTTCTTTGGAATTAGTAGAAATATTGGAAAAAAAGGGTGCAAGCGTTTCATATAATGATCCATATATCCCAGTTATTCCAAAAATGCGTAATCACATTATTGAAAAAAAATCAGTAGAATTAACTCCGTATAATCTTAGGAAATATGATGCTGTGTTAATTTCCACAAATCATACGAATTATGATTATAATATGATATTAAAAAATTCAAAACTGATAATTGATACAAGAAATGCATTAAGCAAAAAAAATAATAAAATAGTGAAAGCGTGAGCCCCGTTAGAAAATGTTGTAAGATATTCCCAGCAGAAATAATTCATTATATTGGCATTATGTATCTACATTTTCGTACGGGGTGAGCCCCGTTAGAAAATGTTGTAAGATATTCCCAGCAGAAATAATTCATTATATTGGCATTATGTATCTACATTTTCGTACGGGGTGAATTATGTCCAGAATCATAGATGTATTTGTTGACTTTTTCTTTCCCAATATTTGTGTTATTTGCGGAAAAAATACAAATAATACAAAATCCTCGGTATGCCATACCTGTATACAAAAAATAGATTATATTAAAACGTCACATTGCGTTACGTGCTATCAGCCGCTTCCTGATGGAGGCGCTCATTGCTGGCAATGCAAAAGAACTAAATACCATTTTGAAATTATTATTGCCGTTGGTAAATATTCAGGTATATTAAGAGAATTGATATTGAAATTCAAAGAAAAGGATTTTTTAAAAGAGAACTTGGGTGAAATTTTATTGAATGCTTTAAAAAGCAATTTGAATATTGATAAGATTGACTATATTGTGCCGGTTCCTTTAAGTAAGAAAAGGGAATTTTATAGAGGATATAATCAAGCAATGTTATTAGCTGAATATATTTCAGGAAAAACCGGCAAAAACATCATTGTAAATAATCTAATTAGAGTAAAAAATACAAAGGCACAATATGAGCTTAACCGTGAAGAACGGTTATTGAATTTAAAAGATGTTTTTGAGCTTAAGGAACCATGGTTTTTTAAGAATAAATCTATTGTAATTATTGATGATATAGCTACAACCTGCTCTACTTTAGAAGAGTGTTCGAGAGTTTTAAAAAAAAGCGGTGCAAAAAATGTTTATGGGTTGGTTTTAGCTAGAGACTGAAAGACAGCGTATAGGGGATTAGCGTATAGAATTCTCTTGACAAATTTGATTTATTTTATATAATGTTCAAGTATTGAACAAAGGATGTTTTATGATAAATAATATATCTGAAAAAGAGTTTGCGGTTATAGAAGCGCTATCAAGTAATCATTCATACAGCCAGAGATTGATAGCTAAAAAGATAGGAATATCTTTGGGGCTTACAAATCTTATTATTAACCGTTTGGCTCAAACAGGTTATATTAAAGTAAAACAGTTGAATCGTCATAAAATACAATATATTTTAACACCAAAAGGATTTTCGGAAAAAGCGAAAAAATCATATAATTATACACTTAGAACCATAAATGTTTTGAGTTCAGTTGTTACTAAAATACAGAGTTTAATTATTGGAAAATATAAATCAGGTATTAGAAATTTTATTATAGTAGGTGATAATGAGTTAGCAGATTTAACAGAGATAGCAATTAAGAAGATAAAAATAACTGATATAAGATATTCCCGAGAATTAACAAACGGAAAGGTTTCTGCTGGTGAAACCTTCCTTTTTTATAATACAAAAAGTAAAACAAATGGAAATTATACAAATTTAATTTTGTTCCTATCGGAAACAGGGATAAATGCATGAATATTTTAAAAAATATTAATGAAGTAATTGAAAGCGAAATTGAGACATTAGAAATTTTGAAAGAGTGCGTAAATCCATCTTTTGAAAAAGCGGTTCTAATGATTTTTAATTGCAGAGGTAAGATAATTGTTACCGGTGTGGGAAAATCGGGGAATATAGCTCAGAAAATAGCCGCCACATTAGTGTCAACCGGTACTTCAGCAATATATCTGCATCCTACCGAAGGGATGCACGGTAGTTTAGGTGTGATACAAAAAAATGACATTATGCTTGCAATAGGTAAGTCTGGCGAAAGCGGCGAACTTTTAGGGATGCTACCTTCTATTAAAAAAATGGGGGCTAAAATAATATCCATTACCGCAAACTTGGAATCAACATTAGCCAAAAATTCCGATATAATCTTGTTTACTAAAATAAATCAGGAAGCCTGTCCCCTTAATCTTATCCCGACAAATTCTACTACAGCAGCATTGGTTGTCGGTGATGCTATAGCAATTACATTAATGAAGATGAGAAAATTTAAATCTTCTGATTTTGGTCTGCTTCATCCAGGCGGAACAATCGGCAAACGGCTTCTTCTTACAGTCGGGGATATTATGAGGTCGGGAACGGATAATCCAATAATAAGCATTAATGATTCAATATCCGAAATGTTGTTTGAAATAACCAATAAGAGATGTGGTGCTGTTTCCGTAATTGATAAGAATCAGAGATTATTAGGATTTATAACTGATTATGATATAAGGAAAATATTAGAAAAAAAAGAAAATATTTTTTCAAAAAAAATAAAAAATATTATGAATCCAAAACCTATATTTGTATATTCCGATATAAAAGCTGTGGACGTATTAGGAATAATGCAGAATAGGGAAAAAGCAATTGTTGTTTTACCGGTTTTAAATCGTAAAAAAAAGGTGGTTGGAATAATACATATGCAGGATATTTTAGCAAAGGGAGTTTGACTCATAATGAAAGTTCAAATGGTGGATTTAAAAGCCAGCTATATAAATATTAAAAATGAAATAGATTCTGCCATTCAAAATGTTCTGAATAAGACCAATTATATTTTGGGTGAAGAAGTAAATAAGTTCGAAACAGGATTTGCCAAATATTGTGGAGTAAAATATGCTTTGGGTGTCGCAAACGGTACCGATGCTCTAAGGATTTCATTGATATCGTGTGGAATAAAAGAGGGTGATGAGGTTATTACAACTCCTTTTACTTTTGTTGCAACAACTGAAGCGATTGTTCAATCTGGGGGAGTGCCTGTGTTTGCGGATATTAATCCGGCGACATACACAATTAATCCAGAAGATATAGAAGGAAAAATTACAAAAAAAACAAAGGCGATTTTACCGGTGCATCTTTATGGTCATTCTTGCGATATGGAAAGGATATTGGCAATTTCGCGAAAATATAAATTAAAAATAATTGAAGATTGCGCTCAGTCATTTTCTGCTTCATATAAGATAAATGGTAAATGGAAGAAAACGGGCAGTATGGGCGATGTCGGCTGTTTTAGTTTTTATCCGGCAAAGAATCTTGGTTGTTTCGGCGATGGTGGAATGATTATAACTGATAATAAAAGGATTTATGAGAACGCAAAAATGTTAAGGGACCACGGGCAGTATGATAAATATTTATATAAAGAAAACGGATTTAATTCTCGGTTGGATACTATTCAGTCTGCGATTCTATCTGTTAAATTAAAATATATAGATAAATGGACGAATATCCGTAACAAAATAGCAAATAACTATAAGAAGTTGCTCGGCAATATAGTAATTGTTCCAGAAGTTCCAGGAAATTGTAAACATTCATTTAATTATTATACAATTTGTTTTCAAAATAAAATGGAAAGGGACAAAACACAAAAGAATTTGTTAAGTAACGGAATATCTTGTCAGGTTTATTATCCACAATCGCTGCATCTGCAAAAGGTATACAGAAATCTTGGGTATGAAATCGGAAGTTTGCCTGTTTCAGAGAAAATGCAAAATTCTGTGCTTTCATTACCAATGTATCCTGAATTAGACGATGGTAAAATAGATTATGTGGTTAGTAAAATTAAAGAAATAATATGGAGGTAACATGTCAGAACAGGAAATGGATTTAAGGGATTATTTGATAGTTTTAAAAAGCAGAATAAAAATGTTTTTTTGTATTGTATTTGTTGGAATTTTTATTACTGCGTTTTTTCTTTTAAAACAATCTTCACTATATCAAACCACTGCGGTTATAGAACAGGCAAAGATTGATAAGAACCCTGTTGAAAGCGCAGAAAATCTGGATGTTTTATTTAAAAAGTCGCTTAATCCTTATTTAAGGATAATAGGAGCAAAGATGAATGTTCCTGAAAAAGAAATATTTAATCTTACTGATATGTTTGGATTGATTGATTTATCTAATCCAGGCGATATAAAAGTAACGGCAGGTTATATATTGGTATGGGGAAAGGATAAAACCCCTGAAAAAGCTAAAGAATTAGTTGATTTGATATGTGATTTAATAATTCAAAGACAAAATGAAATAGTTGAAAATGCATTAAAAATAGTTAATGATGATTTGAATGATATTAAAAAACAGATAGAGGTTATAAAGAAAGATGTAGAAATCATTAATAGTAAGATATTTCAAAAAGAGAAAACAGATATTTTAGCCCAATCATATATATTTCAAACTTTAGCTGAGTCCAAGGAAAATGCTCTTAAGAGACAATATGAACTTCAAAATAGATTATTGACTAAAGAAATGGAAATGAAATATTATACTAAATTAGCTGCTTTATCAGCTCCTGCTTCGCTTCCTAAAGTCAAGGTGAGTTCAAATAAAATAAAAGTAATGTTTATATCTACTATTGTGAGTTTTATTGCAGCAGTTTTTATAGTATTCATATACGATTATTTTAAGAAAAATCCCTTATAATTTAACAACGATTAGAGTGATTATGAACGAATGATTACAGTGATTTGCAACTAATGATTACAATGATTTAATCCTCGTAATCGTTTTTCAAAATCCCCGAAATCATTATTTGAAGGAGTTGATTATGAAAGTAGTGATTCTTGCAGGCGGAAAAGGTACCAGAATAAGTGAAGAGACGCAAAACATACCTAAACCGATGATAGAAATCGGAGGTAAACCAATACTTTGGCATATTATGAAAATATATTCACATTATGGTTTTCATGATTTTATAATTTGTCTTGGATACCTTGGGTATGTAATAAAAGAGTATTTTTCTCATTATTTTCTACATATGAGCGATATGACATTAGATATGAGCAAAAATAAAACAATTATACATAACACGGTTTCTGAACCATGGAAAGTTACACTTGTTGATACCGGTTCTGATACAATGACAGGAGGCAGGTTAAAGAGGATTGAAAAATATATAGGTAATGAAACTTTTATGATGACATATGGTGATGGTGTCGCAGATATAAATATAAAGGAATTGATTAAAGTACACAGACAAAGTAAAAAATTAGCTACTCTTACAGCAATACAGACAGCAGGAAGATTCGGAGTGCTAGATATAGAAAAAAATAATAATGTTAAAACTTTTTTAGAAAAACCAAAAGGCGAAGGTAGTTGGATAAATTCGGGTTTCTTTGTTTTAGAACCGGAAGTTTTCGATTTTATCGAAAAAGATGATTCTACAATTTGGGAAAGAGAGCCGCTGGAAAATATCGCAAAAAAGAATCAATTAAATTCGTATAAACATTCGGGTTTTTGGAAATGTATGGATACTCTAAGAGATAAAATAGAGTTAGAAAAATTATGGGATGGCGGTGATGCTCCATGGAAATTATGGTAAAGCTGATTACACCGATTAAAACCGCAGACTTAATAAAATCTGTGTAATCGTAGTTATTGGGGGAAGTATGAACAAAAATTTTTGGAAAGATAAGAATGTTTTAATAACCGGTCATGAAGGTTTTCTCGGCAGTAATCTTACTAAAATATTGATTTCTGCTGATGCTAATATCGTTGGTTTAGATATTGATGTCAGAAGAGAAAACACTCTTTTTAGTAAAGAAGATTATAAAAAAATAGTTACAATCAAAGGTAGTGTTGCGGATTATAATTTAGTAAAAAAGATAATATCAAAATATAAAATAGACGTGGTTTTTCATCTCGGGGCTGAAGCGATAGTCGGTAAATGTATAAAAAATCCGCTTCTGACATTTTCTTCTAATATAGAAGGTACTTGGAATGTTTTGGAAGTATGCAGAAATTCAAAAACAGTCAAATCAATTGTTACAGCTTCAAGTGATAAAGCATATGGAAGCCATAAGATACTTCCTTATAAAGAAGATGCCTCTTTGCATGGCGACCATCCATATGATGTCTCAAAAAGTTGCGCTGATCTAATCGCATATACATATTTTCATACATATGGTTTACCGGTCGCAATAACAAGGTGTGGAAATATCTATGGTCCTGGAGATTTTAATTTTTCAAGGATTGTTCCCGATACAGTTAGATGCATGTTAGCGAATAAACCTATTGAAATAAGAAGCGATGGAAAATTTACTCGTGATTATGTGTTTGTTGAAGATATTGCAAATGGATATATTTTACTTGCCGAAAAGCTTAATGTTTTGAAATTAGGCGGAGAAGCGTTTAATTTTAGTGATGAAAATCCCATTACAGTTATCGAATTAGTTAAAAAGCTTTATCAATTAGATGGAAAAAAACCTAATTATAAAATATTAAATCAAGCTAAGTATGAAATTAAACATCAGTATTTAGCATCGCAAAAAGCAAGAAAAATTCTTAAATGGAAACCGGAATTTACTTTAGAAACCGGATTAAAGAAAGCTATAGATTGGTATACGAAATATTTAAATAAATAGTGCTATCGTGCGATACTGGGGTAGTCTGATAGTGCATAGTATAAGTGAAGCAGACTATTATCGAGCAGGCAGTTAAAAATATATTGGTGTTTTATTCAATGACTGTATCCTGTATCCTGTATCCTGTATCCTGTATCCTGTATCCTGTATCCTGTATCCTGTATCCTGTATCCTGTATACTGTATCCTGTATTTAATGATGAAAATAATATTTTTAGGGACAAACGGT
>Ga0208373_1005783_pt1 | contig 10137 bp, 8 predicted proteins | sample RifOxyC2_FD_184036 | JGI IMG/M metagenome (GOLD analysis project Ga0208373, IMG submission 184036) | Soil microbial communities from Rifle, Colorado - Rifle Oxygen_injection C2 (SPAdes) | ecosystem: Environmental > Terrestrial > Deep subsurface > Rock core/Sediment | place: Rifle, Colorado... | reverse complement strand
AACTTCATCACATGCTTCTAAAGCAGACATTGATTCTCTGCCCAAACCAGCAGCACTATCTATGATAATCCAGTCATAATCTTTTTTTAATCTTGAAACCTGAGTTTTTAATCTGCTAGGATTAACATTTTCTAAAGAGCTTAAAGATATATTTCCTGGAACTATTTTTAATCCAGACCTATGCAAGTACATTGCTTCTTCTATTTTTATTTTATTGCTCAGAACTTCATGAATGCTTTTCGGAGTTACAGGATGTCCAAGATAAATCCCCACATTAGGGGAAGTGAAATTTGCATCTACTAAGATTACATTCTCTTTTTTGTTAAATAATGATAAAGCAAGATTGATAGAAGTAGTAGTTTTCCCTATCCCTCCTTTAGAACCTGATATGCAGATTGCTTTCCCCATAAAATTAGGAATATCTATGTACTTTTAAAACTTACTCTCTATGTAGTCCACAAATTCTTTTGTTTTTTGGTAATAACTGAATAATGTTTCTATATCAACAGTAACCACTTCCCCGTTCTCCAATGTTACAATTAATGCTACATTTTTCCTGAATTCTTCTTTTTTACTGTACTTTGCCCTATCGATCCTTCTTAGCAAATGATAGAATTTGATGAAGGCGGTAATTTCAGTTCTTCTGTAAGTTTTTTTGAGCATTTCTGCCCGAGAAATAGGAGTTAATGGGATCTCTTTAAGCTTTTTTTTGGCTTTTAACACTGTTAAAGCGTGTGTGATCGCAAAATCAAAAGCATAAATAAGCCTTTGAACAGTATTTTTAATAACATCACATGTTTTAGTATACTTCAAAGTTACAAAGATAGAGTGATCAGCTCTCTTTAGTTCTTCACGAGCTTCAGAATCTTCTGACATTTTGTAATACTCCATTTATTTTTATGATCAGAGGTTTAGCTCTTATCAAGTACCCCTTCATTAGGTCCATGGTCAACTCTTCTATTTTTCCTTGTGACGTGTCCCATAAGATGTATTTATCCTTCCTTATGAACTCCATTGCGCTTTTTTTGCGTTGGTGCACCATACTTCTCAGGTCAGTTATTAATCCTACTTCACTTGGACTTATGTTGTATTTTACTGCCAGTGATGCTAATACCTGATGTCTGAGCTCAAAACTTTCTGGTATTGTGTTAATACTCCTGTTTATCTTTTCGTGCTGCAATAGAGCATCCATTGCATTTGTTACTGCTCTGCTTAAATTTTCCAATACAGCCACTATCAACTTGTTATCCTTTACTAATGGATATGTGACGTATGCTATGTGGTCTGCTGATTTTAAGTATCTATTTGCTAAATGTAATGATTCTATTGAGCTTTGCATCAATTTTCCTGTAATGATAAAATTGCTTCTGCTAGATCTCCCTCTGATTTTTTTAAAGCCTCTTTAGCTTTGTTAAAGGTAACCTTTGCTTTTTCGGCAACTGTTTTGATATCTTCTTCACTTATAGCGGATTCTTCTGTAACTTCTCCTGTTATTTGAAAACTTTGGTTTCCTCCCATATTAATAAGTGAAACCTGAGGATCTTTTATGACAATATTTTTTTCTTTTGTTTTGATTATTACTTCTTCAGCTTCAATTTCTTCCTGCTTAATGCCGAGCTTTTTCATCATGCCCTGCATTTGTCTTGGGTTGATTCCTGGAAACATTTTATAGATTGTGTAAGATTATTTCGGCAATAATAACAAAGGCTATAGCAACAATTACATATTCTGGTCTTAATTCTATTTTGCTTTTATAATCATCAAAATATCTGACCAGACCACCTTGACTAGAGGGTATGCTTATTCTGTTATCTGCCATTTTGTAGTATATATTATATATGGGCAACTTATATAAAAAGGTAGTGGAAATTTGCTATTTTTAAGTGGGATAGATAATTTTATATTAAAGAATTATTCTGGAAACTTTTTTTTAAGATAGTTCATGGCAGAATTCATAAAAATAAAAATATAGGCAGGCAATAAGCCGTCTTCTGTTAGGTTCTCCACATTTAATGCTTCATTGAAAACCTATCCCAACATTTAACTAAGCGTCTCAAGGACTTGCACTGACTGGGACGCGCCGTTTCAACGTTTCCTTTTATCTATTCAGCTTGTTATCTCAGATTTGTTGCCAAATCCTTCTTAAGCCACATTTTAGGCAATAAAAGGCCGTGCCGTTTCTGAGCGGTTGCCTCCCATTTCTGGGACTTAAGTGAATTAAGCAGCCGTTATATAGTGGACGGACTTTCCTCACAAATATGCGAAGTTGGGTTGCCTACCTATAAAAAAATTAAGAAAAAGTAGTTTAAAAATGTTGTGAATTAGTTATCTGTTGAATCTGTAAGAATAAGTTCTATTTTAGGCATGTTAGGATAACGAACTTGTGGATCAAGCCATCTATCATCACCAGTTATAGCCCATATGGCATCATATCCCATGCCAGTATAACCTGCATTTTCTTGCACTCTAGGATAAATTTCCATACCATCAATGATTCTTTCCCCCGATTCTGCAGTTGCTATACTTCGGTCCCCATTAGCTAAATATACTTGTCTAAACCCTATATCCCAATTTATAGGTAAATTGTTAACTTCATCCAGTCTGCTCAATAAATCAGGAGACTCTGGTACATTAGGAAGGTCCATTCTATAAAAATCTCCGACGTGAGTTTCTCCAAACCTCAAATAATCCCCGCCTTCTGAAACATTATCTAAATCAGATTGCAATCGCTGATAGAAACCTGCTAAATCTTCCTTTTTAGTTTGGATAATTTCTTGACGTAATCTTCCTGTAAAGCCCCCTCTGTTCCATTCTAAAACTTCTTCAACTTTTCTTTCTACTTCTCCATGGACATAGAAACCAAGTAAATGGGTTTTATCATTAAGAGACATTGTATCCGGTCTTATATCAAAGGCTGGATATCCTCCCCTTACTCCCTCAATTTCTTGTGATCTTTCTTCATTATACTCAGTATCAAGAATATCAAACCTATCAGAAATTTTAACTATTTCGGTACTAGTTCTTGTTTCTCTATCTCCTATTTCTGGTCCAGTTGGACTTTTTCCACAACTTATAGCAGTTAATAAAGCAGCTAAACCTGTTGTAAAAGCTAATTTTTTCATTTTAATTATACCCCCCAATTAATTTAATAAATTTTCTATTTCTTCTTCAAATAAAAATCAAGAATTTTTTTCTTTATAAATGTTTCTATTTCTTTACTACTTTAAAAAAGTGAAAAAAAAGAGATAGTTATACATAGGCAGATAGGTATAGGACAGAGCTATTAGTAACTGCTGGCTGAATCAGTCGCCGAAGCTTCTGACTTACACCACAGTTCTATCAAACTCGTGTTTTGCGAGCGCTCCCTATGTCTCGTTTTGAGATATCTTTCCTCCTTAGATGCTTTCAGGAGTTATGATTTGAGGCGTAGCTGCTCGGCCTGCCTTGTCAGACAACCGATTACCAGTGGCCCCGGGAGACGGTTCCTCTCGTACTATGTCTCCCTTGCTCTCAGACATAATGCACCCCTAGTAGATATTGAACAAACTGTCTCACGACGTTCTGAACCCAGCTCACGAGCCGCTTTAATGGGTGAACACCCCCACCTTTGGCCGCTTCTGCACGGCCAGGTTGCGACGAGCCGACATCGATGTAGCAAACCGCACCGTCGATTTGAGCTCTTAGGTGCGACCACTCTGTTATCCCCGAGATAGCTTTTCTGTCATACTTAGCCCCCATCAAGGAGGCATAAGGGTTCGCTAGACCAGCGTTTCCGCCCTGTCTTCCTTATAGATGGGTTGACAGTCAGACTGACTTTTGCTCTTGCACTCTACAGAGGATTTCTAAACCTCTTGAGTCAATCTTTGGGCCCTACTGATATATTTTCAGCAGGGTGCCGCCCCAGCCAAACTATCCACCTGTCGGTGTCCTCATTTCTGAGTAAGTGAAGTAAATCATAGAGGGTAGTGTTACACTTTTGTCTAAGCAGCAGCCTGACGACTGTGCCTCGAAGACTCCTACCTACGCTGGACACTATGGTTTGCTTCACAACAACAGGCTATAGTAAAGTTCTACGGGGTCTTTACTTCCCACTAGAGGTCTCTGGCCTCTGCACCAGAATAGTGTATTCAGGGGGCTCTAACTAGGGACAATAAGGACCTCGTTACGCCATTCATGCAGGCCGTCAATCAAACGGCAAGGCATTTCGCTCACATTTGTTACTTTCCCCGTTTGGGTACTAACCTTTATTAAAGGCGAGTATGAATTTCTCCATACTTCCACTAATCGCTTAGTGGGTCGGACCATATCTTAGCATTTAATGCTTCTGGCATATGGTCTCTGAGGATTCTAAATTCCTTTTTACTTGTCTGTTCATTTTGGAAGATAAATTAGCAATTTTATTTAGTCCTTCTTTTGTTAGATGTTGTCTTTCATTCATCAATTTGATAACTTCAGCAAATACTTCAAAATTTTTCTGCTTTGAGGTTTGTAAAGGATATTTTTTGAAGAACTTAACTAACTTGTTTAGATTCTCCAATCCCCTTACTCTGAATTCTTTTCTATCTTTGTGATTTCTACAAATTTGTCCGAATTCAAAGAAGTTTTGTATTCTTTGCAGAACTTTTTCATCTCGTTGATGTTGTACAACCCTGAACTCAGGAAGAACCTGCCAACCTAATGTCATTTTCGGTAGCTTATTAATTGCTACATGAAAACAACCTTCTCCGTCAATGAAGCCTATAATCCATTTGGAATCTAGTCTTTCCTGCTGATTGTCCGCACTCATCACATTTTCACCTAGAATTTAAGGTATGATATTACCTTAATAAATCTTGGGTAGTGTGAGATACTCGGAGTTTCCAGCATATAGCCAGATTTTGTTAAGGCAACTTTTGTGCTTACCTTAAGAGAATTATAGTTATTCCCGCCGTTTACCAGCCCTTAGCACCCTTGAAAGGGAGTTTTAGGTACTGGCACTGGGCAGACGTCACCTTCCATACACAACCTTGCGGTGTTGCGGAAAGCTACGTTTTTGTTAAACAGTCGGGCCCTCTTTGTTATTGCATCCTGTAATCGCACTCATAAGAATACGATCGCAGGAATCCCTTAGACCGAAGACTCGGGACTAATCTGTCGAGTTCCCTTAGTTAGATTATTCCCACTTACCTTAGGCTTCTCACCTAGGGGCACCAGTGCTGGTTCTTGGTACGGATATTAGAGATTCGTGTTATTCCCTTTTCACGGGCTCAAGGCATCAACTGAACCACCAAAGATGGCTGTTTTTACACTTTTCCAGGTTCTCATAGTAAACATTCTCCCCTGGGGTTATGTAATTAGCATTCTTGATCAAATGTCAATCTAGCCGCAAGCGTCAGAAATGACACTTCTGTCGCCATAAGTACTCTAATAGTAGCGGAATCTTAACCGCTTTCCCTTTCCCGGACATCATGTTGTGACTCCAGTTAGGATCGACTTACTCTTAGCTAATTAGTATTGCTAAGAAACCCTTGCCCTTTCGGTATCAGAGACTCTCACTCTGTATAGATCCTACTACTGCCAGGATTCTTATCATTACTGGATTCACTTCTTCTTACGAAAAAGCTTTTTCTCCAGCAACGCACCTGCCTACCACTTACCTTTTAGGTAGTCTGTAATATCGGTAACCTGTTTAGCCCCGTCCATCTTCGAGGCATATTCCCTTGACGGGTGCGCTATTACGCGTTCTTTGAAGGATTGCTGCTTCTAAGCAAACCTCCCCGCTGTCTTAGGAAATATACTCTCTTTACCCTTTAACACTTAACAGGTATTTAGGGACCTTAATTACAGTCTGGGTTGTTCCCCTTTCGCATTAGACGCTTACCGCCTAACGCCGTCTCCCGAATTCTATGGAATTGAAAAGTTCTTAGTTGGACAAGGAACCGAGGACGTTAATCCCCTAAATCCCAAATCCGTAGCTTTACCTTCTCAACAACCTCCTTCGAGGCTTGACTAAGGCCAACTTCGACAGGAACCAGCTATCACCAGATTCGATTGGCTTTTCACCCCTAACCCAAGATTACAGGAACGCTTGCACACAGAACCCCTTCAGGCCTCCACGATATTGCTACCGCTTCACCTTATCCTGGGTTAGATCATCTGGTTTCAGGTCATACCCAAGTGACTCTGAGGCACTTATGATACCTCTTCCCTCGTAAACTGCGGAAATTTGGTTTCCCTTTGAGTTAAGGACGAACATCCCTTGCTCTTGCCACTTAGATAAACTCCCTGGCCCGTTATTCTAAACGTACGACACAACTCCTAAGAGCCGTATCTTACTATAACTATTAGGTTTCAAAGTCTTTTCACTCCCTGTTATGGGTTCTTTTCAGCTTTCTATCACTATACTAGTTCGCTATCGGTCTTAAGATGATATTTAAGGTTGGAAGTCGATGTCTCCCATATTCTGATACAATATCCAATGTACCATACTCTGGATACCCACACATCCTTCCAATAAAGCTTACAGGACTGTCACCTTCTATAGTATGCCTTTCCAGGCAACTTCAGCTTGATTGGAGAGGATTAAAAGTGAGTCCAAACTCCACATCTCCTTATTATTTCTAACAAGGATTCGGTTTGCCTTTCGCTGCTTTTTCTCGCTGATACTTACAGCATCTCAATTGATTTCTTTTCCTGCGGATACTAAGACGCTTCAATTTTCCGCGTTTTCGATCATTACTGATCATCCAAGAAGGATAGGATTCCTATTCAGAAACCCTCGGATCTAGGGCTGCGTGCGCCTCCCCGAGGAATAATGTAGCTTGCCACATCCTTCGTCGAATCTTAAGCCAAGCTATCCACCTAATAGCGTATAAGATCTATACCTATCTGCCTATGCACAACTATCACTTGAGTATGAGATAGTTCTTCGCCCAAAACAAATGTTATTGAGCTGCATCAATTTTATGGACCCGTCGGGATTTTCAATATTTTTGAACCCGAGACCCCTGCCTTGCAAGGGCAGTGCTCTACCACTGAGCTACGGGCCCACTTGAGCGTGATGTGTATGAGAATAGACTGTTAATAAAATATATAGGAGGTGATCCAACCGCAGGTTCCCCTACGGTTACCTTGTGACGACTTAACCCACCTTACTGAGATTAGGTTCGAGTTAGTTAAAGCTAAATCTCACCTAGCCCCTGCTCGGTTGGTTTGACGGGCGGTGTGTGCAAGGCACAGGGACTTATTCACTGGACGTTATTGACGTCCAATTACTAGGAATTCCAGCGTCATGAGAGCGAGTTACAGCCCTCAATCTGTACTAAGATAGGGTTTCGAGGATTGGCTTCTCCTTTCGGAGTTGCATCCCATTGTCCCTACCATTGTCGCGCGCGTGTAGCCCAGAAGATTCGAGGCATACAGACCTATCGTTGCCTACACCTTCCTCCTCGTTTCCGAGGCAGTCTCAACATAGTGCCCAAACATCCCAAAGGACTTGATGGCAAATGTTGATATAGGTCTTGTTCGTTGCCTGACTTAACAGGACACCTTACGGCACGAACTGACGACGGCCATGCACCATCTCTCGGCTCGTTAGGTAAGACCTTCAATCTGACCTTCATCCTGCCGTCGCTTCTGGTAAGATTTCAGGGGTAGAATCCGATTGAACCGCACGCTCCACTCCTTGTAGTGCGCCCCCGCCAATTCCTTTAAGTTTCAATCTTGCGACCGTACTTCCCAGGTGGTGAGCTTAATGCCTTCGCTTCGGCACTGCACATTCCGGAGAATATGCAACACATAGCTCACAGCGTTTACTGCTAGGGCTACTGGGGTATCTAATCCCGATCGTTCTCCTAGCCTTCATCCCTCACTGTCAGACCCGTTCTGGATAGATGCCTTCGCCATAGGTAGTCCTCCTAGGATTAACACATTTTACCGCTCCCCCAGGAATACTTCTATCCCCTCCCGGTCTCAAGTCTAGCAGTATTTCCTGCACGTTGTTAGGTTAAGCCTAACAATTTCACAGAAAACTAACTAAACCAGCTACGGATGCTTTAGACCCAATAATAATGATTGCCACTTGTGGCGCCGGGATTACCGCGGCTGCTGGCACCGGTCTTACCCACCACTTATTCGCCAAGTTGTTTTCGCTTAGCAAAAGCCTTACCGTGTGGTAAAGCACTTGGAATCCCCTTATCACACTTTCGTGCATTGTAAAGGTCCCGTGGCTGCTGCGTCCCTTAGGACTAGGGCCAGTATCTCAGTGCCCTTCTCGGGGTTAGGACTTTCATCCCCCCTACTGATCAAAGGTTTGGTGAGCCGTTACCTCACCAACAGCCTAATCAGCCGCCGACTCATCTTTAGGTGCCGAAGCTTTGAAGGAAAACACATTCCAGTAGAAATCCTCTATCAGGTTTTAGCGTCAGTTTCCCGACGTTATCCCTGGCCTAAAGGCAGATTGTCGACGTGTTACTGAGCCTTTCGCCGGTGTTCCGAAGAACCCCTAACTTGCATGCCTAAGTCGAATTCCAATAGCAGCAATCTCCCGCAGGATCAACGGGAATTAATTTGTCGCAACACAATTAGGAATTAACAGTGGTCTATTCTCATACATCATACTTAATAAGTTGTATTAAGCATTCATTAAGAAATGAGGTTAATTCATTCCCTCGGTGATATGAAATGTGCAAGAAGCTTATATATAAATGTTTTGTATTGAAATTTTATTTTTAACAATCTAAGTTTCTGACATGGCCATAGAATCTTTCCCAACTATTTACACCTATAATACCTTCTGGAACTTCAATATAGGGATATCTTGTAAGCAAAAATCTGTGAGGAATAGTGGCTAGATCTGCTAATTCAGCTGGGTCATTGTCTAAGAAAACATCTAAACTTAATCTTTCGCAGGTCTCTCTTTTATCCTCTCTTAATCTATGTTTTGACTCATAGAAAGGAATGGAGAGTCTTTTTTGAGCCAACCAAAACATTGCTAACTCTGCTGCATGACCATATCTTTTTGATACAATTGAAACTTGATGACCATCTCTACGGAGTGCTGCTAACCCTTCAATAGAATTAAGAACAGGACTTAGATTTTCAACACCATCAACCTGACTGTGGTAGAGAAGTCTCTTCATTACTGAGTATTGTTGATCTGTGATAATTCTTCCACCCACTAAAACTTTTCTAGTAAGCTCTCCTTCAGGAACACTTCTTACTTTAAAACATGAAATAAGAATATCTCTCATTGCTTTATTTTGATCAGCAATTACATCACCAAAATCTATTCCAATTTTCATAATATGAAAACCGTAGAAAAATATTAAAGCTTATTTGATTCTTCTTTTCTTCTTTTCTTTTCTCATTTTTTTACGCTGCCACTTCCAACGCATTTGACCTTTTTTCTTCCAACGTCTAGAACTTCTTTTCATCTTTAGTAATACTCATCCGCTAATGCATTAACTTCTTGTAAGTCTTCTTCCATTTCATTACTCTCTTTGGAGATAGGTACTTTTTCAGGGGAAATTACTTGTTCCCTACTCTCATCTTTCTTTTTTGCTTCTTTTTTTTCTGTAGAATTAATTTTTAAACTAGGTCCATCCTCAGGAGATACGACTTCTGTTAATTGTATTTTTAACTGCTCCAATTTATTTTTTAAATCCTGAATCTCTGATGTGCCATTAGCACTATTTTTTACTTCATTTATCTCTTTTCTTAGCAGTTCAAAGTCCTCTCTTACTTTTGAAAATGCCTGTTTTATTGCATATTCATCTACCATTTTATAAAAATTGAAGTTAGGGTGTTTAAATACCTTTCTTTTCTGAAACTGTACTTTTCTGTTATAATGATTTGCCCCGTGCGAGATTCGAACTCGCGTCTCGGCCTTGAAAGGGCCGAATCCTTGACCGGGCTAGACTAACGGGGCGTATGGGCCCGAGGAGATTTGAACTCCCGACCTCTGGCTGGCTTAGCACTTCACTGCTTATTTGTTGTTACAGTGAAGTTCTTATAAGACTTGCGCAGTTTTTACTACAGCGCTCTAACCAGACTGAGCTACGGGCCCATCTTTTAAATATTCTGATTTTAACTGTATTTAAAATGTTTTTTATTTTCGGTAGATATTTATATCCCCCTTTGTTTAGACAGTTGTATGAT
>Ga0208373_1005781_pt1 | contig 10137 bp, 8 predicted proteins | sample RifOxyC2_FD_184036 | JGI IMG/M metagenome (GOLD analysis project Ga0208373, IMG submission 184036) | Soil microbial communities from Rifle, Colorado - Rifle Oxygen_injection C2 (SPAdes) | ecosystem: Environmental > Terrestrial > Deep subsurface > Rock core/Sediment | place: Rifle, Colorado... | reverse complement strand
CGTCGGAGATTGTAATCCTTACCTTTCTGTCAATGAGCTTTTCAATACGGATGTCAATTTTGCCCTTAATCTCCTTACCTACCTCAACTCTCTCCTGAGGGGTTTCAATACCGTGGTCTATACAGTTACGGATAATATGAATGAGTGGATCCTTAAGCTCTTCAAGAATTCTTCTGTCAATCTCTGTCTCTTCTCCTCTGATATTTAGTGCAATCTCTTTGGAGTACTCTTTAGAGAGATCCCGGATCATCTTGGGAATTACCTTGAATAGGGTTGAGAAGTTGGCAAGTAGGGTCTCTCTTATGTTAATTATAAGGTCATCAATCATTCTGGAGGAGACAGACTGAAATGCAATAAGATCTTTTATTATCTTATAAAGTTCGTCGTCTTTGTGTCTGACATAGATGTTCTCCAGACTCTTTCTGTAATATTCCAGGGTGGTTTTTACGGCTATAAAATCTTCACTTTCAGATAGTATCTGGTGCAGATGGCCTGTAGGAATCCTTACTGAATAGAGGTCGTGCCGCTCTGCCTCTTTTTCGTGTACTTCACTCTCTGTAGTCTCTTCTACAACTATGTTCGCAATCTCTGTAGCGTCATTTGAGATAGCCTCTTTTTGATCTTTGAACTGCTGCAGGGATAGTTTAAGCAGATACTCCAGATTTCTTATTGTTGCATTTGCACTTACAGAACCATTTTTTTCCCCGTCATTAAGATTGTCTATGAGTACCTTAAGCACATCAATAGATTTATGCATTGAGTCCAAAAGCTGTGATGTGACTGCGAGCTCTCCTTTTTTGAGATGGCCGAAAATTGTCTCAAGACAGGAGCAGAGTCTCTCAATTTCGTTCAGGTTTACAGCCCTTGCAGCACCCTTAAGACTATGGGTGTTGCGGTAGATTCTCTCAATTATCTCCTGCTTTTTTTCGGTTCCTGAAACCAGTTCAAGGTCTGTAAGTCCCTTTACAATAGACTCATAATGCTCTATGGCTTCAACTTTGAAGTCATTCAGAAGCTCCTTCAGGAAGTTATCGTTTTCAAAGTTGTCGAGCATAAAGAGCTATAGGTTGTATTTTATAAGAATTCTTTTCAGTGTCTGTCCAAGGGTGTGAATTTCGTGAGTTGCATTTTGAGCTTTTTGCATTCCTGCAACATTCTGTTCGCTGGCTTTCTTAATATTTTCCATTGCAGGAACAATCTGATCCATTCCGGCCATCTGCTGGTGGTTAGATGAAGAGATTTGCAGAGATACCTCTCCTGCCTCTTCGATATTTTCTGCCAGCATCTCAATTACTTCACCGCTTTGCATTACAAGAGATTTCCCTGCTTCAACCCTCTTTGCGGCATCGTCTGTTGCCTCTACAGCATTGTTTACAGATTTGTTGACCTCATTAAGGATCTCTTTAACCTGCAGTGTTGCTCTCTTTGATTGGTCTGCAAGGTTACGAATCTCCTGTGCAACAACCGTGAAACCTCTACCGTGTTCTCCCGCTTTTGCAGCTTCAATTGCAGCATTAACGGCAAGCAGGTTGGATTGGTCCGCAATATCGGATACAGTGGATGTTATCTCTCCAATTCTTCTGTTTTGCTCAGATAATTTCACAACGGTACCGGAGATTCTGTTCATATGAATATCAATCTGCTCCATACCTTTGATTACCTCTGCAAGTGATTTTTTCCCCTTTTCTGCCGAGTCACTTACTTTATGAGAGCTCTCTATGAGAGATTTAGCCTTTTGGTTTGATAATGTGGCAGTCTGTCTAACCTCCTCTATGGTTGCCGTGGTTTCAGATACGGCTGCAGCGGTTTCGCTCGCTCCGGTGGAGATATCTGTAATTGTATTTAGGATATTTGAAGAAGAGTTATACAAGACCTCAATGCCTGAGCGAATCTCTGATGTAATTTTTCTAATCATCCTCAATATAAAGATTGCCATAAAAAGATTGAGCAGAATCAAAAATGTTCCAAAAAGTATTGCCTGGAAAGTAGTCCAGTATTCAAATTTGGCGTTTGCTTTGAGATAATCTCTTCTAATATTCATTATATTGCTCTCAATATTAAGAGCATTGTTGGTTATTTTATTATAAATATCGTTTTGTTTCTCTTTGACATATGTGAGTGCATCAGCTTTTTTGCCATCCTTAATTAGAGATAAAAAGAGCTCTCTGTTTTGTACATATCTCTTGACATCACTTGTTAACACCCGGAAATCTGCTCTTATATCCTTTTCGTGTACAAGCATACTATCTATGTTCAAGCAAATCTGAACCAACTCTTGATCTGCGCCGGAAATCTTTAGTGCTTTTTCAAATATTTGCGTACTCTCATTATCTACGATAAGTTCCAGAGCCATAGCTCTAATAGTGTTAATTTTAGCTCTCAAACCTGTCACCTCGTAAGCAATACTATCCATCTCCTGAATAGATCTGTTTATGGACTCTATCTTGCGGATATTGTTGTAAGTAAGGGATATTATGGCTACAGTAGATATAACCATTATTGCAAAACCTATAATCAGTTTGCCTCTTGTTTTGATTTTTAAAGAGTTTTCCATTATCTATTTTATTATTATTTCTGGACTGGTAATCAATTTTTTTGCATCTAAAAGAACTACGCCATCAGGGAAAATTCCACTTATAAATGTAGAAACTTTCAGGTCAACAGTGGATGGAGGAGGGGTTATGGAGGAGGTGCTCTTTTGGGTTATGCCGATTATTGAATCTGCAATAATGCCAAAATATATCTCTTTATATGAAAGTATTATGAACTTATTCAAGTCTGAAAGACCCCTTTCCCGCATTTTAAAAAGTGACCTCAGGTTAATTACAGAGACAATTTTACCTCTGTGAAAAACAACTCCGGAGACGAAATGGGGTGCGCCCGGAATAGGAGTGATCTCTTTGAGAAAGTGGACCTCGGTTGCAAAGCTGCTATCAATGGCAAATTTTTGGGAGAGAAGGGTGAATTCAAGAAAAGCGAATGAATCTTCTTGATCAGTTATTTTGCTGTCAATTTTTTGTGCATTTTTAACTGCTCTCTCTCTTAAGATTTGGATATCGCTTTTCATCTTCTTTTCTCTTTTATTAGTGCCTCTACCATCTCTTTCATTCTCGCTTTAGTAAGTCCGCCGGAGTCTGGAATAGTGGCTTTGTCATCCATATTGGATAGAATATCAAGCACATTATTGTAGTATCTGACCGAAGCCTCTGTTTTTCCCTCCTGGTTCATAATGTTACCCAGCATAAGGTGAGAGAAGAGGTGACCGGGATTAAGATATATCCCCTTTTTAAGTGCAATCTCTGCCTTTGCTGGTTCATTATTCTCTTTTAAAACAGTTCCATAAAGATAGTAAATATCCTCACTGCTCACTCCAGATGCAATAACTTTGTCTATACATTCTATAGCCATATTATAATCTCCACTGTTTGCGTAGCATTTTGCCATCAAGTGCAGATATGAGTGATCGGTCGGTTTTTTTTCTGAACATTTTTTGCAACCTTCTATACAAGCCTCATATTCACCGTTTAAATACATTTTTTCCAGTGTTGCAAAACTTAGCTCTTCTTTAACAATTTTTTTAGTGGGAGGCTCTTTTTTATCATAGCTCGGAGTATCTCTCTTCTCACGAAGCGTAATCTTGGGTTTGATTATTTTTGGGCTGTTTTTATCGGAGCTTTTTTTGTAGAATATCCCGTTATCGTAACTGAATTTTTCAAAATTGGACAGATATAGATCGTTAAGTTCTACCTGACTGACTATCAACCATCCATTGTCGATTAGTGAATTGTTGAATTTATCTGCAACTCTCTTAATTGTTGCATATGAGAAGTACATAAGAACATTCCTGCAAAGAATAATATCCAGATTATCGGTTCCGTTTATGGGGTCAGGAAAGGGGTCTTTAACCAGGTTCAGAAATGAGAAGTGCACCATTTTTCGGATATCTTCATTTAACCTCCATCCACCCTTTGTTTTTGTAAAATATTTGCCTTTAATAATATCCGGTGTCTCTCTAAAGGACCATTCTGAATAGACTCCTTCTAAGGCTTTGTGTATTGACCTGCTGTTTACGTCTGTAGCAATAATTGAGACCCTTGAACATATTGCCTCGGGTAGATGCTCTTTGAGTAGAATGGCAATAGTATAAGGCTCCTCACCGGAACTGCATCCTGCACTCCAAATCTTTATTTTTCCTTTTTTTTCGTAGAGTTTGGGAATTAAAACCTCCTTAATAAACGAAATTGCAGGTCTCTCCCGGAAAAAATAGGTTTCACTTATTGTAAGGGTAGCCGAAAGAGTGTCAAGTATTTTCTTTGGAATGGTTGTATTTGTTATTATCTCTTCAATAATTCTTTGCGGATCGGTATCGTCGTATAGAGTTTTTGAGGAGTTTACAAGGCCCCTCTTAAGATCTTCGTGCCTATTATCCGGAAAAAAAAGGCCGAGCTCTTTTTCAATTTGAACGGCAACCTTTTCCAGGGACTCTTTTTCTGTCATACAGCTCTGCTTTGTGAAATTTTTGCTAAAACTGAGGTTATCTCTATGCTCTCATCCTTGGAAAGGAATGTATCGGGGTCGTAGATATAGATTATTCCTGCCTTCCCGTTTACAAGTTTGACAGATGAGAGTCCGTTGAAGATGGTTTTAATCTCTTTAATCTCTTCATTTGGAAATGTCAAAATATCGCAGCTCTCTTCGGCGATAAGAGCAATTTTTGCATTATTAAAGTTAATAATCACCAGTTTATCATCAATGGATATATCTTTATCTGCAAGTTTAAATCTTGCTCTCAATGATAGAACCGGAATAATCTCTCCCTGAATATCAATTACTCCCTTGATGTAATAGGATGTGTTGTCTACCGGAGTAATTTCTTGAGCAGCAATTACCTTTTCTATAAACTTTAGAGGGATGGCAAACTGTACTCCATTGGATTTGAAAACCAGGACCTCTTTGATTATTATCTCTTTTTTTGTCATAATCTATTGATTGTCAAAATACCCTCTCCAAAATCTCCCTTGCAACGGCTGGCGTGACAGATCTATTCTCACCCAGTTTGTAATTTCGTTCCGTAAACCTTCTCTCAATCTCATCAATGGTCTTTATGGTTACGCCATTTTCGGAGAGTTTAATTTTGAAGCCCAGCATTAGGAAGAAGTCTTCGGTTCTCCTAATAATCTCTACTATTGCCTCATCCCTGTCCTGGATATCAACTCCGAAAACTCTTTTACCGTATTGAATCATTTTATCGCCCTTCTCACTTCTCATAACCCACATCGTTCCGGGGAGTATAATTGCAAGCGTATGGGCGTGAGTCAATCCGTGCAGAGCAGTAAGCTCGTGACCAATCATATGCGTGGCCCAATCCTGAGTTACTCCCATTGAGATAAATCCATTAAGAGCCATAGTTGCAGAGAGCATAAATGTGGCCATATCGTCATAATTGGTACGGTCATCTATTATTCTGGGAGCAATCTCGACTATTGTCTTTAAAATTCCCTCTGCCCATCTGTCCATTAGAGGAGATTGTCCCGGGGTGGTAAGATACTGTTCAATCACGTGTACAAAGGTATCTGCCAAACCGCAGGATATCTGAAAATCCGGTAGGGTATAGGTTGTTTGGGGGTCAAGTATTGAAAACAGAGGGGTATTTGAATAGAATGCAAATTTTTCATTTGTCTCTTTTTTGGAGATAACTGCTCCTCTGTTCATTTCGGAGCCTGTTGCAGGAAGAGTTAAAACACAAGCCAAAGGAAGACTCTTCTCTGTAGAGTACTCTCGTTTAATAACTATATCCCAAGGCTCTCCATCATACAAAATCCCGGATGCTATCAGTTTAGAGCCATCTGCAACAGAACCTCCTCCAACTGCCAGGACAAAGTCGCAACTCTTCTCTTTTCCGAGTTTTATCGCTTTGCGAAGTGTCTCTATGGTTGGATTGGGCTCTATTCCCCAGAACTCGAAATAGGTGTGCTCCTTTAGTGCCTCTTTTACTTGATCGTAAACGCCGTTATTTTTAACGCTACCTCCACCGAACGTAACAAGTACTCTTCTCTCTTTTGGAATCTCGGTAGAGAGGCTTGCTATTGTACCTTTCCCGAAAATCAATTTGGTAGGGTTATGAAATATAAAATTATTCATCTCTATAGTGCTTTATTTAGTGTGACAATTATTACAAATTTACAATAAAATGGCAATCAAAACTAGAATGTAGTGAAATATAAGCAAACAGTATCTTATTTTATTTACAGTCGACATTTATGTGTGGAAAGCTCACCGGTTGCAACGCAGTTTTTTCAAACGCTTTTTTCTTTGTGTTTTTCGGGGCTTCGGGAACGCCTCCCTACGGTCGTTGAACGGTCCTCAGCCTTTTTCCGAAAAACCCTTCAGAAAATAAGCTAAAAAACAGATGTTGTTGCCGGTGAGCTTTCCACTGCTTAAACTGTTACGACTGTATTGTGAGCAGCTGTTATTGAATACATAAAAAAAGAGGGCGACTCTAGTTTTTAGTCACCCTCCTAAATAAAGTGTGGTCCCGGTGGGGATCGAACCCACGACCCCAACATTAAGAGTGTCGTGCTCTACCAACTGAGCTACAGAACCGAATCCCTTTTGTGTAAAAGGAGTTACAAAGGTAGATAAAAACTCTGCAGCTGTTCTTTTTTTTTGAAAAACTACTTCTGATCCTTTTTTAATAGATCTCTTATTTCGGTAAGTAATTGGATATCTGCAGGTTTAGGTGGTGGTGGGGGAGGAGTTTGATCCTCTACCTTCTTACGGTTAAGGTTGTTCATTATTTTAATCATAGAAAATATTGCAAATGCAATTATGACAAAATCGAAAACGACCTGAATAAAGTTACCATAGTTGATAGTTACAGCCGGAGTTATAACGGAAGTTGCAGTATCAATAACCTGTTGCTTTAGAGTTATACTAAGATCTGTAAATCTTACCCCTCCAATTAAAAGGCCTAAAGGAGGCATAATTACATCGGAGACAAATGATGAGACAATTTTCCCGAATGCACCTCCGATAATGATACCGACGGCCATATCCACGACATTGCCTCTCATTGCAAACTGTTTAAATTCATCAAGTAATTTCATAGTATAAATTTTGAAGTTTAAATTGTTTTATCAAATTTAGTAATTAATGGCTAATTTTGAGCAAAATTTCAAACTATGGAGTGGATTAAAGCCCTTTTTCTAAATGAGAGTGTTGCTCAATCTGTTGTAATTCTTGCAGCAGTAATATCTGTTGGAATTCTCCTTTCAAAAATTAAGATTGCAAATATCTCTTTTGGTATCACCTGGATACTCTTTGCGGGTATTGCATTCAGCCACTTTGGTCTACAAATCAATTCCGAAATGCTCCATTTTGTAAAGGAGTTCGGTTTAATTCTTTTTGTCTACTCAATAGGTCTCCAGGTTGGTCCGGGATTTTTCTCCTCGTTCAAAAAAGGGGGAATTACACTCAATCTGCTTGCATCATCAATTGTACTTCTAGGAGTGATTACCACTGTTGTTCTCTACTTTGTAACGGGACTTCCAATATCTACTATGGTGGGTATTCTTTCCGGAGCCATTACCAACACACCCGGGCTGGGAGCTGCTCAACAGACCTATATTGAGGTAAACGGGGCAAATGACCCCTCTATTGCAATGGGATACGCTGTGGCTTACCCGCTTGGAGTCCTGGGTATAATTATGTCGATTCTGCTTGTAAAGGTTATTTTTAAGATAAGCCTCAAGAGTGAACTGGACAAAATTGAGGAGCAAAACAGAGATAATCCAAACGAAACCTTAAAATTGTCAATAGTAATCAATAATCCCTCTATTTACTGGAAAAAAATAGAGGTTGTAAAAAAACTTCTAGAGAGGAGCTTTGTGATATCAAGGGTTAAGAAGACAAACGGAGAGATAACAATAGCGGGTGCAGGAACACTTCTGGATAAGGGATATGAGGTGCTGGTTATATTGCAGAAGAGAGATCACGACTCAATTGTGGCATTTTTAGGAGTTGAGGTACACAGGAGTGACGAGGATTGGAGCATTAATGACCTAAAAGTGGTGCCTAAAAGGGTTATGTTACAAAAGATGGAGTGAATGGCAAGAGCCTTTCAGACCTTAAATTGGGTCGTGCTTTTGGGATAACAGTTACTCGAATAAACAGAGCAGGGGTAGATCTGGTCGCCAAACCGGATTTGAAACTGCAGATAGGGGACAGACTTACCATTGTTGGAACCGAAGATAGCATTGAGGCTGCTGCCAAGCTTCTGGGTAACTCAATGCACAGGCTGCGTGAGCCAAATCTTGCAGCTATCTTTTTAGGGATAGTGCTTGGAATCGTGGTTGGTTCAATCCCGTTTTTTATACCGGGAATACCTCAGCCGGTAAAGCTGGGGCTGGCCGGAGGGCCGCTTATTATTGCAATACTTATGAGTCGCTTTGGGCCGAAATTAAAATTGGTGACATACACTACTATGAGTGCCAATCTTATGCTTCGTGAGGTTGGAATTTCACTCTTTCTGGCCTGTGTGGGGCTAGATGCTGGCGGTTCTTTTGTTGACACAATCGTGAATAAAGGGGGAGCTATATGGATAGCATATGGTGCAATAATCACTGTTGTTCCTCTGCTTTTAGTGGGTGTTGCAGCCAGATGGTTCTTCAAGCTCAACTACTTTACAGTTATGGGTCTAATGGCCGGAAGCACCACAGACCCACCTGCCTTGGCATACTCTAATGCAGCAGCCGGTAACGATCTGCCAGCTGTGAGCTATGCAACGGTGTATCCGCTTACTATGTTTTTGAGAGTACTCACAGCCCAGCTGCTTATCCTATTTTTCTGAGAAATATTCCAATAAAGAAGTTTATAGCTATTCACGAAGTTTTGTAATCCCAAAAAATTATTACATTTACAATCCCAAACTGAGAATTTAAGCCCGGATGGCGGAATTGGTAGACGCGCTGGTTTCAGGGACCAGTGTCCGTAGGATGTGCAGGTTCGAGCCCTGTTCCGGGTACGAAAAAAGCAGGCTTACTTGCCTGCTTTTTTTGTCATTAAGAATTTTAGCTCTCCTCCGTTAACTATATCTGAATGTGTAATTTTATTCTCCTTCAACTCTTTGCCGTTGAGGATAATTTTCTTGACATAGAGACTCTTTTCGGACTGGTTTTCTGTTCTTATTTTGAAAATTTTCCCGTTTTCCAGATGAATATCTGCACTAACAATGTTGGGACTGCCGGTATAATATATGTCGGAACCGGGAGCAACCGGATAAAATCCCAGTGATGTAAAGATGTACCAGGCACTCATCTGCCCGAGATCGTCGTTACCTCCTAGTCCATCGGGCAGAGGGCGGTACATCTTTTTAGATATCTCTCTTAACTGTTTTTGGCCTTTCCAGGGTGAGCCGGTAAAGTTATAGAGATAGGGTATATGGTGCGAAGGTTCATTCCCGTGTACATAATTGCCCATTATGCCATCCCTGGTAATGTCTTCGGTTGCTTCAAAGTATTTATCGGGCAGATGCATATTGAAGATTGAGTCGAGATATGTTTCCAGGGCTTTTGAACCTCCCAGTAGCTCTGTGAGCCCCTGTGGATCGTGAGGAACATAGAGTGAGTAGTTCCAGGAGTTCCCCTCTATAAATCCCTTACCGTGTGTATCTAGTTCGTCAAATCCATCTAAGAAATTTCCACCGGAGTTTTTCGGTCGCATAAATCCCTTTGCATTATCGAATAGGTTTTTGTAGAATTTGCTTCGTTTGGTGAACTCTTCATAAATATTTTCTCTGCCTGCGACTTTGGCCAACTGTGCTATTGCCCAGTCGTCATAAGCATACTCAAGGGTTTTGGATACAGAACTTGAGGATTTATCTTCTGGAACAAATCCAAGTTTTTTGTAATATCCCAACCCTTCATACCAATCGTTGTTTGCTGTTTGTACAGCTGCTTCGAGTGCCTTATCTGTGTCAAACCCTTTAATCCCTTTGACTGCAGCATCGGCCAAAAGTGAGACGGAATGGTACCCTATCATACACCAGTTCTCATTTGCATAGTGAGACCACACCGGCAGCATTTTGTGAACGCTTTGGTCATAATGTGCCAGCATAGATTTTATCATATTTACGTTACG
>Ga0208373_1005778_pt1 | contig 10142 bp, 11 predicted proteins | sample RifOxyC2_FD_184036 | JGI IMG/M metagenome (GOLD analysis project Ga0208373, IMG submission 184036) | Soil microbial communities from Rifle, Colorado - Rifle Oxygen_injection C2 (SPAdes) | ecosystem: Environmental > Terrestrial > Deep subsurface > Rock core/Sediment | place: Rifle, Colorado... | reverse complement strand
CGGGGAGGGGTTGCTTCGAGAGCCCCCAACCGAATCGAGCTAATATTTATCAAACCTCATGAAAAGTCGATGAGATTGGCTTGAACGGGCTGCCGAGCCCCGCGAACCCTATGCAACATAGGGAGAGCGGGGTCGGCGGGCGCCCGTGAAAGTCAAGATCGCGACTTTTACAGAGGTTCATTATGGCACAGACCCCACAGACAATTGAACAACCGAAGAACGGGGCCGCGCCTTCAACGGGCGTAGAAGCTCGTGTGTTTTCGATGCCTGAGCGGTATCGACATGGCGCTCAAGCGACGCTTCATCAACCAGAAACAAAAGCAGCACCTACACCAACGATTGAAGTGAAGACGCCAGGACTTCCCATTGCGCCCAAAGCACCGCCTAAGCCGGTCCTTCCAAAAAGGAAGGCGTCAATGACAAAAAAGATATTGATCATTGGAATCGTCGTTCTCTTGTTATTGAGTATCGGTGGGTACTTCTTGTTGCGATCGGTGGACGAAGCGCCGACGGAGCCAGAGGCAACCACGACTTCACGCCCCGCTCCAGTACGAGAGGAGGTGGCGGAGGTGGAAGAGGTGGCGGAGGTGGATGCAGAAGAACCAGAACCGGAAGTATTCCCTCTTGAAGTGACTCCTGGAACAGACTCGGATTCAGATGGACTCACGGATATAGAGGAAAACCTCGTCTACGACACAGATCCAAAGCGGCCCGATACGGACGCGGACGGATTTTTAGACGGCAACGAAGTGTTCCATGGATACAATCCAGGAGGGACAGCTCCTGGAACACTCATTGGGTCTGGACTGGTCATGCTCGCAACAGGATCAAGCAATGGGACATCCTATGAGTACTATTATCCGAGCGCCTGGGATCTTGAGGAGGTCGAGGGGGAAATGGTCCTGGATGCTCAAACAGGAGAGGGGTTCCGGATTTCTGTTGTGGAAGGGGAACTTCCTGAGGACGATGTCCGTACAACCAAGACAGGACTCTCGTATATTCTCTCGGACGACCAGCTCACCGCAACCATCGAACTTGGTTCCGTCATCTTCATCGTCGAGTACGACACGGGGATTAAGAGCAAAGTTGATTATCTTCAAACCTTCCAGATGATGCTTAACTCCGTGACGTATGATTCAAGCTCAATTGAACCAGTCGATTCTGAAGGGGGGACAGAAGCTTCCGCAGAGGCGACTCCAGAAAGTCCTTGATGCCTGTGCACGGGCGCTGGGAGTGAAGAAAGGCGTGTTTGTATCGATCGGGTTTGTTACAGATCCTCAGATGCGTAAACTCAATCGCACCTGGCGTGGGAAGGATCGAGTAACAGACGTGCTCTCGTTTGTGCTCGATGAGGGTCTTCTCAAAGGGGAAATCGTGTTGAGTTACAGGCAGGCTGTACGACAAGCACAAGAGATGGGGCATTCCACGCGCGATGAGCTTCTTTTCCTTATCGTTCACGGTGTTCTCCATTTGTGGGGGTATGACCACGAAGTTCCGCAAGACGCGAAGAAGATGTTTTCGCTCCAGGAGCAGATCCTGAAGTCTCTTAAGATAGATCCACGCCTATGATTTCTGTTGGTCAATTTTTTAGAAGTGTGAAGCATGCTCTGCGGGGCGTGTCTGTCGTATTTGGGGCGGAACAGAGTTTTCGAATACAGGTCTATATCGCCCTGTGTGTCGTGGCTGCGGGTATCGTATTTCAGGTAAAAACATACGAGTGGATCCTGTTGTTTCTGCTTATTGGCTCCGTGCTTACGCTTGAACTCATCAACAGTATCTTTGAGCGAATCGTTGACTCATTCAAGCCTCGGATCCACCCAATGGTGAAAGACATCAAGGATATTATGGCTGGGGCTGTTCTCATTGTCTCTGTCATTTCCGCGGTTGTTGGGATCACGATTTTTTACCCCCATTTGGTTGACCTTGTGACCAGGCTTTCTTAACGATATACTTGAACCAGTTATGTCTGAAGAGATTTATACAGGGCTCGACGTAGGGACCTACGCGATTCGGGTCGCGGTAGGCAAACTCGTGCCCTCACCAGAAGGCGGAGAACAAATCCATATTATTGGAGCTGTTGAGGTGCCTAGTGCCGGAGTCAGCAAAGGAACGATTACGAACCTTGAAGACGCCGTGTCGTCAATCTCACGGGCCCTGGAGCAAGCGGAGCGCATTACGGGAGTGCCCTTGAGCAAAGCATGGGTAGGCATTAATGGCAGTCACATTCTCTCCCAGGAATCTCGGGGAGTCATTGGTGTTGGACGAAGCGATGGAGAGATCCGAGACGAAGATGTTGAGCGATCTATCGAAGCCGCTCGAACAGTCGCCACCCCAACCAACTACGAGATCATCCATGTAATCCCAAAGAGTTTTACAGTCGATGGGCAGCGAGGGGTAAAGGATCCGGTTGGAATGAACGGGATTCGATTGGAGGTCGATGCCATTATCATTCAGGGACTAGGTTCTCAGATTAAGAATCTCACCAAGGCGGTGTACCGCACGGGCCTTGATATTGAGGATTTGGTGTTCTCTATTCTTGCGACGGCCGAAGCGGTGGTGAGTGATCGTCAGAAAGAATTGGGAGTCTGTGTGGTGAATATTGGAGCCTCAACGACCAGTTTGGTTGTATACGAGGAAGGTGACGTGCTTCATACGGCCGTGCTCCCAATTGGATCTGATCACGTGACGTCTGATATCGCGATTGGACTTCGAACCTCGATTGAGGTCGCTGAACAGGTGAAATTGCACCATGCCACCTGTCTGCCTGATGAGGTCCAGAAAAAAGAAGAAATCAATTTGGGTGAGCTTGGAGCTCCAGAAGAGGAGGTTGTGGGCAGGCGGTTCGTGGCAGATATCACGGAGGCCCGTGTCCAGGAGATTTTTGAACATGTGGACCGTGAGTTAAAGAAAATTGATCGTTCTGGAATGCTTCCTGCAGGGGTTATTCTCACAGGGGGGGGAGCGAAACTCAGTGGGATCCTCGATGCCGCAAAGTCAGCCTTCCGTCTTCCTGTTTCGCTCGGAACTCCCATTGGTGTGACGAGCGTTATCGATCGCGTGAATGATCCAAGCATGAGTACGGCAATGGGCCTCGTACTTTGGGGCCATCATATTCGAGGCTCAGGTGGACGTGGAGGATTTGGACAGCTATTTTCTCGGCTGGGAGACATGGATAAAATCACTTCGGGTTTCAAGAAGATTTTCCAATCGCTCAAACCGTAAAAGAAAGCAAAAGAAGATATACACATCTTCTTTTTTGTTTTCTTGACACTCGAATTGCTGGTGTTAAAGTGTTGAATGATTTTTGTGCTCAGTGTAGCGAATTTTGAGCACATTATTTGTTCAAGCGAAACTAAGACCCAATCTATGGCCCAAGTGAAGCCGGACATTGAAACCTTTGCCAAGATTAAAGTCGTTGGTATTGGTGGAGGTGGAGGAGCTGCGGTCAACCGCATGATTTCAGACAATATCAAGGGGGTTGAGTTCATTGTCATAAACACGGATGTTCAGGCCTTGAACCAAAATCTCGCTCCGCGGAAAATTCCTATCGGGAAAACGCTTACACGAGGACTTGGAGCAGGCATGAACCCAGAGATTGGATCGCGCGCGGCCGAGGAGAATCAGAATGAAATTCGTGAGGCGCTTTCCGGTGCTGATATGGTATTTCTTACTTGCGGATTGGGTGGGGGAACAGGAACCGGAGCGATTCCAGAAGTGGCAAAGCTCGCAAAAGATATCGGAGCACTCACGGTTGCCGTGGTGACAAAACCATTCACGTTTGAAGGTGCCCAGCGTCGACGCATTGCGGAGGATGGTTTTGACCGACTCCTCCAGCACGTGGACGCCATTATCACCATCCCCAACGACCGCGTCCTCCAGATCATCGACAAAAAGACCTCATTGATTGATGCATTCAATGTCGTCGACGATGTGCTTCGCCAAGGTGTCCAGGGAATTGCCGAGCTCATCACGGTTCCGGGTCTCATCAACGTGGACTATGCGGACGTGAAAGCGATTATGGAAAGTTCAGGTTCAGCGCTCATGGGTATTGGACGTGCAACCGGTGAGAATCGGGCCGTTGAGGCGGCAAAGCAGGCCATCGCAAGTCCGCTCTTGGAACTCTCGATTGATGGGGCACGAGGAATCCTCTTTACCATCTCCGGTGGAAGCGACTTGGGAATGCACGAGGTCGCTGAGGCGGCAAAGGTCATTACCAGCTCTGCGGACGAGGATGCTCGAGTGATTTTCGGAGCGACGATTGATGACTCCATGAATGAAGAGGTGCGTATTACGGTGGTCGCGACGGGGTTTGACTCACGCGAGCGTCGAACCAAAGCTCCAGGGACGGTTGAAGTCCAGGCACAAAGCACCTGGGCCCCACCGGCAAATAATTTCTTGCGTGTCCGAGAGGAAGAGCCGCAACAGCAAAGACCCAAGGTGAATTTTCAGGCGCCCGTTATGGAACGGCCTGCTCCACCAAAAGTTGAGATGCCAAAGCTGCGGCCCGTGATGGCCCCACCCGCTCAAGCGCAGAAAGAGGAGGACGAGATTGAAATCCCTGCGTTTATCCGGAAGAAGATGATGTAAATAGACAACGGCCCCTTCCGGGCCGTTTTTTGATATACTAGTGCAACTGAGAGCCTCTTATCTGCGATAGACCTATGTACTGTGCCGTTTGCAATCACAAAGATACGAAAGTTGTTGATTCTCGTATTTCCACCGATGGCGCTTCTGTGCGCCGTCGACGTGAATGCGAGAAGTGCGGATTTCGATTTTCGACCCTTGAGGAAGTCGAGCTTCTGGATTTGACCGTGGTGAAACGCGACGGAAGGCGTGAAGCCTATTCTCGTGAGAAAATGATTCGTGGCCTGGAGAAGTCTTTAGAGAAGAGGCCCTATACGGATCAAGCCTTTCAAAAATTGGTTCATAAGATTGAGCGGGATGTTCAGAAGAAACGTCGTGGTCAACTGACCACACAGGAGCTGGGGGAGATTGTGATGAAACATCTCAAGAGTTTCGATAAAGTAGCGTATATTCGTTTCGCGTCTGTCTACCGTTCCTTTGAGGACGTAGGCGCGTTTGAATCCGAACTCAAAAAATTGAAGAAGCGAAAATAACCTCTATGGACGAATCTAAAAAATCTGTTACACAAACGTTGTTCGTGATAGGGCTTGCGATCTCGGCGATCCTTGGTTCTGTTGCAGGATCCTTGACGACATTTTTTTTGACTTCCCAACTTGGGTCGTTTGCCCTGTTTGATTCTTCTCCTTCCACTCTGAGTCCCGAAGCGGTTGAATCTCGCATTGTTGAGTTGATCGAGGAAGAGAGTGCGACGATTGCTGTTGTTGAACGAGTCACTCCTGCCGTGGTGAGTATTGTCGTGAAGAAGGAGCGAGGAGAGCTTCAGAATGGGTCTTCGAGTTTTTTTGGAGGAGGGTATTATTTTACCGAACCGCTTGATGACGCGAGCGCGGCTCAGCTGGTTGAAATTAGTAGCGGAACCGGTTTCTTCGTGACGGAAGACGGCTACCTGCTTACCAACCGGCATGTGGTGGATGAAGAAGGAGCTTCATTTTTTGTTGTTACCAATGATGGGGAAGAGCTTCCAGCAACTCTTGTTGATGTCGATCCGCTTCAGGACATCGCTATTCTCCGAGTTGAAGGAGATGCTTTTGCCACGGTCACCCTCGGGGACTCGGATGCCCTTCGTATCGGTCAGACCGTCATTGCGATTGGGAATACGCTTTCTGAATTTCGAAATACCGTCACAAAGGGAGTTGTCTCGGGAATCAATCGTCGCGTAACGGCGGGAGACTCATACAACGCAGAGGTGATCGATCAGGCCATTCAAACAGACGCGGCGATTAATCCTGGAAACTCCGGAGGGCCGTTGATCAACCTGCTGGGTGAAGTCATCGGGATCAACACTGCCGTGAGCTTTCAGGGTGAATCCGTTGCGTTTGCGATTCCGATCAACGAGGCCAAGCGTGCCGTGGAAGACGTCCAGACTTATGGACGCATTGTTCGACCTTGGTTAGGCGTACGGTATGTTCTCGTTACTCCGGAGGCGGGATCCCCCCTCTCGCGAGAGGGGGGAGGAAGCGAAGTTGAGGATACCTATGAGGTTGGCGCCCTGATCGTTTCAGGGGATCAGCCTGGAGATGTCGGTGTATTTGCCGGCTCCCCAGCGGATGCCGCAGGGCTTCAAGAGGACGATATTATCATTGCAGTGGAGGTAGAGGAGCTCTCCGAGGAACAAGCACTTGCGGAGTTGTTGAGTGACTATCGTCCAGGAGACGTTGTGACCCTAAGCGTGGTGCGTGGAACCGAGCAATTTGATGTGGAAGTAACATTAGCCGAATACGGCGAATAATATGACAAGACGAACACATATTGTGTGCACGGTCGGACCTGCAAGTGAGAAGCCTGTGATGCTGGAAAAAATGATGCGCTCTGGAATGGACGTCGCCCGACTCAACTTTTCACACGCCACACATAATGATCACGCACGTCTCATTCGATCCATTCGCGCCGCCGCTCGCAAGGCGAAGAAGCATGTGCCTATCATTGGGGATCTTCAGGGCCCTAAGATTCGTCTAGGCGAGCTTCCAGAGACAGGAGTTGAATTGCCACAAGGAGGAACAATCATCCTCACGACAGCAACAGATAAGTATTCAGTTGGGAAATTTCCCGTTACCTATAAGTCCTTGCACAAGGATGTGAAAAAAGGACATCGCGTGTTGATTGACGATGGGATTTTCGAGCTTGTTGTGACGCGCGTTGTGGGTCGAACGATTCAGACAAAAGTCGTGAATGGCGGGAGGGTGACCTCTCACAAGGGAATGAATTTTCCTGACTCAACGCTCAGGGTTTCAGCTATTACCACAAAGGATAAGGCAGATGCATTATTTGGGATCGAGAAAGGGGTTGAGTGGCTCGCTCTTTCGTTCGTGACAAGTGCCACCCCTGTTCGTTCCCTCAAGATGTTGATAAAGAAACACACCCCCAAGGGAAAGCCGCTGGCACGGATCATCGTAAAGATTGAGAAGCATGAAGCGATTGATCGCTTTGATGAGATCCTCAAGGCCGCTGATGGAATTATGATTGCGCGAGGGGACCTCGGGGTCGAGATCGATCCAGAGGAAGTTCCCATCCGACAAAAGGAACTGATCCACGCGTGTCGTCATGCTAACAAGCCCGTCGTCGTCGCGACACAGATGTTGGACTCCATGATCCGCAATCCACGACCGACGCGTGCAGAAGTATCTGATGTGGCAAACGCGGTGTTTGACTGCACGAGCGCTGTGATGCTTTCAGGCGAGTCCGCTAGTGGAAAATATCCGTTGCAAGCGGTGAAGATGATGGCAAAGATTGTAAAAGAAGCAGAGGCGTCATGTTACGATGATCAGTGCGAACATCTATTGGTTGAATTATAAAACCCGCATAGCGTAGCTAGAGGCGGGGGAGGAAGCGTGTGACCAGCCTGTGGGCTGGTTTCTAGTTGGTCGACTCCTGGGGGAGGGCGCGGAAGGCTTCGAGGACCTCGGTGGGCCTCTTGGCCTGGCGCCAGTTGACCCCGGCGCGCTCGAGCGTCTGGGCGGCGAGGCCGAGCTCCTGGATGTTGCCCTCGCGTTGGTAGGTCTCCCAGAGCCGCTGACGCGTCTTGCGGGAGTCACCTGGACGGGACTGGAGTTCGATCACGACCGCGCGACCGGCCACACTCGGCGAGTAGTCGAGGAACCGTTCGTTGGGCGGGGAGCCCAGCGGCGGGAGCGTGGTGATGGCCGGGGAGGCCGGGAGGGTGGGGGACTGCGGCGGGGTCTGCGGCAGCGGTGAAGAAACAGCGGAATCCAGCAAGGACACGAGGAACTCCAGAAGAGGGGGGTGTTATTGGGATGTTGAGGCGGGATCTTGGCGAGCCCCTCAGTCAGGCCAAGATAGGGGGAGTCTACAAAATGGAAGCGTCTATGTCAATTTAAAAAGAGGCCTTTTGCCTCTTTTTAAGCTATTCGAGTACAGCTTCTTCGTCTGTGGTCTGTGATTCTTCTGTTGTCCCTCGATACTCATCCTGCGCAACGAGCCAGGCTTCGCATCGGGGATCTAGACAAGCTTGGAGGGCAAACACATATTCAGTTCCAGGTTCGAGTCCATCGGGGTCAAGACTCAGCCGGTCGTGCTCCCCCGATTCCTTGCGCACGAGTGTTCCATCTGCCTTGCTGATTGCCACGACAAAATGGTTGTAGGTCTCTTCAGGTGGTTGCCAGCGAATGGTTATGGATGTCGATGGGGAACGCTCAAAAGGGGAGATCACCATTTGTGGATCCCAGGTGCCAGAGGCACCCTCGTAGAGATCGACATGGATTTTTCCACTTGAATCAATTAGTGAACTTGTTGACCACCAGGCATAACCAGCGATCCCGACGATCAATATAATCGCCAAAACAATGAGATATTTCATACAAGAAAATAGTAGCACATAAGATACATCCAGATGAATGGGTTGACGGCCAAGCGCTTTTTGTGATATTTTCTCGACTCCGCATTCGCGGAGAAACTCCTTCCTCACACCAGGTATAGGTGACAAATGCTGTCGCTGGATCGAAAAGAGCTCTTTCCACAGCTTCCGTCCGGCGTCGTCTACGCCGACTGGACCGGTGCGGCTCTGCCGCCCGCCCACCTGGTGCATGCGCACGCGGACTTCCTCACGCGGGATCTGCTGGGCAACCCGCACTCGCACCACTCCTCGTCCGCTCGGGCAATGGAGCAGGTGAACGAAGCGCGGGAGACGGTCCTCGCGTACTTCAACGCGGATCCCGACGAGTACGTGGTCGTGTGGACGCAGAACGCCTCCGCGGCGATCCTGCTCCTCCAGCACTACATGTGGCAGGGTGGAGAACTTCTGCTTACGGCAGATAATCACAACACCATGAACGGCATCCGCGAGATCGCACGCCGTGATGGTGCCATCGTTCGTTACTCGCCGATCAATGAGGACCTGTCGTTGGATGCTGACGCTCTTCGACAGCGGCTCATGCACCCGCGCACGAATCACCACCGGGTGTTCGGCTTCCCGGCCATGTCCAACTACTCGGGGGCGCTTCACGACCTCGAATGGGTGAGCCTCGCTCAAGAGCACGGCTGGGACGTCATCCTCGACGCTGCCGCGTACCTAGCGAACAACCGACTGGACCTCAGTCGCGTGAAGCCGCAGTTCGTGCCCATGAGCTTCTACAAGATGTTCGGCTTCCCCACGGGAGTCGGAGCTCTGCTCGTTCGCAAGGACGTGTTCGCACGCATGGACAAGCGCTGGTTCGCCGGCGGAACGATCCTGCTGGTCTCGGTCATGGCCGACTTTTACGCGCTCGAGCCCGCTGGGCCCGCGCGGTTCGAAGACGGGACGGTCAACTTCCAGATGATGCCCGCGGTGACGCGGGGCCTCCGGTGGCTCGACACGCTCGGCGACCGCAAGGTCCATGCCAACGCCATCGCTCGTACCCTGCGCGATGGGCTTCTGGACCTGCGTGTGGGAGACAACTCCATCCGCGTGCACAGCCCGCCCGACACCAGCGTCGTCACCTTCTCGGTCCTGCGCACAGGCGAGACGGTGAACGCTTGGGAGGTCGAGCACGCCGCGGACGAGGTCGGCATCCATGTCCGCACAGGTTGCTTCTGCAATCCGGGCGCCAACGAGAGGACGATGGGCTATACCGTCAATGAGTTCGAAGTCGTCTACAACGACGGCGCCTCGGCCAACGACTTCACGCTGGAGAAGCTCCGCGAGCACTCCGGTGGCAAGCCCATCGGCGCGATACGAGCCTCGTTCGGCTACGCCAACACCCTCGAGGACGCCCACCGCATCCTGGGCTTCCTGCGCGAGTACCTCGGGAGCCTCTGAGCTTCCACGACCCTGCCATCCGGCGGGGTATTTTTGTATTTCGATAAGCCCATGGATCAGTCATTGAATAATTCAACCTTTCAATGCACCACTTCTGGAGGGAGGTCGAAGAGGACTTCGCGGGGAGTGAGATAGTCGAGGACTTTTCGGATCACACGTAAATTGGTGGGGGTAGACAGATTTAGGCATAAAGCTTGGCCACACGAAACAGAAAGAACTTCTTGTCTGTGACTCCTCGCACCAGAGC